>Ga0075364_10001046_pt1 | contig 14725 bp, 12 predicted proteins | sample EndMetdeltDD1764_FD_71517 | JGI IMG/M metagenome (GOLD analysis project Ga0075364, IMG submission 71517) | Populus endosphere microbial communities from Tennessee, USA - Endosphere MetaG P. deltoides DD176-4 | ecosystem: Host-associated > Plants > Roots > Endosphere | place: USA: Tennessee... | reverse complement strand
CGGTTGGAACGGCGTACGGCCGCGAGCAGCGCCGTCTCGCCGAAGCTGCCGCCCGGCAGCGGATCGTTCAGGCGCGCCTTCAGCTCGGGGTTCGCGTCGAGCACCCGCGCGACGGCGCCCGCGTCGCCGCTGGAGATGGCGTCGAACAGCAGCTCGCTCATCGCCCGCACCCCGGCATCCGGAACGCGCCGATGCGCGACGAATAGCTCGCCGCGCCGCGCTTGAGATAGTCGCCGACGTACCACACCGTGCAGTCATCCGACGGATCGATCGCCGTCGTCGTGTAGTCCTCCCATCGTTCGTTGGTGCGCGGCGCCGTCGACTGGGCCGCCTCTCCTTCCACCAGCACCGCCTCGCGCAGCGTCAGCTGGCCGGGCGGATCCGCCGGCATCCTGCCGGCGAAGCGCTGTCCGGCGAAATTTGGCGTGCCTCCGAACGAGTAGCCGATCCCGACGTTGCCGAGGCGATCGATCGCGGGGCTGGCCATCCACCGGTAGAAGCCGTCCGGCGCATAGGTGCCCTGCTGCCGGAGGCTGACCGCGCGCGCCTTGTCGATCTGGAGCTCGTACCATCGCACGCCGCCTCCGCCGGCGGCCGTGTTCACCGAGTGGACGGCGACGATGGACTCGCGGCCGCCGATTCGCCGGTAGACGACGCGCGACATGATCTTGTCTCCCTGCGCGTCGAGCCGATGATCGGTCCCCGGCTGCGGGACGCAGTTGGTCAGCTGGCCGTCGCAGAGATAGTGATACGGCGCGACCTTGATCTTCTCGGGGCCGACGAGCCTGGTGTTGGCGGGCGTCTTCCAGTCGACGTGGAACTGCCACACGTCGATCGTGTCGGCGTCGAAGACGCGATCGAGCTGCGTGCCGCCGGCCGCCACCATCACGTTCGGCGCGCCCGAGGGCGGCGCGGCGGTACCGTCGATGTCGGCGTTGTTCAGGAAGTTCACGTTCAGTACGACCTGGCACTGCTCGCTCGCGGGCTGGCCTTTCAGCATCCGTGCGCGGTCGACGACGCAGGCGTGCTTCTGGGTGGCGACCGTCTCCGAGATGCGATCGTCGCTGGAGCTGGTCGGCACGTAGTAGCCGTCGATCCAGACCGCGGGACGCGGGTAGTCCGGGAAGAGCGGCCGCTCGAACGCGTAGCGATAGTAGGGACCCATCGGGTCCGCTCCGGTGCTGATCGCGTAGCACATGCCGTAGGTGGACGGCGGCGGCGGAGTCGGGGGCTGTCCCCTCTGTCCCCGCCCCTGTCCCTGGGCGGGCGGCGGCGGAGCCTCGGGCGCGGCGGGCATCGCCACGGCGGCGCCGGGCGCGGAGGATTGCCCCGGCGCGGCGAGCTGGCCCGGCGGCGCCGGCCGATCGAGCGGCGGCCGCTCGCCCACCTCGCTCAGCGGAATGCGGGAGAAGATCGGCATCGTGATCAGCCAGCGATGCGCGAGCTGGTCGTAGCGGACCACCGCGTCGCCGTTGTTTCGCGCCGCGCAGGGACCACCGAGACCGGCGAAGACCGTGTTGGTGTTGACCGGGCCGTAGAGCACGCGGCCGGTCGCGTCGTACCGCTTGCCTTTCTTCGTGAAGATCGCCAGCCGCGAGTTCACCGTCTGCATGATGTGATCGGGACCGACGGCGAGGCTGTTGTCGGAGGGGTTCCGCCCCTCGTACTTCCCCTGCGGGCCCTCGAAGCCGACGCCGAGGCCGTCGAAGCTCTCGACGAGCGCCGCGGGATCCCGCGTTCCCTGGGTGGTTTGTTCGACGTTCTGCTGGGCGGACAGCATCAGGACGGCTGAGAAAACGACAGGACTCAGTGGACGCATCATGTCTCGTTACGGCTTGTTCGACTTGTCGTGACGTGTATACCAGAACTCGAGCCCCTCGCGGCGCTTCAGCGAGCCGGGCCAGAGCATCTTGAGCATCAGCCAGAATGTGTGCGACATGGAATAGTGCTCGGCCTTGCGCGCCGAGGTGACGACGGGCTCGCGCAGGACGACGAACACCCCGAGCCGCTTGAGCGCGCGGCTCAGGTGAATCTCCTCGGTCGCGAAGTACCGCTCGTCGAACCCTCCGGTGCGCTCGAACGCGCGGCGCTCGGCGAAGATGAAGCAGCCCGGCGCCCACTGCACGATGCGCATGATCCACGCGACCAGCGCGATCGTGCGGTGCGCCCACGGCGGCGCCTCCGGCTCGAAGATCACCGACGCTCCCCCGCCGGCCGCGCCGGCCCGCATCGCGTCGACGGCCGCGCCGAGCACGCGCGGCGGCACGATCGTGTCGGCGTCGACGAACACGAGGTACCCGCCCGCCGCCGCCCGCGCGCCGGCGTTCCGCGCGGCGGCAATCTGGTGCACCTCGGCGCGCACGACGCGCGCGCCGTGCGCCCGCGCGATCTCGGCGGTACGATCGGTGGAGCTGTCGTCGACGACGACGATTTCACTCGAGTCCCGGATGCCGGCGAGCGCGGTCCGCAGCGATTCCAGCGTCCGGCCGAGCAGCGCCTCCTCGTTGTGAGCGGGAATGATGATCGAGACGGCCGGCGGCACCTGGCCTCATTGTAGGCCGGACCTTCAGGTCCGGCAGATCGCCGCGGGTCCTCAGGTCCGCAGCGAGCCCAGGACGTCCGAGAGGACGCTGACGAGATGCTCGGCATCGTCAGCCGTGAATGGCATCGGCGGGCGGATCTTCAGCACGTTGTGGAACGGACCGTCGGTGCCGAGCAGCACGCCGCGGGCGCGCATGCGGTTGGCCACGGCGGACGCCTCGGCGCCGGCGGGGGTCCGTGTGGCGCGATCGCGCACCATCTCGACGCCGAGAAAGAGCCCGCTGCCGCGGATGTCGCCGACGAGCGGATGATCGCCGACCGCGGCGCGTAGCCGCTGGAGCAGCCCCGCGCCGACGGCGCGCGCGTGATCCTGCAGCCGCTCTTCCTGCACGACGTCGAGGACGGCGAGCCCCACGGCGCACGCCACCGTGCCGCCGCCGAACGTGCTGAAGAACTCCATGCCGTTGTCGAACGACGCCGCGATCTCCGCCGTCGTGACCACCGCGCCGAGCGGATAGCCGTTGCCGATCGGCTTGCCCAGCACCACGATGTCGGGCACGACGCGCTGCGCCTCGAAGGCGTAGAAATGCGTCCCCATGCGGCCGTACGCCGTCTGCACTTCGTCGGCGATGCAGACGCCGCCGGCGCCGCGAACGATCGCGTAGACCGACGCGAGATACCGATCCGGCAGGACGATCTGGCCGCCCACGCTCGGCGCGCTCTCGGCGATGAACGCGCCGGGATTGGTCACGTGGCGCGCGAACTCGGCGTACTTCTCGCCGGCGCGCGGATCGTCGGCGCGGTACTCCCCGCGATACGTGTCCGGCAGCGGCAGCACGTGGACCCAGGGCGGCGCCCCTTCGCCGCCGGGACCGTTGAACTTGTACGGGCTGATGTCGACGAGCGTCGTCGTGTTGCCGTGATACGCGGCATCGAGCACGACGACGTCGCGCCGGCGCGTATGGGCGCGCGCGAGCCGGAGCGCCAGCTCGTTCGCCTCGCTGCCGGAGTTGACGAAATAGCAGATGCGCAGCGGCGGCGGCAGCGTCGCCACCAGCCGTTCGGCGAACATCGCGAGCTTGTCGTGCAGGTAGCGCGTGTTGGTGTTGAGCACGAGCATCTGCTCGGCCGCGGCCTGCACCACGCGCGGATGGCTGTGCCCGACGTGCGGCACGTTGTTGTAGGCGTCGAGGTAGCGGCGGCCGCGCTCGTCGTAGAGATACTGCATCCAGCCGCGGACGATCTTGAGCGGCTCGTCGTAGGCGACCGAGACGTTCGCGCCGATGACCCGCCGCCGCGCCGCCAGGGTCTCCGCCGGCGTCCGGCCGCGCGCGCGGCGAAACGCCTCTTCCGCGTCGTCGAAGCCGACCGCCGCCAGCCGCGGCAGCGTCCGCGCGATCGGCGCCTGGCTGATCGAGAGATACGGATCGTCGGGCCGCTGCCGCTGCTGCCGGGCCGCAATGCACACGCTCGCGCACAGGCGAAGCAGGACGAGCCCGAACAGCGCCGCGATCTCGTCGTCGTCGAGCGACCGCGACCGCGCGTAGCCGCGCACGATCGACACGGCGGCGTCGAGCGGATCGTCCTCGTCGAGCACGGCGTAGGCAATCGCGATCGCGAGGTCGGCGACGGCGTAGGAGGAAACGATGTCGCCGAAGTCGAGGAACCCGACGACACTGCCGGCGTTCACCAGGACGTTGTAGTCGTTCGGATCGTTGTGCACGGCCGCGCGGCGCAGACCGGCGAGCCGCGCGCCATCGCGGGCGTGGACCCGCGCGGCGAGATCGATCACGAGCGCACGCATCGCCTCGTCGTCCACGAGCGGAGACGCGTCGCGCACCACGTCGAACGCGCGCGCGAGATCCCAGTAGAAGTCACGATGGATGGCAGGATGATCGAACCCGTCGAGCGCCGCGTCGAGCTCGGCGAGCCGCGCGCCGAGATCCTCCAGGAGTTCACGCGGCGCCTCGTCCACGCCCGCGAGGGGCGCGCCCGGCATCCACGTCAGCAGCCGCACGAGGTGCGTCCCGCCGCCTGCGTGAAGCTCGACCAGAGTGCGCCCGTCCACCGCCGGCACGACCGTTGGACACAACGTCGAGCGGCGCGCGGCGTACGCGAGCGCCGCGTTCTGCGCCTCGAGCAGCGCGCGCGATTCCGCCGCGTTCGCGATCTTCAACACGAACCGCTCGCCGCCGTCCGTCTCGAGCAGAACGTTCTGATCGCGTTCGCTGGGTAAGGGGGACCCGCGACCCGTTACACCAAAGTCACGAAGCGCGCAGCTGGTCGCCTCGTCGATCGTCACGCGAGGCACGTCGAGCACCATGTCACTCACGCGTCCAATTATCGACGATGCACGGATGTGCCGGCTTGTGGACAAAGTGTCCTCCGCAGTTGGCGGCGTGAGCTGCATCGATCGATCTCTGCGCCTTGAACAACGGATGCAGGAAACGGCACGCGACTTGTTGGACATCGCGCGCCAGAGCCTGCCATTCGACACACACACAGGAGGTACACATGGCGCGTAGGATTCTGACCGGAACGCTGTCGACACTCGTAGCAATCCTCTGTGTCACCGCGCTCGCGCAGGGCCAGGCCGGCCGATGGAAGGACGATGGGAACGGCGGATGCGTCTTCGACGCGAATGACGAAGGTCCCGACCAGTGCTCCCCGGCACAAGCACCGGGAAGATGGAAGCTCGACGGGAACGGCGGCTGCGTCTTCGACGCCAACGACAGCGGACCGGACCAGTGCCAGCGGCCGATCCCGACCGACCCCGGACCGGGCGGCCCGACCGGCCGTTAGAGGTCGCGCCGGCTGAACCGCCAGTACGCGCCGGCCGCGCAGACCGCGGCGGCGCCCACCAAGATCGACACGTCGCCCCACGGCGACGTGTCCCCCGCAACGATCGACAGCGCGCGGTAGTAGTGGAACGGCGAGATCCACGCGACGTTCTTCACCGCGGGCCAGCCGATCGCCAGGAAGTCCAGCAAGTACAGCACGACGGCGGTGAGCGCCGCCGTCGTGAACGCGGTCACCCAGCGGCTCGATCCCGCGGCAATCAGCAGCGCGAACCCGGCGAAGCACGAGGCCGTCGCGCCGAGATTCGCCAGCAGCCGGAGCCGCATCGCGGCCGGCGGCAGATCCATGCCGGCGGTGTCGAAGACCCGCGAGCCGATCGCGGTACCGGCGAACATCAGCGCGAGCGCGGCGGCAATCGCCAGGTGCGCGAGCAGCAGCGAGCGCGTCAGCAGCCGCAGGCGCGGCACCGCGCGCGCCAGCTCGAGATCCACGAGACCGCTCTCGATTTCGTGCGCCGGCTCCGTCGCGATGTACATCGCCACGAACGCCACGACGAGGCAGACGACGGGATGGAAGTAGCCGAACGCCACCGTCCCCTTGAACGTGGCCAGCAGCATCGCGCGGCTGCCGAGGCCGCGCTGCAGGAACGCCGGCAGCAGCTCCGCGACCAGCCCGAACGTCTGCGTCCGCTGGATCTCGGCCGCCTGGCCGATGACGATCATCTGGAATCCGCACAGCAGAGCCGACGAGCCGATCAGGACGAAGCGCGCCTGCACGGCCGAACGCGCGAGCAGCGTCCTCACCGCGGCTCGCCTCCGTAGAACTGCGCGACGTAGTCCTCGAGACGGAACGGCTCGGCGGCGACGTCGTGGATCGCGCGTCCCGCGAGACTCGCCAGCAGCGGACCGAGCGGGCCGCGGACGTCGGTCACGAGCGGCGCGCTGCCGTCGGCGAACGTCACCGTCACCCGCCGCGTCGCGTCGCGCCGGATGTCGTCGATCGTGCCGCTCGCGACGAGCCGTCCGCCCCGCACCAGTCCGATGCGGTCGCACGTCAACTCGACGTCCGCCAGCACGTGCGACGACAGGAACACCGTGGTGTCGCCGGCGCGCTTCAGATCCACGACGGTTTCGCGGAACGCCTGCACCATGAGTGGATCCAGCCCCGCCGTCGGCTCGTCGAGAATCGCCACCGGCGGCCGCATCATCAGCGCCTGGATGATGCCGATCTTCTGCTTCATCCCGTGGGACTGCTCGCGCAGGCGGCGCCGCTCGTCGACCGCGCTGACGTCGAAGCGCCGCAGCAGGCGATCGAGGTACTCGCGCGGCACCGGGCGGCTGTCGAGACGCGAGAGGTACGCGAGGTACTCCCGCGCGGTGAGGTCGGGATAGATCGGAAGGTCGCCCGGCAGGTAGCCGATCTGCCGGCGCGCCGCCAGGCTGTCGCGGTGGCAGTCGACGCCCATCACCGACGCGCGCCCGCGCGACGGCCGCAGCAGATCGAGCAGCAGCCTCATCGTCGTCGTCTTGCCCGCGCCGTTGGCGCCGAGAAAGCCGTACACCTCGCCGCGCTCGACCTGGAACGAGAGGTCCTCGATGCCGATGACCCGTCCGTAGTACTTCGTGAGCCCCTCGGCGGCAATCGCCGGTCCGGCGCTCATTGCGCCCGCTTCGCCTGCGCGAGCGCGCGCAGCGCCAGCACGACGATGTCGTGCGTCGGCACGGCCGTTCCCTCCCCGGTGACGACGATTTCGCCAGGCTGCGGCGGGACCGTGAAGGCGTCCGCCGGCAGCGACGCGCCGACGACGTGGCGGATCTGCTTGTAGGAGAGACTGTAGGGCGACTTCAGGAAGCTCCCCTGCACGGCGAATTCGACGACGCTGTAGTCGCGCGAGTCGATCAGCACGCGCGCCTCGGTGAGATCCCACACGGGGTTGCTGCCGGGCGAGGCGAGGCGCGGCACCTCGATGCGGTACAGCTTCCCGTTCGGACCGTCGATCGTCTCGAGCAGCTGGTTTCCGCTCGCCTGCATGATCGCGATCGAGGCCTCCATGTGCAGCTGCTCGATCTCGGGCAGCGACAGGTTGCGCGGGCCCGACGGCAGCGTCACGTCGAAGCGGTACGCCTGTCCCTCGGAGCGGAACGCCGCCACGCGGCGCTTGCCGATCGGATCCTCCGCGATCGAGCTGATCGCCTGTCCGTCGGCGGTGAAGCTCGCGAACCGGAATCGACCCGGCACGTCGTGATCGATGGCCTGCCAGACGCGGTAGGTGCCGTCCACCTGGTCGGGCACCATCTCCTTCGGCACGCCTCCGAGCACGAGCTCGTACTCCATCACCTCGATGCCGCGCCGGACGGCCGAGAGCTGCGTCACCGACTTCGCGAGGATCTCGGACGCCGACACGGTGGTGTCGGACGTGCGCACGATCGGGAGCACGAAGAGGACGGCCACGAGCGACGCGGCCACGGCCGCGGCGGTGTAGATCCAGCGCCGCCGCGTGTCAGGGAGCGCCCGCAGGCGGGTCGCGCCGTCCGCCTTCAGGCGGAAGGATGCCGGCAGATCGACCGGCGGATTCAGCGACGTTTCGATCGATGTCATCAACGCGGTGCGGGCGCGCAGCCGCGCGCCGCAGGCCGCGCACGACGCCGCGTGCGCGCGGTCGTCGTCGCGGCCCTCGCCGTCAGCCAGCGCCTGGAGCCGTTCGTCGTTCAGGCAGTTCATAGTCACCTCCGGGGGCGTCGCCCCGCGGACTCCGTTACGCGCGCTCCCGCGCGCCGCTTCGGCGCGGTCCAGTCGCGTCGCTCTTGCGCTCCTGCTCCGACGCGGGATTCCGGCTGGCGGCAGCGGCCCATCGATCGGCCGCGCGCGCCAGCAGGCGTCCGACCGACGCCGGCTGAATCGCGGCTGCCGACGCGATCTCGCGGTACGAGAGTCCCTGTGCCCGGAGCGCGAGCAGGAGCCGGTCGCGGTCCGGCAGCCGCCGGAGCGCCGCCCGTGCGCTCCGGATCCGGCCGTCCTCGTCGTCGAGGACCGGCGGCGGCACGGCGGCGTCGTGGACCGGCGCCCACGGAATCCACCGCGACCGCCGGCGCTGTCGATCCCGCGCGGCGTGCGCCGCCACGGTGAACAGCCAGCCGCGCAGGTTGGTCGTGTCGCCGCCCGCCTCGAGATGGCGGAGCAGCTTCATGAACGTCTCCTGCACGACGTCCTCGGCGTCTTCGCGGTGGCGCACGAGGACGGCGGCAAAGCGATAGATCGCCGTGCCGTGGGCCTGGAACAGGTCCCGCGCCGCCTCAGTGCTGCCCTGCATCGCGCGTCCGAAGGTATAACGCAGATGGCGCGGGAATGTGACACCCGCCGGATCCGCGGCCTGCGTCCCGTCTAGCGGCGCTTGTAGCGGAAGGTCACGACGGTCTGCTCGTCGATCACCAGGGGTCTGACGAAGCGGTGCGACGTCCCCGCGCGCGGGACGTCCATGCGGATCGGCAGCACGCCCGCGGCGCGGCGCTGCAGGTTCTGCATGTTCACCGACGGCGCCTGGATCTCGGTGTCGGCGGCCTTGCGCCGCGAATCGTCCGAGCGCATGTTGCTGTAGTTGGACGGCCCGACGTTCGAGTTCGCCGCGACGTTCACGATCTCGTTGAGGCCGGCGGTCTCGAGCGTCAGGTCCACCTGCGCGCCCGTCTGCGAGACGTTCCGCTGCGCGCCCTTGAAGCCCTGGAGCGCGCCGCTCACCACCACGTCGCCGGGAGCGACGTTCGAGGCGACGTAGGATCCGTCGGTGGCGGTGAAGAGCTCCTGTCTGCGGCCGCCGCTCTCGACCGTGATCATGACGCCGGGCAGCGGGGCTCCCGTCGCGTCCAGCACGCGGCCGGCAATCTGTCCCGGCATCGCCGGCGCGAGCGGGCTCAACTGCTCGCGTCCCGCCTGGTAGGTGCCGCCGCCAAAGCCGCCGCCCACGCCGGCGCCGACAGCGGATCCGGTGTAGCTGACCACCCCGATGCCGGTGCCGGCCAAGCCGGCGAGTCCCGCGGCGATGACGTTGCCGTCGAAGCGATCGGTGCGGATGCCGTCGGGCACGAACAGCTCCCACTCGACGACGTTCACCGGGATGTCCATCGGCGGCAGCGTCATCTGCATGTCTCCCTTCTTGAGGAAGGGCGCGCCGCCGTGGAGGTAGGCGAACGAGACGGCGTAGAGACCGTCGGTGCGAAGGCCCGGACGGAGCAGCGGAACGCGGCTGCCGTCCGTGCCTTCGACCGGCGCGGCCGGGGAGCCGCCGACTTCGACCGAGACGATGGAGGCGCCCGGCGGGAGCGCCACCTTCATGTACGACTGCGCGCGGTTGCGGATCCAGAGCGTGATCTCGGTGAGGGCGCGTCCCTCCGTGGTCACCAGCGTGGTCGCCACGGCCCGCTCGGCGACCGCCGCGAGGACCGCCGCGTCGGCGAACCGCTTGACGTCGAGCACCAGCGCCGGCGGCTCGTCGCCGGTGCGCTGATAGCGGTAGGCGGCCAGGAGCGACTCGCGCGCGACCGCCGCGACGCCCGGATCGAGCTCGCGCACGTCCATGCGGCGAAGGCCCGGCATCTCCGGCGACGACACTTCCATCGTCCCCAGCCCCTCGACGGCGACTTCTCCGGTTTCGCGCTGGGCCGCGGGAACCGCCGGCAGGCCGGTGTCGAGACGGAACGATCCCGGCGCCTGCGCGCGCTCGAGACTGATGAGGAACTGATGCCGGCGCACGGCGGGATCGGCGACGACGAGAATCGCGCGGCCGGGTTGCACGTCGGAGCGATCGAGCGTCGAGCCGCTGATGCCCGACACTTCGTACCCGGGCGGCAGCGCGATCTCGATCTGCGAGGGCTCGCCCTGGACGACGGTCGCGTTCACGATCGACACCAGGCGGATGTCGGCGTCGGCGATGGTCACGAGCGATTTGACGTCGGCGAGGAAGCGGACGTCGCGGGCCGAGCCGTTCGTCGCCGTGTCGTGCGTGGACCACCAGACTTCCGTCTGCGTCCCGGGCGACAGCGTGGCGTCGATCGTCGTGCGGCCGTTGGCCGACGCGCGGCGCAGGATCAGACCGCCGAGCACGTGGACGTCGGCCTGCTCGCCGGGCACGTCGATGGTCGCCGTGGCGCTGCCGGCGTTCGGCACCGGCAGCACGAACGACGCGCGTCCCGGCGCCGAGGCGATGGGAGCGCCGATCTCGAGCGTCGCCGAGAACACCGCCGGTCCGGTGACGAGCGCGACGTGCGCGCCGCCCTCGGTGACGATCGGCAGCGGACGCGCGTCGCTGCGCGCGTCGAGCATCGTGGCGTTCTTCAGCAGCACGACCTTCGACACGCCGGGCCGGAAGGCCTCGCCGTCGACGCGCATCGTCGCGCGCGCGGTGGGGCCGGTGACCGTGGCCCGGATCTCGGCGCGCGTCAGCGCCGCCGCCACCGGGGCGGGTTCGGCGGCGCGCGGACGCGCGGTGGCCAGGTCGAGCAGCCGATCGTAGTCGCTCCGCGTCAGCGTGACGGTGCCGGGGGCGCCGGCGGGAACGCGCGTGGGGTCCTGCGCGGCAGCCGCCTGTACGCAGAGCAGCGACACGAGGAGCGCGCGCGCGAAGACGCCAGCCATCAGTAGCCTCCCTTGCCGTCGGCCTGGTGGACCGTGCGGCGATACACGATCTCGATCGCGGGCGGCTGCGCCTCCGGCGTCAGCTCCGCGGCGAGAAACAGCGACGGTCCGATCTGCGGAAACGCGATGGCGATGGGCACCACGCCCGACCGTGCGCGAAGCGCCTCTTTCTGCAGCTGATCGAGCAGCGGCTTCGCCGCCTTGTCGTCGCGCGCTTCCTGGGCGGGTGGTGCCGGTGGCGCCGGTGCCGTAGTGACCGTGACCGCCGTGCTGCCGCGAAGGACCGGGCTCCACGGTCCGGCGTCCTGCGACACGCGAAACACTCCCGGCTTCGCGTCGATCTCGTAGCGCGGCGAGTGATGGAGCGTGAATCCCGTGCGCGACACCGGCAGATCGACGGCGGGCAGCTCGACCCGCGCCTCTCCCCTGTCGCCCCACGTGTCGACGCGCTGCAGGTACATCAGCTCGATCACGAAGGCCGGCGGCTGCTCGTTGGCGCGCCCCTTCTGCAGCGGCAGCAGCAGCCCGCCGTTGGCGCCCACGCCGGGACGCACCGGCCGTCCGGCCAGCGACGCGCTCCAGAGCGTCGCGCGCGGCGGGAGCGAGACGGCGAGAAAGCTGCGGCGATTGTTGCGCAGCGCGTAGCGCGCCCGCACGAGGATCTTGCCGTCCTCGCCGGCGAGCGCGTCGTAGCGGGCTTCCTCGACCGACGCCACCAGCACCGCCTTCGCCGTGTATCGCGTCACGTTCACCGACAGCGATCGCGGCGCGCCGCCGCCGAGCGGCGTGAACCGGAAGGCGACCATCGAGGGAGACTCGTGGCCGGCGACGACGTCGCCGAGATCGGCGGCGTCGGCCGGCTCGAGTCCGCGCGGCTCCCCGTTGGCGATCTCTCCAGGGCCGGTGACGTCGACGGCGATCCCGCCGGTCTCGCGTTCGGCCGACGGAACACGGATCATCGGGATCGCGAGCGTGCCGTCGCGCGGCATGCGCAGCTCGCCGGTGACCACGACCGACGTCCGCGTCGCGACGGGATCGAGGAAGGTGACCGTCAGCTGGTTGCGCGCGACCTCCCAGTCGGCGACGGTCGGCCCCGCCACCTGGTTGACCACGAACCCGGCGGGCAGCGCGACCACCGCGTCGCGCGCCTGGCCCTGCGTGACGTCGAGCTGCACGCCGGCGGTGACGAGCGTCGAGTCTTCACCGAGCGCGACGAGCTGCGTGACGCGCGCGCGCGTGCGCAGCGGCAGACCCGCGCGGCGGTCGTCGGTGCGGCGCTTCCAGCCGAGCGTCATCGCGCGTCCGGCGTTGCCGAACACGACCCAGCGCGTCTCGCCGTTCGTCTCGGTGTGATCGGCGAGAAAGCCGCCCGCGGCGCTGAGCAGCACGCCGGTTCTCGGCACCGTCAGCGTGACGGCCGACAGCGCGGATCCGGATCCCGGCAGCGCAATCGACTCGCTGCCCGCCGACGTCGTGAGCGGCACGACGACGTCGAGCGTGAGCGTCGAGCGGCCCGGGCGCGAGATGAGCACGCGCGGCGGCGTGCCCTCGAGGAGCGGCGTCGGGCGGCCGTCGATGCGCGCGTCGCGCACGAGCAGTCCGGGCGGCACCTGCACCGTGGCCCAGCCCTGCGTGAGGACGTCGATGGTGAGCCGCGCCTGGCCGCTGACGGTCTCTCCCGCCACGCGCAGGTCGTAGTCCACGCGCGTGAGCGCCGCGTCCACGGGCGGCGGCGCGGGATCCGGCGTGGTGGGAAACGCGCGCGCGCGCAGCGCGCGGTATTCGTCGATCGGGAGCACCACCCAGCCGTCCGTGCGCGGCGACTCCTGCGCCGCGACGGCCTGCGCGAACAGCACCGCGCCTGCCAGACCCGCGATGAGTCGAACCATGTTCTGCCTCCATGCAGTCAGACGCGCGAACGACGTGCGCGGACGGGACTGCAAGGGCAGGACCGGCTACTGGACTCCGGTGTCTAAGATCAATAGAGGGGCAGATCTGTAATCCGCCCGCTGGAATCCATTTGATTGAGTTGTGGACTACGGGAAGCTGTAGCGTCCCGGCGCTCAGACCGCGACGGCCGTCGGCTGCGCCAGGACCTCGCGCACGCGCTGCAGCAGTTCCCTGCGGGAGAACGGCTTCGGCAGCAGCGGAACGCCGAGCACCGCATCCGTCGCGTACGCCGTGATGCAGAGGCTCCGCAGCTCCGGGCGCCGCGCCTGCAGCGCGCCAATCAGCTCGGCGCCGCCGATGTACGGCATGCGCATGTCGGTGATCACCAGATCGATCCCGTCGGCGCGCTCGTTGAAGATCGTCAGCGCCTCGTAGCCGTTCTTCGCGGGCAGCACCAGGTAGCCCTCGGCCGTCAGCGCGGCCTCGATGAGCGACCGGATGGAAGGTTCGTCTTCGGCCAGCAGGATCGTCACGCCGGCAGGTTCGCGTCTCATAGTTGTCGTCTCTGAAGGATTAGACGGCCGTGGCCGGGCCGTTTTTCGGGACCGGAGGCTGGTGGCGGTTTTCGAGGCAAGAGCCCGACGTCCGACCGCCGTCCGCGGTTACGGGAGCGCGTGGCGGTGGACGACGCCGCCGCGCACGTCGGCGAGCGGATGCTGCACGACGAAGGCCGACGCGTCGAAGGTCTCGACGATGCGCAGCACGCGGCCGATCTCGAGGCGCGTCACCACGCAGTAGAGGATCTCGCGATCGTCGCCCGTCATGCCGCCGCGCGCCTTGTAGATGGTGACGCCGCGCCCCATCTCCTCGAGGATCGCGGTCCGGATCTGCTGCGGCGTCTCCGACATGATCGTCACCGCCGTGAACTCCTCGATGCCGTGCAGGATGAAGTCGAGCGTGCGCGCCGCCGAGACGTAGGTCAGCATCGAGTAGAGCGCCGGCTCGACGCCGAGGATCCGCATCGCGGTCAGGAAGAGGATGACGTTGAACCCGAGGATGACGTCGCCGACCTTCAGCACGGCGCTCCGCTTGCCGATCAGCAGCGCCGCGATCTCGGTGCCGTCGAGCACCGCGCCGCCGCGCACCGCCAGCCCGATGCCGGCGCCGAGGAACGCGCCGCCGAAGACGGCGGTCAGCAGCAGATCGTGCGTCACGTCGGGGAACGGCACGATCGCCAGCACGATCGCCAGCCCGCCGATCGCCGCGACGCTCCTGACGGCGAACGCCCGTCCGAGATGCCGGTAGCCGAGCACGATGAACGGCAGGTTCACGAGCGGCAGCCAGATCGCCAGCGGCAGCGGCGAGACGATGGAGAGCAGCATCGAGATGCCCGTCACGCCGCCGTCGATGAAATGATTGGTGAGGAGAAAGCCTTTCAATCCCATCCCGGCGGAGAACACGCCGCCGGTGATGAGACAGACGTTGAGCGCTTCGCGCTGGATCGAGATCATGGTGACCTCGATCCTATCTGACGCGACGCGCCCGGCTACCGTCCGCCGCCCGCCGCCGTCGTCGTCCGCGCGGGGGCCGCCGCGGCGCCGCCGAGATCGTTCCAGTTCAGCATCGCGTTGAACACCATGTTGAACTCGGCGTGGTTCTGCCAGCGGTAGATCGGGTTGTTCGAGAAGAGCACGACGCGCCCCTTGCCGCTGTAGCCGCCGGGCACGTCGATCGCGAACGGACGTCCGGTGATCTCGTCGGCGCCGCGCATCAGGCCGCTGAGCACGTTGGCGTCGCCCCCCTGGTAGCGCGCGAGCACCGCGCCCGAATCCGGCTGGCCGACCGACATCAGCGGACCGCCGAGGTA
>Ga0075364_10001043_pt1 | contig 14752 bp, 12 predicted proteins | sample EndMetdeltDD1764_FD_71517 | JGI IMG/M metagenome (GOLD analysis project Ga0075364, IMG submission 71517) | Populus endosphere microbial communities from Tennessee, USA - Endosphere MetaG P. deltoides DD176-4 | ecosystem: Host-associated > Plants > Roots > Endosphere | place: USA: Tennessee... | reverse complement strand
CGTCACCCGGCCCGAACCTGATGTATGCGGTGAACTCCAACCATCAGGCCTGCGGCATAGGCACGGGCGTTCATGCAGGATAGTCCGCCGCCACAGCCGCCCTCGCGTGACGCAGCACGCGGGTCCACCAGGCGGTGGAAGGTGGCCATCATGACCACCCACCCGATTCAATACCAGGTGCCGTGGTTCCAGGCACTGGCCTCGCATGATGAATTGTCGGTCCGGGTCTACTATTCGATGCTTCCTGACCAGCAGCAGCAAGGGATCGGATTCGGCGTGAGCTTCACATGGGATATTCCGATGTTCGAGGGCTATCAATGGTTGGCGCTCACCAATGTGTCGCGCAAACCGGGGCTCGGCAGGTTCTTCGGCACCAATACCCCGGGGATCCACGCGGTCCTCGCCGCCGACCGGCCCGATGCGATGATCATCATGGGCTGGCAGTCCCTGTCATTGCTCCAGGGGTTATGGGCCTGCCTTCGATTAGGCATACCGATCCTGATTCGCGGAGACTCGAACGCGTTGCGCAAGCGGTCCTGGCGGGCCAGGATTCTGCATCGCGCGCTGTTGTCGAGAGTCGATGCGGTCCTTGCGGTAGGCAGGGCGAATCGCGATTTTTACCTGAACAACGGGGTTTCTCCAAGCGCCATATTCAGTGCACCACATTTTGTGGACAATGCGCGAATACTGTCGAGACATGCCTTGCTGGAGGATTCCTGCGCCCAATTGCGCCAAGCCTGGGGGATTCCCCATGACGCGACCTGCTTCCTTTTTGCCGGCAAGTTGCAGGAAAAAAAGCGCATCATGGATCTGCTCGTTGCCATCGGCCTGGCACGGACCAGCGGCGTGAACCTGCATTTGCTGGTCGTAGGCGCCGGCGAGCAGATGGACGCAGCCAGACACAAGACCGAAGCGGAACGGTTGCCGGTGAGTTTTTCGGGTTTCCTGAATCAGACCGAAATGGCCAAGGCTTATGCAGTCAGCGATTGCCTGGTCCTGCCGTCCGATTTTGGCGAAACCTGGGGTCTGGTTGTCAATGAAGCGATGGTCTGCGGGCTGCCCGCAATCGTAAGCGACCGGGTGGGCTGCGGCCCTGATCTGGTCAGCGAAGGCGTCTCCGGCATGGTGTTTCCTTTCGGGGATACCAAGGCACTGGCCGCGTGCCTCATGCGGATGGCGGCCGACCCCGCGCGGCGCAAATCCATGGGCATGCACGCGCGCGAACGGGTCGCCCGGTATTCGCTGGAACACGCCGTGGCAGGTACGGTCGAGGCACTCGATGCCACGTTATCCGCACCCGGCCGTGCCACGCCACTGGCGGCATGAACGGGTGACCCGTCCCCGTTCCTGAACGATGCGCATTCTCCACGTCGTCCCCTCCTACCTTCCCGCCTTGCGCTACGGCGGCCCCATCGTCTCCGTACACGGCTTGTGCAAGGCTCTGGCCAGGCGCGGCCATGACGTCCACGTCTTCACGACCAACGTGGATGGAGACGGCGAATCGGCGGTAGCGATCAATGTCCCGGTCAATCTGGATGGGGTAAAGGTCTGGTATTTTCCCGTGCCGATGCTCAGGAGGCTCTATTGGTCGCCGCGCATGATGGCAGCCCTCAGGGAACAGGTGCCGGCCTTCGATGTCCTGCATACGCATTCCGTCTTTCTCTGGCCCACCTGGGCCGCGGCACGCATGGCCAGGCGCCATCATGTGCCTTATGTGCTTGCTCCCCGCGGCATGCTTGTACAAGCCCTGATCCAGCGCAAAAGCAGCTGGCTCAAACGCGCATGGATCCGGTTGATCGAACAAACCAACATCAGCAAAGCGGCGGCCATCCACGTGACCAGCGACCTGGAAACTGCGGATTTGCGGGAGTTCGGCTTCCGGTTGCCGGCCATCGAAGTCATCCCCAACGGGGTGGAGATCCAGGCGCCTGATGAGCCGTCCCTTGCCCAAGCGGAACCGGGCGAATCGGCGGAAGAGCCTTACCTGCTGTTCATCGGCCGTGTCAATTGGAAGAAAGGCCTGGACCGGCTGATCCCTGCCCTCGCCCTCTTGCCGGACATGCGGCTTCTGATTGCAGGCAACGACGAGGAAAATTATCGCCCCACGCTGGAGGACCTTGCGAAGCAATCGGGTGCTGCGCATCAGGTCCGGTTTCTCGGCCCCGTATATGGGGCCGGAAAGACCTCGCTGCTGCGCGGCGCTTTGGCCTTGGTGCTGCCTTCGTATTCCGAAAATTTTGGTAACGTGGTGCTGGAGGCAATGGCGGCCGGATGTCCGGTGGTGCTGACGCCTGAAGTCGGCGCCGCAGAACTCGTCCGGAGTTCCGGGGCCGGAATGGTCGTCTCCGGGAACGCCGCGGCACTGGCGGCCGCGATCGCCCAGATTGCCGCCGATGCGCCGCGACGCGCGGAGATGGGTCTGCGCGGGGTAGCCGCAGTGCGGGACCGTTACACCTGGGACGCGGTGGGGCACACCATGGAAGACGCATATGCCCGGGCGGTGGTGCTGGCAAACAGTCCGGACAACAAGGAATGACTCGAGCGCGATGCTGAAAGACACTACGCCATTGATTCTGACCGCCGACGAGGAATCGAACATCTTTCGCACCCTGGATTGCCTTGCCTGGGCCAGGGAAATCGTCGTCGTCGACAGTTTCAGCGCGGACGCCACCCTTGAGGTGGCAAACAGGTATCCCAATGTGCGCTTCGTCCAGCGCAAATTTGATTCGCATAGCCAGCAATGGAATTTCGGCTTGAAGGACACCGGCATCAGTTCTGAATGGGTGCTGGCGCTGGATGCGGACTATCTGGTCCCGGAGGCCCTGGCCAGGGAGATGGACCAATTGCGGCCGGCGGACGACGTCAGCGGATACAGCGCGCGTTTCATCTATTGCGTCGAAGGAACTCCTTTGACGAGCACCGCGTATCCCCCGGTGACGGTCCTGTTCCGCCGTGCGCTGGCCGAATATGAGCAGGATGGCCATACGCAACGATTGCGCCTGGCGGGCAAGGTTTTGCCCCTTGCCAACCAGATACTGCACGACGACCGAAAACCCCTGCACCGCTGGATCAGCGCGCAAAGCCGCTACATGCGGCTTGAAGCGGCCAAGCTGGAAAATAGACGCTTCGCGGAGCTTTCAACACAGAACCGGTTGCGCAAATGCATCGTAATTGCACCGATCGCGATGTTCCTTTACTGCATGATCGTCAAGAGAAACATCCTGGATGGACGAGCAGGGCTGTTTTATGCGCTACAGCGCACGGCGGCCGAGCTGATCTTGTCCCTGTACCTGCTGCAGGCAAAGCTCAAGCGCGATTGACCTGATGGGCGCGGATGCGGTTTGCGACCGCTGGTCGCCGGCCCGCGCAAAAGCATGCGCACGGGGACCGGCCGGTCATTGCGCTGTTCGGGCCGGACAAGCCTCTTTTACAAGCGGCGCGGCGGCATTTCGCCAGATCTCGTATCCGGCCGCGCGCAGATGAACACCATCGGTGGTCAGGCTTGCGCGCAGATATCCGTCGCGATCAGCCATGTGTGAATGGAGATCCAGATATTCCACTGAGCGGATTTTGCCCAGCCCTTCATTGACCTTGCGGATCTCTTCGCCAATTCCCGGCGGGCCTATGCCGCGCGCGACGGGAAGCACGGAAGTCAGCACAAGCCGATTGCCGGGGGCTGTTTTCCCGACCAACTTCTCGATATCGGACAGCACATCGCCCGCCGTTGCGCCGCCAAGCAGATCATTTATCCCGATGGTTACGAACACCAGCTTTGGCGAGAACGCCTTGATTTTTTCACCGTCATCGAGAAGGTCCCGCACCTTGCCGTACAGGAGCCCACGGTTCGACAATGAGGCGCAGCCGGTCAGATCCTGCCACGGCGCCAGCACGGTCAATGAATCACCAAGCATGGCAATATCGAATTTTTCGAGCCGGGAAAGCCGCACGATAGCCGCGCGATCGGAGAGCGTCGCAGCCGCGTCCATCGGCTTGATGGCGTCGGTTCGCGGGGTCAATGCAGCCTTGGCCGTTCGATAGGCCAACTTGGCGGCGGGCAGGGCCAGTGCGCCGACCGCGGCTCCGAGCAAGAGCACGCACAGGTAGCGGCGATTGGCCACCAGGTTCGGCATCAAGGAACGCCATGCATGCAGCTTCCCGCTACCATCGGCCATTCTCACTCCCCGAAATCCGGTTCCGGCGCTTCCCGCGTCCATGACGCCCGAGCGGGTGAACGGCCGGACATCCCGCTATTACTGCCCGGGCCCGACATCAGGGCCGCGGCCCGGCCAGACATATTGCGCAGCTTCAACACCGTACTCCCCATCCGCCGGACGCGTCTTCCGGCCGCCAGCAAGCCCGTCACCCGCCGGCCGCGGGCACCTGCGCCGGCAGATGCTTCAATTGCAGAACGCTCAGGAAGAATGAGGCAAATACGAGCTCCATGCCGACCGTAATTGCGGTCAGCGAAGGCACCACCACGCGCATCAACTCCCCCGGATTTTGCGGGCCAAAAGCGGTGCCGCGCCAGTCAACCAGCGCATAAACGCTCCCGGCGAATCCGGCAATCAGCAGCGCCAGGCCAAACAACAGCCCGCGCTCCAGCGTGACATACCGCATCGCCCGTTCAAAAAACGGGTCGGGCGGCAGCAGGCGCGATGTCATGCCGAAAAATTTCGTGAATATCGAAAACAGGCAGGCTTGCAGGCCCACCATGATCAGCCCGGACGAATAGACCAGGGTGTGAATGTCGAGCACGACCGCCCCAACATGTCGCGGGCCGGGCAGCAGCCATGCAAGCAGGCCAAGCCCGGCAAGCATCAAGGCAATGCCCGGGTACAGGAACAGCCAGCGCGGGCTGTAAATGAGCAGAAACCTCAGGTGACGCCAGCCATCGCGCCAACTGCGCAAATGGGGGGGACGGCTTCTGCCGTCCGGTGAAAGCACCGTCGGCACCTCTGCAATCCGCAAATCGAACAGGGTCGCCTTGACGACCATTTCACTGGCGAATTCCATCCCCGTGGTCTGCAGGCCCAGACGCTCGATGGCGGCTTTCTGGAACCCGCGCAGGCCGCAGTGGAAGTCTCCGGACGGGCTGTGGAAGAACAGGCGGCCGATGCCGGTCAATACCGGGTTGCCAAGATACTTGTGCAGGGGCGGCATCGCCCCGGGCTTGATTCCCCCCTGGAACCGGTTTCCCATGACCAGTTCGAAGCCTTCCCGCAGTTTGCCGATAAATCCGCCCAGCTCGGAAAAATCATAGCTGTCGTCGGCATCGCCCATGATGACGTAACGGCCCCGCGCCGCCTGGATGCCGCCCATCAGTGCCGCCCCATAGCCTTTCATGCTCACCGGAACGACCCGCGCCCCCAAACTAGTCGCGATGTCCTGCGAACCGTCGGTACTGCCGTTGTCGGCGATCAGGATTTCCCCGTCGACCCCGTTCTTCTCCAGGTAGTTCGACGCCTTGCGTATGCACGTGGCCAGCGTCTCGGCCTCATTCAGGCACGGCATCAGGATCGTCAGTTCGTATGTCCGTTCACTCATGGTTTTTTGTCAATCCGGGCCTGATAGATTTCAAAAGACTGGTCTTGGGAGACCCAGACCTTTTGTGCATTGAAACGATGAATAAGTGCGCTTACACGCTTGAGATGAAGCTCCGGATCCAGCGAATAGACATCCTTTTCCCTGATCCGCTTGACGATCCAGACGTCCATGGGGGCGCTGGACGCAAGGCGCTCCGTCACGGCCTGATCAGGATATCCGAAAGTCAGAAATCGCGGCCGCTCATGCACCACATATCGGCTGATGTCGGCGTCGAATACCACCTTCATCCTGCCTGTTTCAGGCAAGGCAAGAATCCTGGCCGTCAGCTCCCCGTGTGGATCCGGTGCCTGCAGATATGCTCGTTCCCATCGCACACTCGCCTGAAGCAGGTAGAAAACGACACCTGCCATGACCGCCAGAGCCGCGGCATTCAGGATTCTTTTCGTCAGCAAACCGCGTTCGATGATGCATAGCCACCACAGCGCAATGGCCGGAAGAAAGGGGCGAAAGTATCGCGGTTCGTCGAGATAACTCCAGTTCGTATTGTTCCAGGTGTAGCGCACCGACATGAACGCGAGAAAGGCAATGTTGGCAAGACATGCGATGACCACCGCATTATCCAGTGCCCCCCAAGGCAGTATCGGCCGCAGCCGGCGTCTGGCCACTACGACAGCGAGCAGCATCGCCACGGGGATCAGAAAGGTGAACGCGAAGCGAAACAGGCCGCTGCCTTCGGCAGGGCCGGCAAGCCGCCAGAGGCGCCTAAGCAGCACATCGAACCCCAGGGGCAGCGTGGTCAGCGTCTCAAGCGGGTAGGAATACCACAGCTTGTCAAACTGCCATTCCGGTTTGACAAAGGAAAGCACCGTGCTGGCCGCATCGCTATGGCTTTTATTGATGACGACCAAAGCTATATAGAGCGTGGTGGGCACCGCGCCATACACCACCAGCCGGACAAGTGTTCGCGCGGTCAGACTCCGGTTCCGCAGTGCATCGCAAAGCAGTATCAGGCAGCCCGCGGGCACCAGGATGGCGGCGGCCCATCTGACGGAAATCAGGGCGGCCGCGATGACGGCCGCGCCGATCACGGCGCTCCACTTTGCCTGCGCGCCGCCTTCTGAGTGGGAGCGGATGATCAGGTGCAGCCAATATGGCATGCCGGCCCAGAATATGTAATCGGCGGTTCCGCCCAGCGGGACCAGCGAACCACCGATCAGGACAAGCAAGGCGCAAAAGACGATCTGCCAGGACCTTCGGTGCAAATAGCCGACGCCCAGCCGCACCCACCCCAGTACCCCCAACACCAGCGCAAGCGCATTGACCAGTTTGATCGCGACATCGATCGCCAGACCACCTTTGGCCATGGTGCCGATGAGCAGGGGATAGCCCAGGGGAAACAGGACCAGCCATGCAGATGCCGGCTGCGCCAGGTCCTGGTCCACCACCACATTGGTAAATCCCAGGCCCTGGGCGTAGCGAAGCGCCGCCTGCACCGACACGCTCTGGTCGGGAAGAGGGTTCAGCGGCTGGACAAAAAAATGCCAGGACAAGCCGGACGCGAACAGACAGCAAACAGCCACCAGGCCCAGATACCACCGGCGGCCCAAGCCCGGCGGCCTAAGGGGAACCATCAACCCTCATCACTACGGCTTCCCCAAGGACGGGCATCCGAACAAGGTACTGACGGCGATGGTTGCACGCACGGGGCGGTGCTATTTGGCCTGTCCGTAGTACCGCTTGTAGCCGTACGAGTAGTAGCCTGAATACTCGCCGTAATAGCGGTCGGCCTTCTTGAAGTCCAGCTGATTCAGGACCACCCCGATGATGGGCGTACCGGTCAGGCGGATTTTTTTCAGACCCAGGCGGGCCAGCGGGTGCGGCGTATCGTCGGCCTTGACCACGTAGATCACCCCGGTGGCATGGCGCGACACGATCATGGCGTCGCTCACCAGTTGGACCGGCGGAGTGTCCAGGATGATGATGTCGAACAGCTCCTTGAGCTTGGCCAGCGCCTGGGAGAATTTCGGCGACAGCAGCAGCTCCAGAGGATTGGGTGGATTGTGCCCGGCCGGCAGCAACTTGGCCGTGGTGCCCTCGATGGAGTGGATTACCTGGGACACTTGGGCCGTGCCGGAGATGAAATCGGACAGGCCCGCCGAGTCCTTGTCGATGCCCATGGTCTTGGCAATGGTGGGGCGCCGCATGTCGGCATCGATCAGCAGCACGCGCTTGGTCTGCGCATGGGCGAACGCCAGGCTCATCGCGAAAGTTGTCTTGCCCTCGTTGGGTACGGACGACGTGATCACCAGCACCTTGTGCTCCGCGTCGATGCCCGAAAGCAGCACGCCGGTGCGCGCGGACCGTATCGACTCTGAAAACACCGACTTGGGATCGGACAGATAGGCCAGCTTGACCACGTCCTTGCGCCCCGCGATCAGCGGCACCGAGGTCAGCACCGGCACCTTGAGCTTGGTTTCAACGTCTTCGGTGGTCTTGACGGTATTGTCCAGGCGATCCAACAGGATGGCGCACAGGACGGCGAAAAACAGCCCCGCCAGGAATGCGGTGGTGATCATCTGGTTCTTGTTGGGCCGAATCGGTCCACCCGGCGGCTCGGCGCGGTCAACCACGCGCCCTACGGCAGTCTGCAGGTCATTGGTCGCGCTGGCTTCCTTGGAGCGGCCGATGAACATGTCGTACAGCTGGCGGTTGGAAGCGACTTCCCGCTCAAGAATACCGAGTTGATACTCCTTGCGATTGATGCCTTGCACCTGTTCGCGCGCTTCCGCGAGACTGCGCTCGACGGCCTGCTCGTTGGCGCGCACCACCTCGTATTCCTTGCTGATGCTTGAAACGATTGCCTCCATCTGGCGGCGCACATTCTCCCGCGCGGTCTTCAACTCCGTTTCGGCCTGGATGATGCGCGGATGCTCTTTGCCATAACGCTGCGACAGTTCGGTCAGCTTTCTTTCCGCCTCCGTTTCCGACTTCTTCGCATCAACGAACAGCGGACTCCTGAGTACGGCAGGGATGGTCTCAAAATTATTTGAGCCGCTGGCGCGGATCGCGCGGATCTGGCTGTACGCATTTTCCGCCTCGGCGCGGCGCTGCCTGGCTTCCAGCAGGCTCTTGTTCAGATCACCGAATGTGGCCGAGGCGCCACTCATGGCGATGCCCTTGGCATCGACAATCTTTTCGCGCTCACGGTATTCCTGCAGCGCCTTCTCGGAGTCGGTGAGCTGCTTGCGCAATCCCGCCACCCGGCTGTTGAGCCAGTCGGCCGCCTTCTGCGTCACCTGGTAGCGCGACTCCAGGTCGCTTTCGATGAACACGTCGGCAAACGTGTTCGCCACAGTGGCGGCCAGTTCCCGGTCCGTGGCTTCAAAGCTGATGCGGATCAACTGGCTGCCCTTGACCAGGTCGACGGAAACGCGCCCTGCAACCTGCCCGAGAGCCGCGCTCTCGGCCTGTTCGTCGGTCATGGTCACCGGACCCGCACCTCCCATGCCGATGACCTTGCCCCAGCGCTGCCACAGCGGCGGCTCGCTCTGGCGCGGATCGAACTCGCGGTTCTTGCCCAGTTTGAGCTTGGCGACCACCTTTTTGACCAGATCGCGCGACTTGATGATCTCGGCCTGGGTCTGGAAAAACTCCCGGTTGCCGCTCAGGCCGGTATAGATTTCCTCCACCGAGACGATCTTGGCCTTGCCCGATTCGAGCAGCACCGTGGCGGTGGCACGATATACCGGCTTGATGGTCGACACGATCACGGAGGCCAGCACGGCGATGGCGATCGCCAGGCCCAGGATGCTCCATTTGCGGCGCAGGATGCTGCGCCAGTATTCGACCAGTTCGAACCGCTCTTCGCGCGCGTCTTCCGCGGGAATGAGTTCGGCAACTGAAAGCTGATTCATGTGTATATCCCGACAATAAAAGCAGGAGAGCCATGCAGTATAAAGGGCTTGCCTGTCGCTGCGCCCTGAAAACCCATGAAATTGTCCGCCAACCCGCTGATTTTACAAATTTTTATGTAGTAGATGGAATCCGGCCCGTAGTCCCCGGCGAGCCGCATGCGAACGCTGGAATTTTCCCTATTCTACCGGGCTATCGGCTCTTGGCCGCGGCTTTCTGGCCAGCCACGGCAAAGGCTGTTTTTGGCAAATCCAGGGGGCCGCGCACAAGGTGACAAATGCGAAGGCCACCGCCGGAATCTGCAGCATGAATTCGACGCTCGCATGCAAGCCGATGGCAACCATGCCCATGAAGGCGCCAAACGCAATGCCGCGATACAGCGGATTGAGGCGCGTCTTGAGCACATACAGGGACATCGCGAAGGTGGCAAGGGCGAAAGCGGCCAACAGCAGCGCGCCGATCATGCCACCGTCCGAGGCAAATTCGGCATAGTCCAGATGGGCGTGGTCGAAAAAGCCGGTCGACCGGTCGGGCCGGTAACGCGGAAAGGCCGTATAAAAGGTGCCGCCGCCAGTGCCGAACAGGGGAAAGTCCCGCAATGCGGCCAGCCCCCCCATACCCGGGCCGACCCGCTCCTGGAAAGAGTCGCCGGCCACCGCACCGGGTTCGCCGCCGCCGGCCTTGTCGGTCGTGACGATGGTGGTCTGCTTCATGCGCTCCATCACCTTGTCGACCCCGATCCAGGAGCCGATGACAAAGACGTCGAGCACGATCATGCTGACCAGAAACACCATCAGCGGTCTGCGCGGCAGCGCCGAGAAAGCCAGACCGACCGCGCCACCGGCCAGAATGGCGGCGAACAAGGCGCCGTTGCCCATTCTGGAACGGGTCAGGATCAGCCCGATCACCATGACGATGAGGAAAATACGCAGCCGCGCTTTTGGGCTGAGCATCAGATCGGCCAGCCAGCGCAGCCGCTGCTTCCAGGTGCGCGCCCTGGCGCCAGGTCGAAACTGCGAGACCATCAGGCCCGCGCCTATCCCCAGGCTGATTTCCAGGAAGGCGCCAAAATGATTGCGGTTGATGAAAGTGCCGCTGGGATATAAGTGCAGCCCGTGCATGACCTCTTCGAAAAAGAGGTTGTAGCGCGCCCCGGTGAAAAACAGATAGATCCCGAGCACGGCCTGAAAAGTCCCGCTCAGGACCAGCGTGTAGCAAAGCACCCGCAAGCGCGCCTCGTCACGCACCACCAGCAAGAGCAAGGCAAAATAGGCGGTCAGGGCAAAGCTCAGGCCCAGGTAGCGCAGGGTGGCGGTCGTCTCCACCGACAAGTACCCGAGCGTTCGCGCCGTACCCGCGTATTGCGCTGCATAGGCCTCCGCCGCTCCGGCGGAGAGGGCCTTCAACAGCGGCAGCGGCAGCGGAATCACCTGCAGGGTAATGATCAGCAGCCAGCCGGCCAGCAAGGCCAGCGGCACCGCCCCTTTGCGCAGCGCGGAGCCGACCCGCACCACGCCGATCAGCCAGCCGAATATCCACACGGCCGCCAGCAGGGCTACCCAGACGATCAGGATGCAGACCGCAAACGGCCGATTGCTGCCAAACGGCAGCGGCGCCCAGAGCAGGAGCAACGCCGCGCCCCAAAACACAATCGCCTCGGTGAGGGACTGGAATTGCAGCCGGTCGCCCGGTATCGGCTCGTATGCTCCCACGCGGTACTGCATTTACCTCAGCACCTTGGGCGCCGGCAATTCGGCATTCAGCGCGGCGGCCGGGGTGCGGGCGCGCCGCCGCTTGATTTTCCGCCAGTTGGCGGCGCTGGCCAGTTCGCGATAGATCAGCACGTAGACAAACGCGAAGCCCAGCGTTCCCACGGCGAGCATCCAGGTTTCATTCCAGAACCGGACGGCGAACAGCGCGCTGAGCACCGGCAACAGCCAGCACAGCGCCGAACTCAATGCATTGCGCTGCCATGCCGCATTGCTGCTGTCGGTCAGGCGGCTGACCCATCGATAGACCAGGGAGTGCAAATGCAAGGCGTCGGGACGCATCGCGGCGCGCCTGCTGACCAGTTTGCGGCGATAGATGGAGAACAGGGTTTCCCACACCGGGTAGGCCGCCAGCAGCAGGGGAAACCAGGCCGACACCTGATGCTGGCGATGCACCAGGAGCACCGATACCTCCGCCACCACAAAGCCGATGAAATAGGCACCGCCGTCACCGCAAAAAATCCTGCCGCGCGGGAAATTCCAGACAAAAAAACCGGCGATGCCGCCGCAGGCCGCCAGGCTGATGCTCAGCACCAGGGCATCGCCGACCTGCCATGCCACGAAACCGAGCGCGGCCAGGATGGTCAGGCCGACGAACACCGCCAGGCCATTCAAGCCGTCAATGATATTGATCGACTGCGAGACACCGCCGGCAGCGAACATGGTGAACATCAGGGACACCGGCAACAGCGCAAGCCAATGATCAACCAGCGGAAAATCGAGCCGGTCCAGCCGCGCACCGAGCAGCCAGAAAGCCAGGCCCGCCGACAGGAAGGTGGCGGCCAGGCGCAGCAGGACCCCGCCATGCTTGGTCAGATCCTCGAAGAAGCCGCCGGCAAATGCCGGCACGCCGCACAACACAACCAGGCTGCCCTGCGTCCAGGAGATCCGCCCGCTGTAGCAGGCAAACGCGACCCCCGCGACAAAACCGGCGAAGATCATCAAGCCGCCGATCCGCGGCACCGGCGCGGTGTGGATTTTCTGCGGCCCGCCGTCCAGGGTGTCGCCGGTCAATTGCTCGTGGTGGCTGCGAAAGCGCAGGATCACCCAGCCCAGGGCGAGGGACAGCGCAAAGGCGATCAGCGCCTCGATCATCGGGAGGGACAGGCTTCCGGAATCGATACCTGCAGTTGCGCGCAGCCCGGAAAGGCCGTCTTCTGGGCCGCAAGAAACTGGCCGAGCCGCTTCGCATTGAGCTCGTGGGCCCGGCGCAGATTTCCGCGCACCGCTTCGCGCACCGGCTCCTGCAGGGCGCCCCAGGCCCGGAAGCCGGCGGCCATCACCTGTTCCTGGACCAGCGGCTCCCAAGGGCCATACTTGGAAGCAAGCAGGAGCGCGGCGGAAAAATCGGGGTCGAACTGACCCAGGCGCAGCTTGACCGTGGCGATGCTCGCATGGGTATAGGCCGAAGTCGGCCGCAAATAGGAGGCCCGCAAATACTGGCGCAGCGCGATCTCATAATGGGTTCTGGACTGCTGGGCATTGCCCCGTGTACCGGCGGCGCGCAGGAAGTGCAGGTTGGCCAGATCCTCGTTGAAGGTGGCGTTGCCGGGGTCGGCCGCCAGGCTTGTCTCCAGCAGCGCGCGCATGTGTTCCCAGGTCACCTCGTCCATCGCCTTGCCGCCCAGGATTGCCTGGTCCAGACGATATCTGGCCTCGCGCGCGTTGTAGTCGGCCGCGCCCACCGCCGCCGCCTTCACCGCCACGCCCAGCAGCAAGGCCAGGGCAGGCAGGGCAATCAGGCAGCGCCGCAATATCGCGACATTCATGACACGGCCGGCGCCGCGCCCGGCCGGGCCACCACCGCGTCTGGCACTCCCAGGAGCCGGCCCGGGTTGATGCGGGTAAGCGCATGGGCGGTGCGGGCATCAATCAGCCGTTCCACCGCGGCCCGGCCGGCGGCCAGTTCCGGCGGACGATGCTCGAGGTTATGGGCGTCCGTGGCCAGGGCAAAGACCCAATCCTCTTCGAGCATCTGCCGGGCGCGCAATTGCGCTTGCGGACCGAACCTGCCGGTAATCGATCCTGCGGTAACCTGCAGCAGGCATCCGGCATCGACAAAAGGACGGATCTTGTCCAGGCTGCGCATCACGTCCTTGTTGCGCTCGGGATGGGCAATCAGGGGCCGGATGCCGCGCGAGCGCAGCCATTTGACCAGACGGTCGGAGCCGACCGGGACCTGGCCATGCGGCAACTCGAGCAGCAGCACCTGGTCCGGACCCAGGGTGCCGAGAAAGGGCACCTCGTCCTCTTCCAGCAAATCCATCAGTTCGGGGCCGATACGCACTTCCGCGCCCATGCTGATCTGCAGCGGAATGCGCGCTTCCACCAGGGCAACACGCAATCTCGCCACCCTCCCCTTGATCGCGCTTTTGCGATTTTCGAACACGCCGGCGTGAATGTGCGGGGTCATCACCGCATGGGTAATGCCATCGGCAACCGAAGCGCGTGCCAAAGCCAGCGCCTCTTCCAGAGTGGCGGCGCCGTCGTCAATTTCCGGCAGAAAGTGACAGTGAAGATCAATCATGGACCAGTATTGCTCCGTGCCCGCAAGGCCGGCATATGGCGCGCCGCTCTGGCGCGCATCACGCCTTTGATTGCCCGATTCCGTATGCCGCTACCGAGCAGCTTGCATGCCATACAACCACTCCGGACACGCCTCACAGGCCAGCCTTGGACGTTTCCGGTCGCGCCAAAAAATAAGGAGGCACCATCTGAACAGGTAGCCTCCTTTTGCCCTGTCTTTCACACCGCAGTTGCTAGAAAAAACTTTCTTCGATGGTCAGGATGTCGCCGGGGCGCACCTCCACGCTCATGTCCACCTTGATGCGGTTTTGCGGCTTGTCGCCTTCGCGAATGATGTACATCTTGTTCACCGACGCCCGCTCCCGCAAGCCGCCTGCCAGCGATATCGCCTTGGCCACGTTAAGGCCGGGCTGGTAGGGATAGCCGCCGGTCTTGCCAACCTGGCCGTCGACAAAAAACTGCCGGTATTCCTCGATGATGACCGACACCCGCGGATTGACCAGATAACGCCCCCGCAAGCCGTCAGCCACCAGCTTTTCGAGTTCGCCTATCGTCCGGCCCAAAACCTTGATATCGCCAAGAACCGGATAGGCCACGCTACCGGAATCGGTTACCTTCACCCTGTCGCGGCTCAGGTCCTCTTCGCCGAATACCTTGACGGTGATGATGTCGCCGACGCCCAGCTTGTAGGACGAAAGCGAACTGGGCGCTGCCGCACTGGTCGACGCGCCCATTGCTCCTGGCGCCTGAGCGGCAGCCAGCGAGAACATACCCAACAATAGTGCTACTAGCGCCGCCCGCATTGTTACAACCTACTAAACAAGCAACTGCTAAATGGACGCTCTAAGCGAGAACATCAAAAGGTTTCTCTTGTAATCCAGACCCGCCTGGTTGGAATTGCGTTCCAGGTAGGAATAATCTGCTGCCAGGGTCAGCCAGCGCCGCGCCGCGTAAAACACCCCAACCCCAGCGGAACCGGTCTTGTCGCTGCGGCTGGTCGG
>Ga0075364_10001042_pt1 | contig 14758 bp, 15 predicted proteins | sample EndMetdeltDD1764_FD_71517 | JGI IMG/M metagenome (GOLD analysis project Ga0075364, IMG submission 71517) | Populus endosphere microbial communities from Tennessee, USA - Endosphere MetaG P. deltoides DD176-4 | ecosystem: Host-associated > Plants > Roots > Endosphere | place: USA: Tennessee... | reverse complement strand
CCAAGATCTCACCAGTTGCAACAGCACCATCGGCGATGTCAGCAGCAACAAGTGTGTCAGCAGCAACATCAGCGCTTGCTACAGTTCCATCAAGGATTTCTGTAGTTGTAACAGCACCTGCGTTAATTTCTGCAGTGTCAATTGCACCAGTAGCAAGTTCATCTGCACCAACTGAGCCTGAAGCAATTTCCGCGCTACCTACAGCGTTGGCAGCGATTTCACTTGAACGAACTGCATCGGCGTCAATTTCGCTTGCACCGACAGCTCCTTGGGCAATTTCTGCTGAGTTCACAGCATCGTTGCCGATTACCCGTGAGTTAACCGAACCGGCAGCAAGATCAGCGCTGGTAATAGTTCCATTGGCGATCTTTGCACCAGTCACGGCATTGTTAGCGATGCCACTTGTCCCAATCGCAGCTGAGGCCGCTACTGGAGCAAAGACCATCACTAGACCCGCGAGCCCGGCTGTAATCCCGCTAATCGTGCTTTTCTTTGTATTCATTTATCCCCCCATTTGGTTAATGATTTAAGCTACAATTAAGCCCATTAGAATTAAGCTTAAGTGTCTTTCTTAAGCATATTGTAAGATTTACTATTGTCAAGCAAATTATATATTGCTTTATAGGTAAGTTTATGTACAAATAGCGTGATCAGAGAACGGGATCCTGGGCGTAGCCGCCTTTAGCGACTTCCACCATGGGGCCTTGCTGCCGAACGGTGAAGCACACAACCAATTCCTCGACTTCTTCAGGGTTCCCGAGCAAAAAGAGCAGTAGGCCACGCGGATCATGTCCTTCGCAAAATGCCAGCGCTTTTGTTTTAATAGAACAATGAAACAAAGCGCTGGCATTTTGCTGTATAAACGTGAAAAACATGGGGTGGCGATATTTCTGACACATCCCGGCGGTCCGTTCTGGGCAAAGAAGGATGCGCAAGCCTGGTCTATCCCGAAGGGAGAGTTTGAGGATATCGAAGAGCCTCAGGCGGCGGCATGGCGGGAATTCAAGGAAGAAACTGGTCTGGACGTACCGGACGGCGAAGCGTTAGCGCTTGGAACGTTCAAAGTTACCAGCAGCAAACAGGTGCATGTATGGGCCATCGAAGCGGATGTAGACCCTAAACAAGTTAAGAGTAATGTTTTTGAGCTGGAATGGCCGCCTAAATCCGGAAAGATGCAGGAGTACCCCGAAGTAGACAAAGCAGCCTGGTTCTCGTGGCCCGTTGCCCAGCAGAAAATCATGAAAGGCCAGCTAGGTATACTTGAAGCTCTAGCCGTTCAGCTGGATATTGATGTGAGTACTCTTGGGCAGTCCGCCGATGACCCCCTCGACAGCAAACCAGACGACAGCCCGCAGACAAGCCTGTTCTAAAGGTGTATAATCCGTCGAGTATGAAACTGCGACACACAACGATGATGCGCACTATGATGCCCCCGCGGGGCTAACTTTTCTCTTTATATACTTTTTGAATATTTGTACTTAACCCTTAGAAACAGGTAGACTAACAATATGAATTATTACGTAACGACCTCTATTCCGTATGTTAACGGTGAGCCGCATATTGGCCATGCGCTCGAGTTTATTATGGCTGACGTTTTAGCGCGGTCAGCCCGCCAGCAAGGCAAACCTACTATTTTTTGTACGGGTACCGACGAGCACGGTACTAAAATCGCCCAAAAAGCGGAGAGTCTGGGCCTTACGCCCAAACAGCTAGTCGACCAAATGGCAGAGGAATTCCGCGCGCTTGCTAAGTCATTGAATATCAGCAATGACCGTTTTATCCGTACTACCGACAAGGGTCATGAACAGCGCGCCCAGCTAATCTGGAAGGCATTGGAGCAGGACGTCTACAAGGCAAAATACATTGGCTGGTATGACGTCAAAGAAGAGACTTTTGTGCCGGAAGCCCAAGCCGACCCCGAGCGCATGAAACCCGACCACCCCCAAGCCTACCAGAAGCTCGAGGAAGAGAACTATTTTTTCAAGCTGAGCAAATACACCGATCCGATCCGCGAAGCAATCGAGACAGGAGCATTTGTAGTTGTGCCCGAGTCGCGCCGCAATGAAATCTTGTCAGTACTGCGTGAAGGCCTGGACGATATAAGCATCTCCCGGCCAAAAGACAAGCTGGAGTGGGGTATACCTGTACCCGGTGACAAAGACCAGGTCATGTATGTGTGGTTTGAGGCGCTCATGAACTACATCACAGTGCTCGGCTATCCTGAACACAAAGACTTCAAGGATTACTGGCCTGCTCAGACCCAGGTGATTGGCAAAGACATTATCCGTTTCCACGCCGCTATCTGGCCCGCCATGCTTATGAGCCTGAAACTGCCACTACCTCAGCAATTGTATGTCCACGGCTTCATCACTATGAACGGCGAAAAGATGAGCAAGAGTATAGGGAATGTAGTGTCGCCCAAAGAAATAATTGCCAAATACGGCACCGACGCATTCCGCTACTACTTCCTGCGGCACATCCCCAGCTACAACGATGGCGATTTTTCCTGGGATGCTTTCGAGGCATCTTACAACAACGAGCTTGCCAACGAATTGGGTAACGCCGTACAGCGTACTGCTGCCATGATTATGAAGTACCTGAACGGTATCGTAGGTGATATCCCCGGCGCCCGTCATGATAATGCACCAGTGGCTGAAGCTATTGAGCATTGCCGTTTTGACCGTGCGCTGGATGAGATATGGAACCAGGTGCGCGGGCTGAACCAGTATATCGACGAAGAGAAGCCATGGACGCTTGCCAAGGAAGACGATAGCGAACACCTGCGTGAGGTACTTGCGTATCAGGTGAGTTGTTTGCTGGAAATCGCAGACCTGCTTACTCCGTTCCTGCCAGAGACAAGTGACAAGATCCGCGGCGTCTTCGCCGATGGCATTATCCATCCTATCGAGGGAACGTTATTCCCTAAATCCGAACCAGCTGAAAAAACGGAGTAGCATATGGACTTAACAGATACACATTGTCATATCCATGAAGCACATGACATTGTTGAACTGTCTACGGAAACACGGAGCCGCTATATAAAGGCAGGCTCGCCCAGCCCTGATGATATGATTACCCGGGCACAGGCGGATGACGTCAGCCGCATGCTTTGCGTGGGCACCACACTCGAGGACAGCGAGCTGGCGGTGGCTTTTGCCAAGACTCGTGACGGGGTATGGGCAAGCATCGGCCTGCATCCGCATGAAGCCAAGGTGTACGCGAGCAATGCCAAAGCCTTAAAGCGGTTCACCGCCCTCGCGGACAAGCCGAAAGTAGTTGCCGTGGGCGAGTGTGGTCTGGACTTCTACTACAACCACTCACTGCCAGCCGAACAGGAGGCAATTTTGCGCTTTCAGATCGAACTGGCCCTTGAGCATAAGCTGCCGATGGTTTTTCATGTGCGGGACGCTTTTGAACAGTTCTGGCCGATCTTTGAAGAATACAAAGGCATCCAGGGGGTGGTACATAGCTTTAGTGCCTCGCAAAAAGAACTGGATCAGGTGCTGGACCATGGCCTGTACGTAGGCTTGAACGGCATAGCTACGTTCATGAAAGACAAAGATCAACTTAACGCCGTTAAGTCAGTCCCGATAGAAAAATTACTCCTTGAAACCGATGCGCCCTTCTTGACGCCAGTACCATACCGTGGTACAATCTGCGAACCAAAGCACGTGCGTGTGACGGCTGAGTTTTTAGCAGATTTACGAGGCGAGCCCTTTAAGGAAATTGCCCTAAAAACTACCGAGAACGCACAAGCGCTTTTTGGACTAAGGTAAATATTATGGATACACGAACATACAACGCTGAAACTGGCAATCAGCCCGAAGCAGAACCGGGTCGCTACGAAATAGTTGGTGCAAGCGTACTCCGATTGGCCGAAAGCCTACGTCACTCTTTTGGCGATACAGAAGCAAGTCAATTCCTGGAAACTGAGCGCCTCGCCCAGCTCGGTATTACCGACGCGAACCTCGAACTGGCTAGCCGTACTTCTGCAGCTTCGTTAGCGTATCTGCCACCTAATACTGTTCAAGCTCCCCCGACTCCTAATATCGACTACGGTGTAGCCGCCCAGGAGGCGTAATATGTTCAGTCTGCTCAATTCTATGAAGGGGCAGCAGCGTTCAGAAGAACGTCGTGCGCGCCGACAGCGTGAACTCATCCGTCAGGAAGCAAAAATCGGTGGTGAATTATTTGGTCCCGTTCCCCAAGGCGTCCGCCGTGAATTCTTCTGCCTTGATGAATTCACTTGGGTCTGGCACGAAGAATGGCTTGACGAGCACGGCAACCGCCAATCCCTTACAACCCGCTACGACATCCGTCCTAACGGTGTCCTGAAGGCTCAGGATGGCCAGCCATACCGCTACGTTACGATCGACGAGGCTAAACACCTGTATAAAGCCGCCGAACTCTATCTACGGCGCATAAAAGGACTCTATCCTTCCAACTAAATAAAGGCGGACAGTGCGTCCGCCTTTTATAATAGACAGTATGAAACAGCCGCTCTATTTTGATTACGCCGCCGCTACGCCTCTCGACCCAGAGGTGCTTGCAGCCATGCAGCCATATTTTACTGACCGTTTTTACAATCCGTCGGCAACATATCTGCCTGCCGTGGGCGTGAAGAAGGACATTGAAGCTGCCCGGTCGCAGGTAGCACAGGTTATCGGGTCACGACCCAGTGAAATTATTTTTACCTCAGGTGCCACCGAAGCTAATAATCTGGTTATCCATGGCGTGCTGAAGCAATACCCCGAAGCTAATGTCCTGGTAAGCAGCATTGAGCATGATTCGGTCCTCCTGCCGGCCCGTCAATACGCACACAAGGAAATCCCTGTTACAGAGCAAGGAGTTATTGATCTCGAGAAGGTGGCCGGGCTAGTAGACGATCAGACCGTACTGGTTAGCGTGATGTATGCCAACAATGAGGTCGGTACTATCCAGCCGATCCATCAGCTCAGCCTGCTGTTGCAGGATATCCGTAGGCAGCGCCGCCACAACGGCAATACGTTACCCCTCTATCTGCATACAGACGCCGCTCAGACGCCTTCTTATCTTGATCTGCACGTCGCTCGCTTAGGAGCGGACTTTATGACGTTGAACGGCGGAAAAATATACGGGCCAAAACAAACAGGCATTGTGTTTGCGGGCAGCCAAACGCGATTTGCGCCCCAGATTTTGGGTGGCGGCCACGAGCGTGGATTGCGTGCTGGTACCGAAAACGTGCCAGGCATCATCGGGTTCAGTAAGGCCCTTCAGGCTGCCCAGGATCGTCGGCATGACGAAACAAAACGGCTCCAGACCCTCCAGAAATTATGTATTGATGAACTGCAAAAAGTGTTCCCGGATGTCATTATCAACGGGTCACTCAAAAACCGGCTTCCAAACAACGTACATATTACATTACCTGGCAGCGATAACGAGCGCATACTGATGGCCTTGGATGATGCGGGCGTCCTGTGTGCAGCCGGCTCGGCCTGTAGTGCCAGCAACGAAGAGCCGTCGCATGTATTGCGTGCAATGGGTATCAGTGACGCTGACGCGCAATCTTCGCTGCGCTTTACGATGGGCCGTAGTACCGACGAAGCTGCGGTTCAGCAAGCGGTGCAGGCTCTTGCGGCTATACGTTAAGGCGCCGATGCCTGTGGTGAATCGCCACCGGACGGTTGCGTATACCAATACACGAAATAATCCCTCCGGTAATAAGCAGCGCTGACATAAAAACGACGCCTTTATGAAATCCGGAGACATCGAGCTGCGCTCCTACGATCACGCCTACGGCAGCAGTTGCCAGCAGACCGGCAATACGCGCGACTGCATTATTAACGGCCGATCCGATACCGGCGTGCTTGGGATCGATATCGCCAAGCACTGCTGCCGTTAAGGGGGCGACAGTCATGGATAGCCCGAGTCCGAAGAGCAAGATACCGGGCAGTAATTCACTTACATACGACACATTGGCGTCTACGCGGAGCATGGTTAAAAAGCCAATACCAGCAATAATAGGACCGGTAGTCATGAAGAGCCGCGGCCCATACTTGCCCGCCAGCGCACCAAATCGGGATGACAGTAAGATCATACATGCGGTTACCGGCAGCAGAGAAACCCCAGCTTGAAATGCCGAATAACCGCCTACCTGCTGGATAAAAACTACGATTACAAATGTTGAGACAGATAATCCCGCGTAAATCGCTGTCGTTGCCATATTTCCAAAACTAAAGTTACGGACCGTAAATAGTTGCAGGGGCAGCATGGGGTTGGGTACTCGGCGCTCATGGAATAAGAAGTATATGAAGGCCAAGCCTCCCAGAATAAGCGGCGCATAGATCGCCGGACTGTCCCAGCCGTATCGCGGTTGTTCGATAAGCGCGTATACGATAGCGGCCAAGCTGGAAGTGCATAATACGGCTCCACGAACATCTACATGGGTGTGTTGGTGTATTTTTTCTGGGGCATGTAGTTTGCGCAGCAGCCAAATGGTGATAGCAATCAGGGGGACATTGATAGCAAATACCCATCGCCAGGAACCTGCGTCAACCAAAGTGCCGCCTAGCAGTGGCCCCAGGATCATTGCGCCGCTGGTCCACGCTGTCCAAATACCGATGGCTTTGGCCTCGCCCTTGCCAGAGAACGCCCCGATAATAAGAGCTAGTGAGCTCGGAACCAATAACGCGCCGGCTATCCCTTGTAACCCCCGCGACAAAATGAGCATAAGGGCAGTAGGCGCAACCGCGCATAGCACGGATGTGATGCCAAAACCAACCAATCCTCCCAGAAGAACTTTTTTGCGTCCGAATACATCTGAAAGTGAGCCAGCCAGTAATATGAATGCGCCCAAGGTTATCAAATAGGCATTTACTACCCACTGTTGTGTAGCCAGCCCGCCGCCCAGTTCATGAGCTATGGCTGGCAGGGCAACATTTACTACCGTTCCGTCAAGGAATGAAATTGCCGCCGCCAAAATGGCGACTATCAACACGAGCCGCTGCTGTTGAACCATGCATATAGTATGCCCCAACCGCTCGCTTCCATGAAGCGAGATTTACGCTATACTGATGCGGATGACTACATCACCTGAAGAGCCGCTCGACCATACGCTGCCCGCAATCCGGGATATCCTGCACACACTTGGCGTCGAGGAAGATGTTAATACGGTAAGGGAAGCGCAAGCACCCCGTCTTGTGGAGACTTATACATTAGATGATCGGATCGAAACCAGGGACGATGGCATTCAGGATATTGCTACACGATTGATACGCCCTGAGCAACGGACTGTGGAAGACGCTGTAGCTATGACCACGGTTGAGGGCTTTGTGCCTGCCCACCACCTCGGTGCCGGCACAGTACGTGCTTCGTACGTGTCAGCTGCGCTTCCTGGTTCTTACCTGCATGCCTTAGAAATACCCAGTGCCTACACGAACACCGAAGACATCACTATCGACACCGAAGCTTTGACCCCCGAGGCAGAAACAGTGTTCGGCGGCTTGGCTGACGAGATGCTAGGACAAACAGGCCGGACTGTATCGCCGGTTGTCCGTGATCTGTTAGTGCGTCATATCAGCGCAGGTATGGAGATGACAATTGTAGCGAATCGGGGCTCCGGGCAGGATCCTGGCGAAGACCCAATGCAAGCTTTTCTGAAAAAAGTACAATCAGGTCTGCTTGATGGCTCATTGGTGAGAGGATTGGAGGCAGCGTCCGAATTGCATGCGCTTCTCCCTGAGCCAACAGAACGACGAGGGGTATTAGGAAAGTTGCAGGGCCGTCTGGCAACAATAGCTGCAATGGCAGAACGTCAAACCGGGCGCCAGGCGCAAGTTCGGGCACTGGCGGAACGCTCCCGCGAAGAGGGTTCTCTGCGTTTGGATGATTTGCGTGCGGGTGACGAGATTACGCTTACGATGACAGTCGATAACCTTGAGCCCCGTGATCAGATAGAGCGTAAAGGTGACCCCCTTATATTTACCCGGACCATACGAGGCAAGATTGAGCGTGTGGAAGAACAATCTTACGGCAATAGTGCGGGCTCAACGCAGCAAGGAGCGATTGTTCGGATCACCGAAGACGCGCGAAATAGCGAACTCCATTTTACTGATGAACCCTTTGCAGCAGGATCAATTGTTACACTGTTTGCAACGGAGTCAACAGGGACGGTGTCGCGATCATACGATCACGTGCCGATAGTTGATGAGGAGCTCTCGCAGGGTTATCCGCCTATACTTATTGATGCGGATGGCTTTCCGTCAGAGATGCAGGTATGCAACCTTGCTGGTTATGCGAGCATGGGCCTCTCCCAGATGACCCTCAACGGACAGACAATGTTCCAAGAGGGCTGGAGGCCGCAAGCCGATGCTGATCCGGATAATTTCTTTGGCGATGAAGACTGGTAGTTGCCTTATGGCCGTTAAAATGCCATAATTCGCCAAAATAACCGAGCATTTTGAGCACTATATATGAGCCAACCCGACCATGACCAGACTATACATTGGATAAATGAAGCAACTGCCAGTATGGGCGGTACCTCTAACGGCGCTGAACCGGGTCAAATTGTTCCGCAGAACGACCAGGTGTCGGGACCAATGATTGAGATCCAGGGAATACCGGGTGTTGCCCTAGAGGAGGATGGGCTCAGCGCTTATAGCGGCATCGCAGACGAACTATTGCTTGAGGCGGGACGCCTAGTGCCCCCAGAGATTCGAGACGAGCTTGCCCGTCATATCGGGTCTGGCATCGTAAATTCATTGTTGGCACACCCCTCTACCGAAAGGGATCTCGCAAGTATTACAGACGGAGTTTTACTGGAAGCACGCATAGGACTACAGAGCGGCGATCTACTGCGCGAGCTTAAGGAAATAGTTGACTTCACTACTGATGCAACGGCGACTGCTGGAATGGGCATGATTGCCCGCTGGCGTCACTCGAGACGGCTTGCTGCCGAGCAGGCTGCACTGGCCGCCCAGGAGGCAGCCGCAGCCGCGCAACGCTATAAGGAGCGACAAAATGAATTGAAGCGAACCCGTGTAGGCACACTTGAGGGAGGCTATATCAGCACTGCTAGTTTTAAACCGGGCGATGAAGTCGCATTTGACATGAAGACCCAATCCCATGATTCCTTTGGCCCTAAGGCCACGCTTAGACTGACAGTCGTCGGTTACGAAGAGGGCCAAAATGGCCAGCCCGTCGGTGTACAATGTACTGTAACCGAGGAGCACCGAAGTGGGCAAAAATTATTCCAGCATGAGCCGTTACCCGCTGGGGCAAATGTGACAATACGATGCTCTGCGTACACGGCGAACGATTATATTCGACACCCAGGCAGGGTAAGCAAGAATGAGACACTGGTGGTTATGTGGGAAGGACAGCGTATGCCGCTGGATACTCTATTTAAGTGGCAGACACATAGCGGAGGACTGCAGCAAGAGATCGAGCCAATGCACGTTGAGCAGCTCACCATTAATGAAGTAAAGATGTTTTCTGAGGACAAATAGTTGCTACATTGATTTGAAGATGCCATAATCCGTATTAACGAACAGTACATAATCGATGAGCCAACCCGGACAAGATCCTACCCTGCATTGGATCCAGGAGGCAACTGCCACCTTGGTGGGTTCGGCAGATCCTGAGGCTATTCCGGGAACAACGGGCACATTCCGTGCCGGTGGGGCGGCAGCGCTGACAACTTGCATCCCTCCGGGTGAGGTGGTTGGGCTTGATGACGAGCCTGGGCAACTCTGTGACGCACGGCATGAAGAACTTCAGGAGCTGAGGCGAACAGGTATTTGCCGCGGATTTGTTGCCATGGACGGAATCCGCCAAGGCGACGAAGTTGTGCTCGAACTGGCTACTAACCCGATCGAACGTGATAATGCGACATGCATAATACGCTGTGTCGTTGAAGGCACGGTCGATAATCCCGATGAGTCCAAGGGCACGCCGGGCATCGTCCTGACTGTTAAGGAAGATGAAGTCCGCACCAACCCCGATATTTTTATCAATGGCCCAATCAATACAGGCTCGCGTGTAGTTCTGTATGGCACGGCCTTACCCTCCAACGGCCATATGCGTCCTGACGACCGCGGAAAGATTGTGCGCAACCAGACGCCAGTCATACGCATGAACGGTGAGCACATGCCGCAGACTACCACTAGCGCACGCCGTCCAGATGGAAGGCAGCTCGAACTCAGGGAACTTACCATCAACGAAGTTTCGATGTTCAATGACGAAGAGCGATAGCTCTTTTGCTATACTGAGGTAAATGGCTAAGTATAAGCGTTTACTGCGACACACGTTGGTACTGGCGGTCGCGCTGGCATGTACGTCCGGCCTCGCTGCCTCAGCTCAGGATGTACCGCAAGGCTATCAAAGCGACGAGGCCCTGCAAAAGGGTATGATCGTTAGGCTGAGTAAGAAAAATCAGGGTAAAGTCGAAGCCATTACTCAAAAAGAAGCGGCAGATATGTTTGGCATTGTGGTAAGTCTGAATGATACGCCCGTGTCCTTGACCCGCCCAGGTGCTAAGCAGGAGGTGTTTGTTGCGACGACCGGTCAATACGATGTGCTGGTGAGCAGCCAAAACGGCCCGATTGAAACAGGCGATTATATAACCATCTCGTCGATCCGCGGCGTCGGCATGAAGGCAGCACAGGCTCAGCAGCTGGTAATCGGCAAGGCAATGAAGCCCTTCACGGGCAAGAACGGCGATGTCGAGGGGCGTACTACTATCAGCTCAAACTTGGGCGAACGTTCTGTGGCGCTCGGCAGGGTTCCGATCGAAGTATCGGTAGCCCACAACCCGCTGTATGAGAAGAAAGAAAAGAGTGGTGTGCCTGATTTTTTGAGCAAAGCGGCAGAGGTAGTTACTGACCGGCCGGTGTCCGCGCTGCGTATCTATGCTGGTCTGGCGGTACTAATAACGAGTATTCTCATTGCTGGCGGCATTTTGTACGCGGGTGTCCGCAGCGGCATGATAGCTATTGGCCGTAACCCGCTCGCCAAGCGTACGATAACGCGAAGTCTGATACAGGTCGTTTTGACGTCCTTAATTGTTGTGGTTATCGGCGTGTTTGCGGTATATTTATTACTGAGGATATAACGCTAGTGCTTTGTAGGGTGGTATACGCATGACAATCTGGTGGATGACACTAATCTTGGGTCTTATCTGGACTGCGGGTTTTGCATTTATTTATATGGCAATTCGTTTGAGCAAGACAGGCAGCGCCCAAAAGTCCGCCCAGGATTTTGAAGCGCTGGCGGAGCGCGATGTCGAACACATCTTTAACGACGAATTCCGCGAGGAGCTGCGTAACCGCGGGCGACTGCATTTCGAGAAGATCCTGGGTGAGAATGCTATGTTCCTGCAACAGGACCTGCGCCTGACTACTTCACAGCTGAACGATTACATGAAGGATCAGATCAGCAAGGACCTCAAGGAAGCTTTTTCGAATTATGAAAGTGCTATTACGGATGCCAAGCAACTGGCCGTTGAGTCTATCGAGAAGACCAAAGAGACGATTGATGACCAGCGGAACCAGCTGACTGCCCAGCTTGAATCAGAAGTTGCCGAAGAAAAAGCCCGCCGCATCAAGCGGTTCGATGAAAACATGGCAGATGTAGTAAACCACTATGTGCTCGCTGCTATCGGTAACCAGATCGACCTCAATGACCAGCTTGAATATATCTTGAGCGAACTTGAAGCAAACAAGAAAGCCATCTTGGAGGACGTGGTCAATGGCGCATGATCGTCGCGAGGACGGTCAGCACCTGGAGCTACCCGTCCTGATTTTCGGACCAGTTGAAATACACCGCTTGCAGCGTGAGCTGGAGGCACTTGAAGATTATTTGCGCCAGGCAGCCATCAGAGAGCCTGGCAAGCAGGCCCCGCTGCCGCGTACTTCACGTATTCTCGAAGCGCTTGCCAACAATAACCGGTTCAATTTGCTCGTCGCCAAAGACCGGACTGAACTGACCGCCTTTTTGAAGCGGATCGACCAGAAAGCGCCGGTAATCCACATCAGTCTGGCCGCCGACCCATCCAGTGCCTTCACGGCAAAAATTGTTGCCTGGCTGCGTACCAATATTCATCCCTATGCGCTACTCCAGCTTGGCCTGCAGCCGAATATCGCTGCGGGGTGCATTATGCGCACCAATAACCGATCCTTCGACTTTAGCCTGCGCCACAGGTTTACCGACCAGCGTGACCTGTTGATCGAATCACTCAGCGGCTCGACTGGCATTCTTAGGTCTAAGCCTGCTGCCGCTGCAGCACAACCCGTTACTGCGGAGTTTCCAGCCGAACACCCAGCACCGACCACGCCAGCCCCCACCGGAGCGTCAGCATGAGCGACAATAAACACTTCGACCAATTAGTAGCCGCCGGTAAGCCGGTCGGTGAAGTAATTGCAGTCGACCGTTTCCTTATTAAGGTCAAAGGCTTGCAGCCCGTTAATACCCACGCCTTGATATTGTTTGAAGACGGCAGCAAGGGGTATGTTCATCATATCTTTGAGGACCATGTAATTATTCTGCATCTCGGCAGTAAGGCTGTTACTGTGGGCAGTACTGCTGTGGTACAGCACGAGGAATTGGTGGCCAAAGTAGGCAATGACTTTATTGGGCGGGTCGTGTCGGTAACGGGTGAGCCGTTGGACGGCAAAGGCCCTATCGCGGCTGATGCGGTTTGGCCGGTCTTCTCGCCAGCGCCGCCGCTGTATGCCCGTGAAGCGCTCGACCGCCAGCTCGAAACCGGCGTAACGGTCATCGACACATTATTCCCCTTAATGCGCGGCCAGCGTATGGCGTTGCTGGGTGATGGTAAATCGGGTAAAAGTACTGTGGCTACACAGATCGCCCTCAACCAGGTTAATACAGACATCATCAGTGTGTACGTGCTGATCGCTAAGCGCCGCAGTGACGTAGACATGCTGTTGACCCGTTTGAACAGCTACAATGCCATGCAAAAGTCCGTGGTCATCGTTTCCACGGTGGCGGATTCGCTGGTGCTGAGCTACCTGGCCCCGTATGTTGCATGTAGCGTGGCTGAATATTTCTGGCAGAAATGCGACCAGGATACGCTGCTTATTTATGACGATCTGACATCGCACGCTCATGCCTATCGCGAAATTGCTTTGTTGTCCGGCATGAGTCCTGGCCGTGACTCCTTCCCTGGTGACATGTTCTATGTCCACTCATCCTTATTGGAACGTGCCGGTAAATTGGCGAGCAACCACAAGACATTGACCACCGTACCTATGGTGTTCGCACCCGGCGGTGATATTACTTCGTATCTGCCGACTAACGTCATGTCCATCACCGATGGACAGTGGATCCTGGACATGAAGATTTTCCGTGATACGATGCGCCCGGCAGTGAGCGTCGGTTTGAGCGTGAGCCGTGTTGGTGGACGAGGTCAGAGCGACCGCCAAAAGAAATTGGGCGGTCAGATGTTCAAGACACTTACCTCGTATGCCGAAGCTCAGGAATTCGCACGCTTTGGTTCTGAGCTATCCGCTGAATCCCAGCAGTCTCTAACGCGTGGTAACCTGCTGTACAAGCTGCTGAACCAGGCACCCGGCGAGAGCCATTCACTGATGGCGCAAACGCTGATGCTGGATATCGCCCTCAACTTAGAAGCAAACCAGTCTCTTAATTTAGACGGTATGAAAAAGTCGGCTGCCGAAGCCGCACTGAAGGTTAAGGCCGATTCTGATTTCGAAAAAGTACGGGATGAGCTGAAGCAGAAGAACCTGTTGGCACCTGCAAAAACACCTGAACCTACCAAGAAACCCGAAGAGCCAGCGGCCCCCGCCCCCGAAGCCAAGAAAGAGGAGAAGAAATGAGCCGTCTCCAGGACGTAGCGCTGCAGCGGGTCGCCATGGACACCATCGTCAATCTGACGAGCGTATTCGAGGGTATCGCCAGCATGCGCATCGCCCAGACTAAAAACCAGGTGCTCCAGTCACAGCAATTTTTCCACGAACTCTGGCACATTTATTCGCAATTGCGGGTAGACACGCTGTTCCATTATGGCCGCACCAAAACCGACGATGCCGTAGACAAGCAGCTTTTTATCGTTATTACTTCCGAAGGTGGATTCAGCGGTGACATCGACCAGAAGCTGATTAAGTCAATGCTGGAGCAGTTCGACCCGGCCAAGCAGGATATTATCGTTATCGGGCATCACGGTGCCGTGCAGCTGATCCAGGCCGGGGTGTCGTTCAAGAAATATTTCACATTGCCGAGCAAAGACCGAAATATAAACGTCCAGCCGCTCATTAACGAAGTGCGTAAATACCGCAGTACGCTGGTGTTCTACCAGACGTATATTTCTCTGATGGTCCAGGAAGTAAAGAGTATCGACCTGTCGCACGCCGTCCAGGAAGAGGCAAAAGGCGCCAATACCAAAAAAGAGGAATACATCAGCGAGGCGACCTACATTTTTGAGCCTTCTACGTTTGATGTTGCCGCCCACCTGGAGCGCTCGATGATGCAGATCGCTCTGAGCCAGGTTATTCTTGATTCCAAGCTTGCCCAGTATGCCAGCCGTTTCCGCGCCATGAGCATGGCTAAGGACCGCGCCAATGATCTGCATACCAATTTGGGTATCCAGTACAACCGCACCAAACGGCGCATTCAGGATGAACGGTTGAAAGAAATGATTAACGGTTTGCGTAATACGGGGGTTTCATGAACGAAGGTGTAGTCCGCGAGGTTAAGGACCTGATCGTGGTCGTCGTGTTCGACGAGGATTATCCCGAACTCCGCG
>Ga0075364_10001041_pt1 | contig 14762 bp, 14 predicted proteins | sample EndMetdeltDD1764_FD_71517 | JGI IMG/M metagenome (GOLD analysis project Ga0075364, IMG submission 71517) | Populus endosphere microbial communities from Tennessee, USA - Endosphere MetaG P. deltoides DD176-4 | ecosystem: Host-associated > Plants > Roots > Endosphere | place: USA: Tennessee... | reverse complement strand
CGGAATGGACCACCGCAGCGCGGTGATCGTAGGTGGCGGTCGCGACGCGCGCCGCATCGCGCGAGGCTTCGCAGCCCAGCCTTGGACAGGCATCGAGATCCGTGGCTGGTTCAGCACGCCCGCGTCGCACAAGTACCTGGACGATGTGCCCTTGCTGGGCGCGCTGGACAGACTGGCGGATTACGTCGAAACCCATCGCATCGACCAGGTCTGGATCTCGTTGCCGATGAGCGCCGAGGCCGAAATCCAGGACGTGTTGAAGCGCCTGGCCCACTCCACGGCCGACATCAAACTGGTGCCGGACCTGTTCGGTCTGCAGCTACTGAACCATTCGGTGGAGCAGGTCGCCGGTGTGCCGGTGATCAGCCTGCGCAGCAGCCCTCTGCATGGCGGCGCGCGCGTGGCGAAGGCGATCGAAGACCGGGTCCTTGCCTTGCTGATTCTGCTGCTGATCGCACCGGGCATGCTGGCGATCGCCGCGGGCGTGAAGCTGACCTCGCGGGGCCCCGTGTTCTTCAGACAGAAGCGCCACGGCCTGAACGGCCGCGAGTTTGAAGTGCTGAAGTTCCGCAGCATGCGAGTACACGCCGAGCATGGGCAGGTGACGCAGGCAACGAGGGGAGACGCTCGCATCACGAAGTTCGGCGCCTTCCTGCGCCGCACCAGCCTCGACGAGTTGCCGCAGTTCTTCAACGTGCTGATGGGCGACATGTCGGTGGTCGGCCCGCGGCCGCACGCCATCGCGCACAACCACCTCTACCGCGATCAAGTGGACGAGTACATGCAGCGCCATCGGGTGAAGCCCGGTATCACGGGCTGGGCGCAGGTCAACGGCCTGCGTGGCGAGACCGACACGCTCGACAAGATGGTCAGGCGCGTCGAGTACGACCTGTACTACCTGCAGCACTGGTCGCTGGCTTTCGACCTGCGCATCGTGTTCCTGACGATCTTCAAAGGCTTTGTGAACCGCAATGCGTACTGATCACAAGTCCCGCCTTGCACTCAAGCCTTCCGGCACAAGAGGGGAAGGCCTGGGTGGGAACAGTCCGCCAACTGAAGTGATTTCGCCCCAAGCAGGTGACGATGTCCGCGGCGCTTTGACCACGACCCGAACCGTCACATCCGCCTGCAATTCTCGCTGATTTACCCGGGACCTCCCTCATGAAGATCGCCATTGCCGGCACCGGTTACGTTGGCCTGTCTAACGCCCTGCTTCTCGCGCAGCACCACACCGTGGTCGCGCTGGACATCGACGCGGCCAAGGTCGAGATGCTCAACCGTCGCGAGTCACCGTTGGATGATGCAGAGATCCGGGATTACCTCGCCAAGCCCGAACTCGACTTCACCGCCACGCTTGTGCCGTCTGAAGCTTTCGCTGACGCCAAATTCGTTGTCATCGCCACCCCGACCAACTACGACGCAGAGAGCAACACATTCAACACGCGATCGGTGGAAGCAGTGATCGCCAACGTGCTGGCGATCAATCCGGACGCGGTGATGGTGATCAAGTCGACCGTGCCGGTTGGCTACACCGCATCAGTCCGCGAAAAGTTTGCAACAAAGAACATCATCTTCTCGCCTGAATTTCTGCGCGAAGGCCGTGCGCTTCATGACAACCTGCACCCTAGCCGGATTGTCGTTGGGGAACGCTCCGAACGCGCCGAGACCTTCGCGAACTTGTTAGGCGAGGGTGCACTCAGAGCCGACATACCGGTGCTATTCACAGAGTCGACCGAAGCCGAGGCGATCAAACTCTTCGCTAATACTTACCTCGCCATGCGCGTCGCTTACTTCAATGAACTTGACACCTACGCAGCAACTCATGGCTTAGATACTCGCCAGATCATTGAAGGTGTTTGCCTTGATCCTCGTATTGGCAATCACTACAACAATCCGTCCTTTGGATACGGCGGGTACTGCTTACCAAAGGACACCCGGCAACTTCTCGCCAACTACAACGCGGTACCCCAGAATCTGATCCAGGCGATTGTTTCGGCCAATACAACGCGTAAAGACTTCATAGCCGAGGAGGTCATTAGACTTTCGCCCAAGGTGGTCGGAATCTATCGTTTGGTCATGAAGTCCGGCTCCGACAATTTTCGTGCCTCAGCAATTCAAGGGGTAATGAAACGAATTAAGTCAAAAGGAATTGAAGTAATAGTTTACGAGCCGGCAATAATGGAATCTGAGTTCTTCAGGTCTAAAGTGAACAACAACCTGGATGACTTCAAAGAAAAATCTGACGTTATCATTTCCAACCGATTATCTGACGACCTAGAAGACGTTTTGTACAAGGTATACACTCGCGACCTTTTCGGCTCAGATTAGATATAGCTTCTGGGAACAGAACGGCTGGCCCTTTCAAACCAGATTTAAGCAAACTTTAACTCGAAATAAGATGCGCGATAGAGCCTTAGCGCCAGGATGGACACTTTTTGCTGCAATTCTGCTAGCGATTGCAGCTCAGCTGCAAGCTGGATTCTGGATATTCAACAGTGATGGAGCACTGGACGAAGCCAGTAACGATGCTCTAAATCGCCAGTTATTTGTATCGATGCTAGCCTATGCATGGATAGTTCCTACCATGCTCTACTGGAGGGAGATAAAATCCCAGATTAGATTCTCCTCCGAAATTCTACTAGTCCTCGCGACCCTTCTTTCAATAGCATGGTCTATCAGCCCTCCAGAAACTTTAAGAGAGGCCATTAAACTACTGCTGTTCTACTTATTTGCTTTGGCTGTCAGAGGCCGACTGGACCGAGAAATCATACAGCGCGTCATACTCTGTTCGTCTGCGATTATAGTAGGAGTTTCACTGGCTGTCGCAGTAGCATTCCCCAATTACGGAGTTTCGATAGGATCTAATGCTGGCTCTTGGCAAGGAATCTTTATCCACAAGAACCAGTTTGGGATGTTTTGCGCATTAAGTCTGATAGTCGGCTTGTGTACGCTCTCCGAACGCAAGAGTGCGAAACTATCTCTACTGGTCATAGGTCTTTCACTTGCCGGAGTTCTGCTTTCTAACTCTGGAAACGCCTTGGTGACCGTAATAGTTGCCATATGGATCTGCGCGTGTTCTATCTTCATCCGTAGAAGACGTCGGGGCGCCGACAGGGCGCTCCTTTGGATCTTGTTCTTCGCAGCAACCATTTTTCTGCTGTTCGCCGCCTCCGTCGCAGTGGACTTGATATTCGATCACCTGCAAAAGGATCGGACATTAACTGGAAGAACAGCCATTTGGCCTCAAGCTATTGCCGGCTTCCGAGAAAGCCCTTTACTCGGCCATGGACTGAGCGCCTTCTGGAAAGAGAACTCCTATTATGTTAATGCAGGCGAGGCTTACATAATACCGCATGCACACAATGGCTATCTGGACATCCTTCTCGACCTCGGGCTCTTTGGGTCAGTTATATTTATAGCTTTTGCAACCAGTAAATTTCGATCAGGGCTCAAGATGGCCTCAGCGGGAAGGAACCCAAGCAGTCTTCCTTTCGCGGTCTTGATATTCGTTCTGGTTGCGAACTTCGCTACGTCAAGCCTCATTTCCCCGAACTACTATTTCTTCCTGCTCGTGATCCTCCACCCTAACCGTCGATTCGCAGAATCTTGATTATGCCAATTCTGGACCTTATTGCCGAGGATTCCGAGCACTCGGGAAAAAGCAACACGTTCTTGAATCATCACAGCTACCTGGTGCATAAGCGACGCGGCACTAAGCTCGAACGATTTGATTCGATACGGGTTGATGGAATTGCAATGGTTTGGCTGCTTAGATTATTTGGAGCATCCGTTTCAAGACGCAGCTTTGATTACACCTCGATAGCGGATGAGGTTTTCCGGGCTGCCGAGCTGGAAGGGAGCGCCGTGTTTGTTGTCGGATCTCTTCCGGCACATGTGGAATCTTTTGTCTTCAAGCTTGCTGAGAAGTATCCCAGAATTATGATCATTGGTGCTGAGAGTGGACATTTCAGCACCGATCTGGCCCGAGATAACTGCATTTCGAAGATCGTTTGCCTACGACCGGATTTATTAATCGTTGGTATGGGCGCCCCCCTCCAAGAGCAATTCTTAATTGACGTTATGGATAGGGGATGGTGCGGCACATCTTATACATGCGGCGGGTTCATTCATCAGACCGCTGAGAAGGGCGCCGAGTACTACCCAGCAATATTCAACGCACTTAACTTGAGATGGCTTTATAGAATTTTAGACGAGCCCCGCCTTTGGCGCCGATACCTTCTTCACTATCCGATCGCCACCTTATACATGGCGATGGAAGCTATATCGCTCAGAGTGCGAGACTCGGGAAGGCGCGCTCGCAATTAAAGTTACATCGCCAAATCATCTTTAAAATAAAATCAATAGAGAGAAAATAGGTTTGATTAGTGCTAACGACAAGGTTAGTGTAGTTATTACTCACTATGACAGAATCGATCTTCTTGCTCGAGCAGTGAATTCAGTTATTCTCCAAGGAGATATTGTTGGCGAAATAATCGTAGTGGACGACTGCTCGCCAGGAATCTCTAAGGCTGAGATAGAAAGCGCCCTGCCGTCGAGCGACCTAGTTCAAGTGATTAGACTCGACGTGAACTCCGGGAGTCAGTCGGCGAGGAACAAAGGAGCTCAAGCCAGCCGTTTCGAGCTGATCGCTTTACTGGACTCTGACGATGAGTGGTTAGCGGAGAAGTTAATCAAACAGACGGCCTTCATGCGATCCAAATCTCTTGACCTATGTGCGACCGCCTTTCACAAGTGTATTAGTGGCGGAGAGCTTACTTCCGAGCGAAGAGTCGCTTACACGGGCAGCCCTTCAGAGTATCTGTTCAAGTCAGGCGGACACCTTCAGACGAGCACGATGCTGATGAGCAGAAACCTATGGAGCACGGTGGGTTTTCCACCCTCCGTCAAGAAATTTCAAGATTGGGACTTCTCAATTCGCGCGGAGATTCTTGGATTTCGAGTTGGTTATCTACCTGAAGCCCTGTCAGTCTATCACTTCGGCCACGGCGATCAGATGACTGGCGCCCCGAACACTGCTGCAGTCAGAAGCCTGATAGAAAGTTTCGACTTTAGCTATTCGCCAGACACTAAGTTTTTTGCGCTAACTCGGACATTAGCGAGAACGGAAATTGAATCCGGAGATATTTTATCAGGATTCAGAACTTACGCTTCCGCATGCTTAACTCACTCAAAATTTGATCTGTTGGGCCTCGCCAAACTAGTTAGAAAGTCAGTTCTTTTCTGCATTTCAACCAATAGATCGAGATCGGCGTGAGAAGAATTCTCATCGTATCTGACATTCCATTCTTCCCGCCGAACGAAGGAAGCAGAAAGAGAGTTCATGACCTAGTCGAAAGCTACCTGCAGCTCGGTGCGGAAGTGACATTCCTACTGATTGACGGGGCCGGCGACATTGACTCCATGCGCGAGAAAGTTGGAGGCAACCTCTATGTTTGTCATCGAACATTGCGGGAAAAGCTTAGTATTCTTCTTCGCCGAGTTATACGCTTTGGAGCGGGATTAGTCCATATTGATAGATTGCGAAACTATCCACTTGACTCTTGGAAGTCCTCCCATGCTCAAGAGATGGTGGGTGAACTATGTTTAGAGAAAGAATTCGATATAGTGCAGATCGAGTATCTTTATCTTAGCCACTGTTTTAAGGCAGTCGGAACCGTCCCGATCAAAATTCTAGATACTCTAGATGTGATGTCCGACAGATGGCGGATGTTTCCGGCAGACGAAACACCAAACGTCTGGTACTCGGTGGACAGGAGCGCGGAATTAGAAGGTTGCCTGCGCGCAAATAAAGTCTTTGCAATATCCAGCAAGGACAAGAGTTACTTTGAAGAACTGGGATGCGCAAGAGTACAGCTCTGCGATTTCACTTCGCCACCTCGCAGCATTTGGTCACCAGAATCTAAGAAGGTCGTTTTTCTTGGATCGGATAATCGAATGAATAGAAGTGGCCTGAGATGGTTCGTAGAGATGGTACTTCCTCTCGTACTTAACGACGCGCCCGATTTTAGAGTTCATATCGCCGGGAAGATAGCGAATCAGGTTTCTAATGCCAGAGGAATTGTTAAAGTCGGAGAATTCGATTCGCTCGATGAGTTGTTTAGCAATTGCAAGTTTATGATTAATTCTGTTTCCGTGGGAACGGGCCTCGCCATTAAGAATCTTGACGCTTTGAGCCGCGGAGTCCCTATCGTTTGCACCCCGAACGCAGCGAGGGGGGCGGAGTTGTTTTTTGGCAAAGGTGTTGTGATCTGTAATGACGCAGCTGGATTTTCCGCGTCTATCGTCGACTTGTGGCGCAATGACGCTCTTCTTGAGCTTCACTCAAGTCAGCTTGTTCGAACCTATCAGGAGGCATTTGACGAAAGCCGCAAATGTATCGCGAACTCCATAGGTTTAAATTCAGACCAATGATTAGGCGAATATACAGCCGAAGATCTAACTCAATCCTCATAGGCTTTGAATATCACACATTCTTGATTTAGAAGTCAGAACCTGCCTCGCGGGCACGGCCTCACACTCAATTTTTTCCTCCACCTATTTCTGCAATGTTTCCTAGCAGGGCTCTTAATTACTAAAATACAGGTAGCTGGCTTCTCGAGGGTGCTTGTGTGCGGTGGCGCTCTTGTTACATCGGCACCTATCTGGGGAAGTTTTTTTGATGGGTACGGTGTTGAAGTGGTGATTCTGGACAACCTGTCGTCGGGCATCGTGAAGCGGTGCAGTTCGGCCAGTTGATCGAGGCAGATTTGCTGGATCCCACGTCGCTGGACTCGGTGTTTGCGCTGGGGCATTTCGATGCAGTGATTCCTTTCTGCGCGCGCTCACTGGTCGGCGAGTCGGTGCAGCGGCCTTACGACTATTACGACAACAATGTGGTCGGCACGCTCAATCTGCTGCGTGCGATGCAACGGCATGCTTTCGGGAAGATCGTATTCTCGTCGACGGCGGCAGTGCTTGGAGAGCGCTTGTCAGCGCGACGAGTCGCATCCCAAGGCGCCAATCAACTCCTGTGGCGCCAGCAAGCTGCTGGGAAAATGCGTGCTGGCTGACGCTGCTACTGCGCCTGGGATGGCACCTGCGTGCGCGATTACATTCACGTGGATGATCTGGCGCAAGCGCATAGGCAAGCCCTGGCCCACGTGGATGCTCATGCCGGCGCGCATGTGTTCGACCTCGGTATCGGCCAAAGCTTCTCGGTGCGCGAGGTGATTGCTGCAGCGGAAGCGGTCACTGGTCGCAAGGTGCCGTGGGACATGGCGCCTCGATGTGCGGGCGATCCGGCGGCACTGGTCGCGTCGAGCGATCTCGCTCGGCGGGAACTAGGGTGGACGCCGCGGTACACGTCGCTGTCGGAGATCATCGAGACCGCGTGGCGGTGCATTGCAGTACTAGGTTCTGAGGCATTGCTGCTTGCGGTGACTTGGCGGTTATGGATTTCGCTGCGCTCTAGCCAAATTTACGTAGGCGTGGCGTTCCGCTCTGAGGGCGCCATGTCTACCGCTCGCGCCATCTGACGCGCTCATGCGGACTCTCTCCGCCTGACAGCGTTGTGGCAATCGCCTGGAACCAACGCTCGGTATCCGGCCGTTCAAGACCTGTCCGCGACATGATTGCGAGCGCGACCAGCACGGCAGCGATCAACACGGCTGCACGCATGCCGAGCGCTTGCGTCCATAGGGCACGAATGCAGAGACCTGTCCCGCATGCACCGAGGAGTGTGCCAGCGACGACTTCGCTGACCGGGTGCGCCCCAAGTGGAACGCGCGACCAGCCGACGAGCATCGCAAGGACGATTCCTGCGGCGACCAGCGCGATGCGCAGCGCGCGCATGCCTGCGGGTGCCAGCACCATCAGAAACACCGGCCACGCCAGCCACGCGGACACGGTGTGGCCGCTGAAGCAGGTCAGGTTCCAGCGCCGGATGCCGGTGCCCCAGCCGTAGAACGCGATCTTGCTGACGGCGACGAGCAGCAGGCTGGCCGCAACGAGGACCGCCCATTGAAACGCAGCGCGGCGTTGCGGCTCGCCCTGCAGGGCGAGGCCGGCCATCGCAGTGACGAGCAGCGGGAGCACCAAGGCGGCATCGCCGAGGTGGGTGATGAGAGACCAGTTCACGGGTGTGGGGGTTGTTTCGCGGTGGGCGCGACGGGTTTCGCTTCGCTCGCGACATCCTACAAGGCAGTGAGGCGCATTGATGTCCCGGCTTGCAGCGCGCATCGACCGGCGCACCGGCAGGGTGTCCGAGGCGCGTGGTTTCGCTACAATGCGCGACCGCCCTGCCCGTTCCACGGTGCTCGGCGTGCACGACGCGCCTGTAGCTCAGCCGGATAGAGTAGTGGCTTCCGAAGCCATTGGTCGGGGGTTCGAATCCCTCCAGGCGCGCCATTTTCTGCGATGTTCCGGAGCGGCTGACCTGCCAAACACTTATGAGGCACAACTCCTCGTAACTGCTGGTTTTGTAGGTCCTGCTCCGAAAATTTCAATCTTTCCAATGGGTTGGGCTGATTCGTTGCCTGCTCTGCTAGGTTGGGAGAACTGCAGCATCTCCCTTTAGGTTAGTGGCGGCCCCGCTTCTCACCTGCGGCGGTACGAGGGGGGCTATCGAGCGGACCCTGAGCGAGTCTTCTGCGAGACCTTTGAGGCTCGGACCTGGGACGAGGCTTGCGCCCTCTCATGCAAGCTGGCCGAACCGTTGCGCGCAAGAGCGATCACGCTGCACTTCGGCACCTGACTGACCATACTGACCGGAATAGAATGCCGTCGCACCAAGGGCGATTCGTAGCAACCGGACACCGCAGCGTTGGTCCCCTCTTGGGCAGAAGTGCTCGTTAGCCGCTGGAGTCTCGAGAGAACGGGGCCGATGACGCGTTCCAAGTCAATATGCACCCCTCTCGCGAAGCTCGAGAGCCCTCTCCTTTAAAAGGACGCAGTCCTGGCACTAGAGAAGTCTCTAGCGGCGTAGAGTCTTTGCAATTACCGGCAAAGAGCCCTCGAAGCGCCATGCACGAATTCCATTCGGGTGCTCGGGTCTTCCGACTATAACGGCGATAGGGTTCGGCAGTTGTGACCGTTCACATTGCGATTGCGAAACGAAGCTACTGATGTCTTGCTGGGAGAGATTCGGGGCAGTTTCGGGGTGCGTGTGCCAGTAGCCGACTAGCCTAAGACCCTTGGCGTTCTCTCTCTCAATCTCTTCTCGACACCGCTTGTGATCGAGGTTGATCCAGTTGCGGCCAGCACGATCGGATTTATGCGGTAGCGTCGCTAAAGCAAGCAGAAGTCCCGATGGAAAGGTGGGATCCACGAAGAGCTGTCCGCCGCGCTCACTTCCCCAAAAGCTTTGCCTATTGGACGAGAGCGTCTCCATCACCGACGCTGAGACTAGGAGCCCAGTTTGAATATCGGGCCAATACCACTCCCTTTCGACCGCAATCACTCGTTGCGCTCCACGTCGCTCCACTTTCGTCTGTAGACACAACTGAGCAGGTCATCAGGCAAGCTCGGGCCTCGGTAGCTTCCCCCAAGCGAGGCAATCTCGCGAGGTTTGCTGACCAGCGTAAGCCACGATCTGTCTAGGTCAGTAGTGTCCAAACTTCGAACTGCTGCCTCCGCGACCATTCCGGCGATAGCTGTAATGGCACCTCCAGATCCAGGTATGAAAGCATCACCACAAGCGGGCAAAGCGATGATCCCTGCATCCGGCCATGAGCTTTGCCAGCCAAAGAAGTTACCCTGCGGATCAAAGAGCTCCCGCCCATCCGAATCGTCACTCGACGAGATGAGCGCGTGACCTACGAAGGAGTGCGGCTCACTCCAGGCTTGAATGAGAGTCCATGTTGCTCCAGCGCTCTTCAAACGCCAGAGCGCCACCTCCGAAGCCCAGTCTGCTGTCGTGACGATTACCAGATCTGCTTTGGAGAAGACACTCTCGTCGCCGACAATCGCTACTTCGACAAAGTTGTCGATAGCTCGCACATCCACGTGAGGGATGCTGCGGAGGATCATCTCCTTCATCGCGACAGCCTTGCTCTGTCCGAGATCCTCCACGCCGAGCACATGGCGTCCAATGTTTTCCGACTTGAAAACATCGTTGTCAATGATGGTGATGTGTCCGACGCCAGCTCGTGCCAGCTGGAGTGCCACAGTGCTTCCAAGAGATCCCTGACCGACCACGACGATTCGCTTTAGGTATAAAAGATTTGCATCTCCGCTCCTGTCTCTAGAGAGCACGGTACTACGGTCGAGGATATCCAAGCCCGCATGCTGCAAGTGAGAGGGGGATGCCGATGGTAGCCATGTTCTCCCACGTCGACCGGAGCGCAGATTGAAGCGCGGGCCGCGACCTCGAGCGAGGGCAGACGAGCGTAGGTGAAAGCAATAGATGGTTCCCGACTGTTCGCCAGGAAGTTCTACGGCGATCCAACGCACGGAGTTACGCCCGGTCTTCTCGAACCAATCAGCGAGAGCCGACGAGTCCTCAGATTCTGCGTGCTCCTGAATCCATCCCAGGAATTCCTGTGGTTGTGGAACCTGAAGCGGCGGAAGCGACGTCAGCTTAAGAAAGAACGCAGGCTGTGCGAGAGCTCTCATCAGTACATTGCGGCCTGAAGACCGCCGGTACTGCGCCTTCAAAGTCTGAAGATCCTGTGCAAGCCAGAGAGAAGCCAATCTCGAATTCGATCCGCTTCTAGGGTCGTCTAGAGCATAAAGAGGCGTTGAGACATTCGGGCGGTCAAGCAACGTGACACGCCTGATCGAAGTGACCAGTTGCAATGACCAATAAGAAAGGATTTCACCAGCGAATTCCCGTGCCCGGACAGAGGGATCTGAGCCGGCGACTGACAGGGCAAGGATCTTAGCTAGTCGTTTGAAGTTGTCATTGACAATGTCTTCGGGGGAGCCAGTCACTGGTCGTTCGCGGAAGCCATGCAAGCAGAGCCCGTCGCGCATTGCGTGCGGCCACTCGAGCCAAGGTGATGGCTCGACCTTTAAGGTTAGCTGGTGTCTTGGAAACAGCTTTGGGAACCCAATACGCAAAGTGCGTGCGCATCCCAAATAGTCCAACGGCATGTCGAGCGAGAACGCCGCACTCTCTGTCGAGGTTGTCTTTGTTGGCACTAGCGTGGACGCTGCATCCTCGCCCAAGTACTGGCGCAACGCCGCAAGTCCTCGCTGGAGAGCTTCATCATCTATCGTAGCCAAGTCTGCCCACCGGCTTCGTTTGGCTTTGAGGTTCAGAACCGGAGGCGTGGTGACCCGACAAGGCTCCCAGAGCGATCTCGTTCTTAGTAGTTTTCAAAGGCCTACCGGCGAGGTTCCACGTATGCGGGATTTCCCTATTTACCTCTGTCACAAAGGACGGTCCGACACCGAACTCCCGCTGGAAATCTCTGTTGAAAGACTCGTTTGAGCTGTGCTCCTTCAGGCCCAAGTGCATCGCCACGTAAGCTTCGGAGTGCCAGCGAAGGAAGGCATCCCGATACTTGCTGCCATCAGGGCGGTTCCACTTCTCCGCAAAGTTTTCCCCGAGATCCTTAGGGTTATGGACGCCGTAGCTCCCCGGACTCCCTGTGACATAAGCTGGCATACCAGACAGAATCATGAGCATCGCTTCCAGCGGCTGCAGCGAGCGGTGCTGTGATGCCGCAACCACTTCGAGATAGCTCTTGGTAGCGAGTGTCGTGATGACCGCTGAGATCGGTCGATACTCTGGGAAGTCACTTCGAATTGCCCACTCGTCGCGGTGCCGCTTCAGCAGCTTGATGAGCGCTCGGAGCGGATCGTGCTCGCTGTACTGGTGGTAGGCAGGAAGCGGCTCCATGGAAGCTTCAGCCAGTGCCCTGTCGAAGATATGCGCATCCTCGAAGGAGAGTGTGAGCTTTGACGCGCTATCTAGCCAATCGCAGTACGGAATAGGACTACTAGCCTTCCAACCCATCTCTCGATCAGGCACCTCAAGCTTGCCGCCGCCCCGATCAAGGAGGTTGCCGGAGATCGAGCGCGCGGGGGTCACGTCAATATGAAAGCCCGGGTTTTCATCGGCATAGACGATCCGCACACCGCGTCGCAGCTCCACGATTTCGGCTTCTACGCGAGATCCTTCGCTGAAGCGATCTTTGATCACGCTCAGCACAGTACGTGCGTCGGCACCAGCAGCATTTGGGAGCCAAACGATTGCGTCGGCGTCAATCGTGTCGAGGTCCTTGGGAGCATCCGCTACAGGCTTGATTGTAGTTCTAAGACGCATGGAACCCTGCACGAAGATGTGTGCGTTCTGAAGAAAAGGGTCTCTCGCGGCCTGCAGAATCGACTCTAGCTGTTGATACCGGCCGTCAATGACCTCGTACTGAGGCTCGCTCAGCGAGATCTTTTCTGCCGCTCGAAGCAGCATGAGCTCCCAGCTATCACGACGTGATTGTGCGTAGTCCATAGTTGAGACCTCAGCTCGTTAGTTTGAAGAAGCAATCTCTAGCACGGGTTTAAAATCTCCGTCTGCGTCCTTATCCCGGTCGTAGACGACATAGGGGTGCTGATGGACCGTGGTCATCAACGCACCAAGCTCGATTGCAAGTGCAGCGGGTATGGCGAGAAATAGGTGAATGGCGTCGGGTGTACTAGCCTCGAGCTCACTCATCTGCATTTGGACGGCGTCGCGAAACGCATGAATGACAGATCGATTGCGAACCATGCTGTAGCTAGGCTCATCGATCGTTAGAATCGCGACTCTCGCACCAGGCAGTGCGGCCTCTACATCTCGCGCCGGTATCTTCGCGGAAATTGAGAGAACCAAGGCAATCGGCCCGTCACCAAGTGGCGGCGGGATGTAACGGAACTCGGGCGCTTCAGCCAACTGATCTGGCCAGCGAAGCCTATGCTGACGTTCGTAGGAGAAAAGCAATCGCTTTGAGCGATCTCCCAATGCTTGCCCCAGCATGATCAATGAAGCGAAGTCGGCAACGCCAACAACGGCGAGCGTCGGCTGATCTCCCGAAGTCCCTCCTCGCAGTCGGCGCACCTTATCTAGTACAGGTGAAATCAGGTCCTCGACTGACTGACGATACTGAGCGTCTCGGCCACCCCGGCCTGGAGCTGGCAGCTGAATCCTGAAAGGAATTCCAACACAGCGCAGTCCCTCCGCGGACATCGACTGGAGGAGCTCTCGATCAGCAATGTCGTTGATGGTCTTGAAGTGATCGCTTAGAAAAATGAGGCCGATCGCATGGCCATCCGCAGGCACAGTCGCAGCGAGACGAACTTTCTCTACGTGGTGCTCGTGAAGCGTCGTGAGGTCTTCCTTCGGATAGCCCTCATCGTCCCGATCGATCTTGTCGTGGCAGCTTGGACAGAGCAGCATCAAGTTGGTCACGTCGTTTGTGAGTCGCTCAGCCTCGTCCGTCTGGTGATCGTGACTAGCACGAGGGCCTTTGGGGCTCGCGGGCATCACATGAGCGACCTCTCCCCACTTCATGGGCATGCCGACCCTGAAGTCATGCGTAAGGTCCTCGCCGCAAAGCTCGCAATGACCGGCCGCGCGAATCCACACGATCTTCTTGACCTCAGCACTGGTCTCGAACCGTCCTTTCTTATCAGCTGACTTCTTAGCCTTATTCGCGCCCACAGCGGTCTTCCTTGATGCAGATCCAGCACTAGAAGTCTTACTGGGGCTGCTCAACGTGTGATTCAAGTCACGCGTGTCGATAGCGCTAGAATCTCCATATCCTGTTGATTTAATTAGATTATGAGTGCTGGCGAAGATTTCCCTTCGCCTTGTAACCGATTACAGATGAGCCATCAGTGCCTGGCCGATTGCTTCCCCTTAGACTCGGGCATCGAGATGTCCAGAGGAGTCGACCTTGTCCGCACCCAATGAGCGCTACATCTCCGTAGACGTAGAGACGTCTGGGCCAATCCCTGGAGAGTTCAGCCTGCTTTCGATCGGGGCTTGCGAGATCTACGGCGACGGCAGCGAGTTCGAATGTGAGCTCATGCCCTTGAATGAGAAGTTCGATCCCGATGCCATGCAGGCGACGGGGCTCGACTTCACCCATTTCCAACGCTTTGGGCGAGAGCCCAAAGCTGCTTTTGAGGACTTCTCAAGTTGGTTAGGTGGTCTGCGAAGATCCCAAGACAAGCTAGTGTTCGTTGGTTTCAATGCGGCATTCGACTGGTCGTTTATCAACTACTACTTCCATCGGTTTCTAGGCTGTAATCCATTTGGCTTCACAGCCCTCGACATCAAGTCGTACTACATGGGGACAGCCAGATGCCAATGGTCAGATACGCGATCAAGTGTCATGAACAAGCACCTCCAACCTCAACTTCATGGAAGCCATAACGCGCTTCAAGATGCCCGGTACCAGGCGGAGCTCTTCAGGCTCTCTCAGGCTGCGGGAGGTCCTTAGGTTCAAGCGCCTCCCATCGCATTTGCGTTGGGGTCTGCCTAGTAGAAACTCTGCGAGTCAAAGCTCACTTCGACGTCTGCAATCGGCAGATCCAAGTCGATTTGGTCATGACCAAATCCACACTGGAAGAACGGGTCCTCATCTTCTGACCCGAAGTACTGCGAAGACATCCCGAACGTGTTGGGATGATTGAGACGAGCTGTCGCCATGACTTCGAGGCTGTCGGGATTGGACAACACGGTGCCGCCGGGTGTTAAGTCCGCACCGCGGCTGTTGAAGCCGACATAGATGCTTCTGAATTTTCCGGGATTCCCAAGCCAGTGCCTCTCGGTGTAGTAG
>Ga0075364_10001040_pt1 | contig 14764 bp, 14 predicted proteins | sample EndMetdeltDD1764_FD_71517 | JGI IMG/M metagenome (GOLD analysis project Ga0075364, IMG submission 71517) | Populus endosphere microbial communities from Tennessee, USA - Endosphere MetaG P. deltoides DD176-4 | ecosystem: Host-associated > Plants > Roots > Endosphere | place: USA: Tennessee... | reverse complement strand
GGGCTGCTCGCGGTGAGCGCGATCGCCGTTCTGATCGCGTTGGCCGGCTTGCTGATCCGGGTTCGCTCCGCGGCCGCCGGGACGGCGCTGTCGATCGCCGCGCTGGCGCCGATCGGCGCCGCCCTCGCGCTGGCGGTACCCGGACGATTCGGGCCGGCGCAGCTGCTGCTGGCCGCCGCCGGCGTGACCGCGTGGTCGCTCATCGTCCTGCTGGTTCCCAGCCCCGAGCGCGAGCGAGTGGTCGGCTTCTTCACCGCGACGGCGGTCGTCGGACTCGGCGTGGCGCTGGCGTTCGGCGCCGAATTGCTTTGGCAGATACCACTATTGAGCATCGGCTGTGGGCTGATCGTGGCGGCGCTGCTGGTCACCATCCAGGCCGCCCAGCTGTCCGCGCTGTGGGCGCGCTTCCCGTTGCCGGTCATCCCGGCGCCGGGTGACCCGAGCCCGTCGGCGCCGTCGTTGCGCGTGCTCGAGGACCTGCCGCGGCGGGTGCGGGTCAGTGACGCCCATCAGAGTGGGTTCATCGCGGCCGCCGTGCTGCTCAGCGTCCTGGGATCGGTGGCAATCGCGTTGCGGCCCGAGGCCTTGAGTGCGGTGGGCTGGTATGTGGTCGCCGCGACCGCGGCCACGGCCACGCTGCGCGCCCGGGTGTGGGATTCGGCCGGCTGCAAGGCGTGGCTGCTCGCGCAGCCCTACCTGGTGGCCGGCGTGCTGTTGGTGCTCTACACGGCGACCGGGCGATACGGCGCCGCGTTGGGCGCGGCGCTGGTTCTTACAACGCTGATGCTGGCCTGGGTGATTGTCGCGCTGAACCCGGGAATCGCCGCGCCGGAAAGCTATTCGCTGCCGTTGCGCCGGCTGTTGGGATTCCTCGCCGCCGGACTTGATGCTTCGCTGATCCCCGTCATGGCCTACCTGGTCGGTCTGTTCGCCTGGGTGCTCAATCGATGATAAGGGCGGGATTAGCCTGTCTCACAGCGGCTTTGGCTGCTGTGACGGCGGCCTGTCCGCTGGCGCTGGCGGTCAGCCCGCCGGTGGTCGACGCCGGCGCGCCACCGCCGAGCGGAACCCCGGGGCCAGTGGCACCGATGGAGCAACGCGGCGCGTGCGGCGTCTCCGGCGTCATCCCAGGCAGCGACCCGGGCCTGCCCACGCCCAGCCAGGCCATGCTGAATCTCCCTGCGGCGTGGCAGGTTTCCCGCGGCGAGGGCCAGCTGGTGGCCGTCATCGACACCGGCGTACGGCCCGGCCCGCGGCTGCCCAACGTCGATCCCGGCGGTGACTTTGTCGAGACGACCGACGGCCTGACCGACTGCGACGGCCATGGCACCTTGGTCGCCGGGATCATCGCCGGCCAGCCCGGCCCGCCGGGCGAACAGGACGGCTTCTCCGGCGTCGCGCCCGCTGCGCGCGTGCTGTCGATCAGGGTGACGTCCGCCAAGTTCTCCCCGCGCACGCCGGGCGGGGATCCGCTGCTGGCGCGGGCCTCGCTCGATATTGCCGCGCTCGGCCGGGCGATCGTGCACGCCGCCGACCTCGGAGCCCGGGTGATCAACATCTCCGCGATCATCTGCCTGCCCGCCGATCGGCCGGTCGACCAGGCCGCGCTGGGCGCGGCGATCCGGTACGCGGCCGTGGACAAGGACGCGGTGATCGTCGCCGCGGCCGGCAACAGCGGGGCCACCGGATCGGTCGGGGGCGGCACCTCGTGCGATTCCAACCCGCTCACCGACCTGAGCCGGCCGGACGACCCGCGCAACTGGGCGGGCGTCACCTCGGTCTCCATCCCGTCGTGGTGGCAGCCCTACGTGCTGTCGGTGGCCTCGCTGACGGCGGACGGACAGCCGTCCAAATTCAGCATGGCCGGCCCGTGGGTGGGTATCGCCGCGCCCGGGGAAAACATTGTCTCGGTGAGCAACCGGGACGGCGGTGGCCTGGCCAACGGTCTGCCAGACGATCACCAGCAACAGATCCCGCTCAGCGGCACCAGCTACGCGGCCGGCTACGTGTCGGGCGTCGCGGCGCTGATCCGCAGCAAGTATCCCGAACTGACTGCCACGCAGGTGCTGCGCCGCATCACCGCGACCGCACACAACGGCGCGCGGGCACCATCCAACGTCGTCGGCGCCGGCAACCTCGACCCGGTCGCGGGCCTGACCTGGCAACTGCCCGCCAACTCCGGAAGCGGTGCGGCGCCGGCCAAGCCGGTCGCCGTCCCGCCGGCACCGGCACCCAAGGACACCACTCCGCGGACCGTCGCGTTTGTCGGGGCCGCCGCGCTGGCTGTCCTCGTCGCGGCCGTCGCCGCAATCACCGCGATCGTTGCGCGCCGACGAAAGGAGCCCACCCCGTGAGCCGATCCATCCCGCTGCCCGGAAGCGGCCGGATCACCGTGGCGGCGTTGGCCGTGGTGCCTGCCGTGCTGGCGTATCCCTGGCAGTCAACGCGCGACTACTGGGTGCTGGGCATCGCAGCCGTCGTCGTGATCCTGCTGTTCGGCTGGTGGCGTGGCCTGCATTTCACGACGATCCTGCGCCGCCGCCTGGCGATGCTTGGCGGACGGCGGAGAATCCGCGAATCACTAACGCGCACAACGGCGCTGGTGCGCGTCGGGACCCCGGTGTCCGAGGCGGACGCATTCCCGCTGCCGCTGCTCGCCCGCTATCTCGACCGCTACGGCATCCGCGCCGACACGATCCGGATCACCAGCCGCGCCAACGCATCCGACGAACGAGAGACCTGGATCGGGCTGACGGTGTCGGCGGCCGACAACCTGGCGGCGCTGCAAGCCCGCTCGTCGCGGATCCCGTTGCAGGAGACGGCCCGGGTGGCGACGCGCCGGCTCGCCGACCACCTGCGCGAAATGGGATGGGAGGCAGGGACCGTCGCGCCCGAAGATGTCCCCGAGCTGGTCGGCCCGGACTCCCGCGAGACATGGTCCGGTGTGCTCAGCGGCGACTCGGATTACGTTGCGGCGTACCGGGTGAACGTGGATGACGAATTGCTCGACACCTTGGCGGCGATCCGGTCGCACCCGGCCCGTGAGACCTGGACGGCGATCGAGATCGCCGGGGACCCACACCGCTACACGGTCGCGGCGGCATGTTCCTTCCGCACCGAGGAGCGGCCCGGGGGCGCCCCGCCGCTGAGCCGCCTTATCCCGCAACGCGGAAACCACCGGCGGGCGCTGACGGCAATGGATCCGGTGTCCACGCAGCGCCTCGACGGGCACACGCACGCGCCGGCCGATTTGCTGACCCGGCTTCAGCCAGTCAGTCGAACATGAAGTGGTGCAGGAACGGGGTCATCCGCCGCAGGTAATCCAGCTGGCTCACGTGCAGCACGTGATTGCCGGGGAACCAGTGCATCGCGCAGTGATCCCAATGTTCCCAAAGGTTTACGGCGTGCTCCGGTGGAGCCATCCGGTCCCCGAGGCCGGTGATGATCATGCGTCGATCCTTGGGCACCAGCGGCCGGTAGTTCAGCGGGCCGTGGTAGGCCAACCCGGCGTCCAACTCTTCGGAACTGATGCTGCTCAGCCACAATCCCAGCTTGACGAGCTGGTTGGCCGGGAACCATTCGCCGAACAGCTTTCCCGGCTCGACCACGGGGCAGTTGGGGATGACGGCCGCGAGACGGTCCTCCACCGAAGCGATCAGCGCGGACGTGTAGCCGCCCAGTGAGATGCCGGTCAGTGCAATACGTTCGACGCCCGTATGCCGCAGATAGTCCACGATGGACCGAAAGTCGTGCACGGACTGCGCCATCGACTCCGCGAAGCCGCTCAACCCGCTGGAAAAGAAACCGAAACCGCTGAACGGCGAGAACTTTTCAGCCCGTCGGCCATGAAACGGCAGCGTGCACAGCAACACATCGTAACCGGATCGGTAATACCACGGCAGCGAAAAGAACAGCCCGTTGAGCAGGTAGGACGACCCCATGAAGCCGTGAATCACGCAGATCGTCGGGCGTGGTCCGTCGTTATGGCGCCAATGCTGTGCGCGGGCAATGTTATTGGAGGCCAACGCGCTCCAGTGCTCGCGCATGCGTGGGTTGATCGGGGTGAAGCTGCTGGGGAACGAGAGGTTGTCGACCGTGCCATGTGCGATGTACTCGGCGAGGGGACTGGCGGGCCGCGACGTGACCGTGGGCAGGTCCGTCGGCGGCGGGAACGACTTCGCCGGATCGTGCTCGGCCGCCAACTCGGCATAGAAGGCCAAATTGTCGCGCTCGCTGCCGGATTTACCGTGGCGCAGGGCGTCCGCGAGAACCGCCGGCGCCACCGTGGCACACAGCACCGACGAGGCCGCGGTGCGCAGCGCGAGATCGCCTATCGCGGATGCCTCGACGACGACCCGCTGCCGGGGCGACAGCGCGGAGCGTGGCGGCAACCCCTCGGCACCGGACGATACGTCGGCACCGGGCACGTCCGGGATGGGCACGGGCGGATCGATCGCGTCGCCCGTGGAAGGGGAGAACGTTTCGAACATCCCGGACTCGCCCGATGTCCCAGAAATCTCCTGCATCGACTCCGATGCTATAACCCGATCCCAGCGCGCGCGGAGGCATTCGGTAATACGGTTTGTCTATACAGCTTCAATAGCGAGGCCGTTGTACAGGAGGACCGACATGTGGGATCCGGACGTCTACCTGGCCTTTGCCGATCATCGCAGCCGTCCGTTCTACGACTTGCTGTCGCGGGTGGGCGCCGGGCGGGCGCGCCGGGTGGTCGACCTTGGGTGCGGCCCGGGGCACCTGACCAAGTACCTGGCCAAGCGCTGGCCGGGCGCGGTGATCGAGGCGGTGGACAGCTCGCCGGAGATGGTCGCCGCCGCCCGGGAACGTGGGATCGACGCCACCACCGGCGACCTGCGCAACTGGAAGCCCCAGCCGGACACCGATGTGGTGGTCAGCAACGCTGCCCTGCACTGGGTGCCCGAGCATTCCGACCTGCTGGCCCGCTGGGCCGGGCAGCTGGCGCCCGGGTCGTGGATCGGCGTTCAGATTCCCAGCAACTTCGAGACGCCGTCGCATGCCGCGGTCCGGGCGGTGGCCCGCCGTGAGCAATACGCAAAGATCATGCGGGACATACCGTTTCGAGCCGGGGCGGTGGTCCATCCGCCCACGCACTACGCCAGCCTGCTGTTGGACGCCGAGTGCAAGGTCGATGTGTGGGAGACGACGTATCTGCACCAGCTGACCGGTGAACACCCAGTGCTGGAATGGATTACCGGCACCGCGCTGGTCCCGGTGCGCGAGCGCCTCGACGACGAGGGCTGGGAGCGGTTCCGCCAGGAGCTCATCCCGCTGCTGGACGACGCCTATCCGCGGCGGGCCGACGGAACCACGATCTTCCCGTTCCGGCGCGTGTTCATCGTCGCCGAGGTTGGCGGCGCGAGCCGCTCAACAGGGTAGGCCCAGCCGTGGCGCCTCCTCCCGGTAGCGGTCCACCCACTCGTCGGAGCGTTGGTCGGCCTGCCGTTCCAGCATCGGCGGGGGCGCCAGCTTGGGATCCTGCCCCACCGCTTCCAGCACGCCGGCGACAATCCCGGTCAGGTTGCGCCACAACACCGGGTAGGCGATGTCGGTCGGTGTGATGCCCTCCTCGGCGAACCAAGCGCGCCAGTTGGTTTCCTGATCACGCAGGAGCTGGACGACGTGCGCGATGGCGCCGGCATGGTAGGCGGCCCGCGAGTCGCGCTCGGGGTCCGGACGGCCCCGCCAGACGCGGGTCTGCACGGCGCGCCAGAACGAGACGGCCTGCGACACCACATCCGGGCGGTAGACGTGGACGTAGACCGGCTCGCTGCCAATCACATCGCGGATCGCCGCGCGCAGGCCGTCGCCGGAGCGGTTCGGCAATCCGGAGGCCCGCTGCAGCAGCAGCGGCGTCTGGTTCCACATCAGCTTGCCGCCCCAGATGCCATTCGGCGTGCGGCCGGAGCTGAGGATGTGCTCGCGCCAGGCGACCGGCGTCGCGGTGTCGGGCGTGCCGGGCTCCAGCGGATCGAGCAAGCGCAGGATCGACTCGTCCTGGACCCCGGCGAACCACTGGCGCGGCTGGGGAGCCATGCCGGTGCTCGGCAGGTACTGGAAGAACTCTTGTGGTTCCCCGGCGCATCCCGTCGCGCGCAGCGACTCCACCAGCAGCGTGCTACCGCTGCGCTGTGTGGCGAGCACCAGATACGACGTCGCGTGATCGGACACCGAATGAGCCTAACCGCAATCGATCGTGGTGCGAATCAGTGCGAATTACCTTCACGCTGAACACAACTATTGATTGGCCGGCGCGGCTTGCTCCTCAATGCCATCCTCAATACCACGGTCGGCGGCGATCGCCGATCGGCTGGTCGGAGTCGTGTGGTGAATCTGCAGATATGTCTCGACATAACGAGCCGCGATGCGGGTGCCGGCGAAGTCGGAGGGTATGACATCGCCGGTGCGCTGGCGCCAATCATGCAGGCGGACAGCCAGATCGGCTGCGATCGTTTCGACGGCTTCGGTGTCGTCACCCACGAGGAGGTTCCTGGTCTCGGTGGGGTCCGCCTGCAGATCGTAGAGCTCGCGTTCCGGACGCGGCGCCGTGACCAACGGTGCGACGGCCTGACCCGACGGGCTTGCCTCGATATCCCACGGCAGATCGAGCAGCGGCCTGGGCACGTAGTTCTCGATGTAGCTGTATTCCTTTGTGCGGATTGCGCGAATCGGATCGAACGAGTCGTGATAGGTCTTCGTCGTGTACACGTGATCGCGCACCGGGTCGCTGTGCGCATCGGGCGCCAACACGTTCCGCGCGTGCGACACACCCTCGATGTCGGCCGGCGCCTCGAGCTCCAGCAGGTCCAGCAGCGTCGGGACCAGATCGACGCCGCTGAACAGTTCGTCGTAAACCCGGGGGGCCAGCGCCCGGCCGGTGGGTGGGCGGATGATTACCGCGATGCCCGTTCCCGCGTCGTACAGCGTGGATTTCGCGCGGGGGAAAGCCGCGCCGTGATCGGTGAGGAACACCACCCAGGTGCTGGCGTCCAGTCCGGTTTCCGCCAGCGTGTCCAGCAGCTCGCCCACCGCGGCGTCGGCCGTGGCGATGGACCCGTAGAAATCTGCGAGATCCTGACGCACCTCCGGGGTATCGGGCAGGGAGTCAGGCAGGTCGACGGCCGCGCTGTCGGCGGCTTGGTAGCGTTCGTGCGGATAGGGCCGGTGGGTTTCAAAGAACCCGGCCGTCAACAGGAACGGTTGTCCGGACAGACCCGGGGCGCTGTGGCGCAGCCACTCCCGGGCCTTGTCGACGACGTACTCGCAGTAGGAGTTCGACACGTCGAACTCGTCGAAGCCGAGCCGCTTCGGATAGGACGTCTCGTGTTGCATACCGAAAAGTGCTGAGTACCAGCCCGATTCGGACAGTAACTCGGGAAGGGTGCGCACCTCGGCGCGGTATTCCCAACCGTGATGGGCGAGCCCGATCAGCCCGTTGCTTTGCGGGTAGCGCCCCGTGAACAACGATCCCCGCGATGGTGAGCAGAGCGGCGCGGTGGCATGGGCGCGGGTGAACAAAATGCCCTCGGCGGCAAGCTGGTCGAGCCGGGGGCTGGAAACGTCGGGGTGGCCGTACACGCCGAGATAGCGCCCCAGGTCGTGCCAGTGCACGATCAGCACGTTGTCCATCGTCACCTGTCACCTTTCGTTCCCGCGGCGGCGACGATACCCGACGAGGGCATCGAGCCTGCGTACACGGCTTCGAAATTGCCGAAAGCCGCACCCTCAGCGCAGTTTCGGCGCCCTGCCGGGTGGCGGGTCACGGCCACCGGTTCTCCGAGACGAACTCTTCCAGTGGCCGCGCGACCGCCCAGCCGTCCAATTCCAGCGCGGGCCGCTCCGGAAAGTCGGGCACCGGGCCCAGACACAGGATGGCCACCGGTTCGGCATCGTCCGGCATTGCCAGCAGGGCGGCCAACCGTCGCGGATCGAACAGGGACACCCAGCCCATGCCGAGGCCCTCGGATCGCGCCGCGAGCCACAGGTTCTGTATCGCGCACGACACCGACGCCAGATCCATCTGCGGTAGCGTGCGCCGGCCGAAGACGTGCGCGTCGCGGTCGTCGCACAGCGCGACCACCATCAGCTCGGCGCACTCGAGGATGCCCTCGACCTTCAACGCCAGAAACTCCTCTTCGCGGGGTCCCAGGGCGCGGCCGGTGAGCACGCGCTCTTCGTCGACGAGCGCGTGGATGCGGGCCCGCAGCCGCTCGTCGGTGATGCGGATGAAGCGCCACGGCTGCATCAGGCCGACGCTGGGGGCGGCGTGCGCGGCCTGCAACAGGCGCGCCAGCACCTCCTCGGGCACCACGCCCCCGGGAAGGAAGCGGCGCATGTCTCGGCGTTCGGAGATCACGCGGTACACGGTCCGGCGCTCTTGCGCGGTGAACGCATAATCGGTCACACGGCAACCGTAGGAAAAGGAGTGCTCTAAATGAAATTTCCCGACGCGCTCGACCAATTGCCCACCGACCCGATAGCCGGGCGTGTCTACGGTGAGCCCTACGTGACGCCCGACGGCGCCACCGTAATCGCCGTCGCCAAGGTCCGGGAACGCCGGGGCGGCACCGCCGAGCCGCTTGGCGTGTTCGTTTTCCACGGCGAGAAGGCCCGGTGGATCCCGGCGGTCGACGGGAACCGGGTCGCGCTGCTGGGCGCGCTCACCGGCCTGCTGGCTGCGACGATCGCCACCCTGGCGGTGCTGCGCCAACCGCCCTGGCCGCTGATCACCATCACGGAGAATAAGTAGCTCCGACGGCGCGGAAGACGTATTCGGCCGGCACGTCGAAGGCCAGCGACCGCCGCGGCAGGCGGACCAGCACGTCGTCGGGGATGTCGGCCTTGTAGTGCAGCGAGAGGTGGCCGTGGAACCGCTCGTCCACTTCGGCGGTGTCGAGGTCGAGCTGCAGGCCGGTCGACGAGATCTCCGCCTTCGCAGGGCCGGCCTGCGGCGCGTCCCAGCGCACGTCGATGGTGCGGCCGGCCAGCTTCGGCACCACCGACAGCGTCCCCAGCACCCGCTGTGAGGTAAAGACCAGCGAACCCACGTAGCTGGCGATGCTGCCCGCCGACCGCAGTCCCGGAATCGAGCCGCTGAACCGCCTGGTGACCGCGACGTATTCGGCGAGGTGGATGATTCCCTCCGCCTCGACCTGGGCACGCAGCTCGGCGGGCAGCTTGCCGACGCCGAACAACCGACGAACAAACACAGCCATCGGGACAGTATGGCTGGGAGCCGGCCACGGAATCCGGTCGTGGTATCCGTGGAAGGCATGAGCCGCCCGCGGATCACCCCGGCCGGGTGGCTTGCTGTGGCCGCGACCGTGGTCTACGCCGTCATGTGGCTGGCGCACGCCCAGGCCTGGGGTTGGCTGCACACGGCCGACTGGTCGTTGTTGAACCCGGCGCACGATATCGGGATCAAGAGTCGGGCGTGGGTGCGCTTCTGGGACGACGTGTCCTTCGTCCTCGGTCCGGTCCCGCTGCGGCTGTTGGGCGGGTTGGCCGCGGTGGTGTCGGCGGTGCGGCGCGAGGCGCGGATGGCGCTGCTGCTGTTGTTCTGCGCGCCACTCAGCGGGTTTGTGACGTGGGCGGCCAAGGGTCTGGCGGGACGGCCGCGACCGATGACCGCGTTGGTGGTTGCGCCATCCACCTCGTTTCCGTCGGGGCACGCACTCGAGGCGACGGCGAGCCTGCTCGCGCTGCTGACGTTCTTGCTGCCGATGGTGGCAAGCCGCGCGCTGCGAGTCGCGGCGGTCGCGGTGGCCGTGGTGGGCGTAGTGATGGTCAGCATTGCCAGGGTGGCGTTGAACGTGCATCACCCGTCCGACGTGATCGCCGGCTGGGCGCTGGGGTTCCTCTATTTCCTGTTGTGCCTGTGGGTATTTCGGCCGCCGCCCTTGGTCACGGCGCGTGACACAACCGGGTCTAAACCTTTACTTGACCCCAAGGCGGGTGCGCGCTGACCATTAGTGGATGCGCCGACTCCTAGCTTCGCTGTGCGCTGGAGTGTTCGTGGGCGTTGCGGCCTGTGCGGCCATTGTGCTCGCGCCGGTGAGCGGCGCGGCCGGCAACCCCTGGTTCGCGAACTCGGTCGGCGCTGCTACACAAGTGGTTTCGGTGGTGAGCACCGGCGGTTCGAACGCGAAGATGGACATCTATCAGCGCGGCGCGACCGGCTGGCAGGCGCTCAAGACCGACATCCCCACCCATGTCGGTTCGGCGGGCATGGCGCCCCAGGCCAAGAGCGGGTACCCGGCCACGCCAATGGGTGTCTACACCCTCGACTCGGCGTTCGGCACCGCGCCCAATCCCGGCGGCGGGCTGCCGTACACGCAAGTCGGGCCCAATCACTGGTGGAGCGGCGACGACGGCAGCCCCACCTTCAACAGCATGCAGGTCTGCCAGAAGGCCCAGTGCCCCTTCAGTACCGCCGCGAGCGAGAACCTGCAGATCCCGCAGTACAAGCACTCGGTGGTGATGGGCGTCAACAAGAACAAGGCTCCCGGCGGCGGCTCCGCGTTCTTTTTTCACACCACCGACGGCGGCGCCACCGAGGGGTGCGTGGCGATCGACGACGCCACCCTGGTGCAGGTCATCCGCTGGCTGCGGCCCGGTGCGGTAATCGCGATCACCAAGTAGCACCGCGGATCGTCAATCGGCCAGCGCGCGACCGGGTTTCACGTTGAAGTTGAGGCCCTTGAGCGACATCGTCGCGTCATAGGTCCTGTCGTATCCGGTGACGCTGATCTTCCAACCGTCGTCGGTGCGGCGGTATTCGTCGCAGTAGAACGCCGCACCGATCAGCATGAAATCGAGCTCGGCGACGATGACCCGGTCCTGCAGGTACCAGTTGCCCGTCGCGGTATCGCCGGTCACGAGGATCTCCGGGTGGGTCACCCGGTGTTCGGTGATGATGTTGGATCCGAGCGACTTGCGCATGTAGTCCACCAGGTCGGTGCGGTTGGTGAAGTGCAACTCGTTACCGAGCGACGGGCCGTAGTCGGCCTTGATGTCCTCGGCCAGGGTGTCGGCGTAGTCGTCCCAGTGCTTGGTGTCCAGCGCCCGCAGGTAGCGGTATTTGACTTGCTTGATCGCTTCGACGTCGGCTGCAAGATCTTGAGGGGTCATCAGGTCATTGGAGCACACCGGCACTCGGCCTTCGCCGAGACATAAACTACGCAAACCTGCGCCCGCGTGTCGTGTGCGACGTTTATGTGTCGCGGTATCCGCGACCGTCACCGAGCACATGGGTGACCATGTCGATCAGCGCGCGTCGTTCCTGCGCCCAGTCGATCGGGGCGCCGATGATCATCTCCGCCAGCACCACACCCCGCAACGCCGCCCAAATCACGTCGGCCACACCGGCCTTCGAAGGGTCCTCGGTTACCAACCGGCCCAGCTGGCCGATCGCGGAGTTCATTTCGAGCAGATGGCGCCGCGAGGATTCGCCCGGGCCGCCGCGGGTGGCCCGCAGGATCTCGAAGGCGGCCATCGACGTCGGGCTGCTGTAGCAGCTCCAGGCGGTGTCGACGACGACCTCGATGCGCTCGCGCAGCGGCAGCTCGCTGACATCGATCGACGACAGGCTCTCGACCAGCCTGGCCACCCCGTCGTCGACGACGGCCATCAGCAGGCCATTGCGGTCGCCGAAGTGATACTGGATGACTCCCCAGGTCACGCCCGCGCGTTCGGCCACGTGCTTGGCGGTCGCGGCGGCGAACCCTTCCTCCATGATGCAGCGGACCGTCTCGTCGATGATCTTCGCGCGGGTGTCATCGCCGCGTTTGCGTGGCGCGCTGGTGCGCCGGGTAGGCGCAATGGACCTGGAAGGAAGCATTGTTGACTTTATAACATAGTCAACTCTATGTTTGAAAGGGTGAGCCCATCCCGGTACGCGCGTTTGTCCCGCAGCGAGTTGGCGACCCTGGTACCCGAGCTGCTGCTGATCGGGCACATGATCGACCGCTCCGGCATGGCCTGGTGCATCAAGGAGTTTGGCCACGCGGAAATGCTGCAGATCGCCATCGAGGAGTGGGCCGGCGCCAGCCCGATCTACACCAAGCGAATGCAGCGGGCGCTGAACTACGAGGGCGACGACGTGCCCACCATCTTCAAGGGCCTGCAACTCGATATCGGCGCCCCGCCCCAATTCATGGACTTCCGCTATACCCTCCACGACCGCTGGCATGGCGAGTTCCAACTCGACCACTGCGGCGCGCTGCTCGACGTGGAACCCATGGGGGACAAGTATGTCCACGGTATGTGCCACACCATCGAGGATCCGACGTTCGACGCCACCGCGGCGGCGGTCAACCCGCGCGCGCAGATGCGTCCCATCCACCGGCCGCCCCGGACCCCGTCGGATCGGCATCCGCACTGCGCCTGGACCGTCATCATCGACGAGTCGCATCCCGAGGCCGAAACCATTCCGGCTGTGGACATCGTTCGTGAAACCCGGGCCGCGACATGGGAACTCGCGCCCGTCGATCGCAACGACGACGGCCAGGCTGACTATTCGGGTCCGCTAGTGTCGGATTTCGACTTCGCCGCGTTCTCCCACTCGGCACTGGTGCGCATGGCCGACGAAGTGTGCCTGCAGATGCATCTGCTCAACTTGTCGTTCGCGATCGCGGTGGGCAAGCGAGCGGCCGACGCGGAATTGGCCGTCTCGGTCAACACTAGGCAGCTGACCGGGCTGGCCGGGCTTGGCGCGGAACGCATCCACCGCGCGCTGAAGTTGCCCGGTGGGATCGAGGGCGTACTGCGCGTGTGCGAGTTGCACCCACTGCTCAATCCCGCCGGTTATGTGGTGGCCGACACGGCAGAGGACCGGTTGATCGTGCATCGGTCACCGGCGCACGACGACTGCGCCTGGATTTCGCTGTGCACAACGGAATCCGTGCAGCCGCTGCAGGCAATCGCCACCGCGGTTGATCCGCACATCCGGGTCCAAGTCAGCGGCACGGACACCGATTGGACCGCTGAGCTGGCCCAAACCGATACCCCAGCAACCGAATTGCCGGAGGTGTCGATCGCCAAGGTCAGTAAGGGTTCGACCTTCGAATTCGAGCCGAGGCGTTCGCTGCCGCTCACTGTGGTGTGACCCGAGGCGATTTGTCAAGACGGTCGAAGATACCGCTTCGGTGACGACACGGCATCGACCGGATACCAATGAGGTTGTGACCCAACTGCATACGCGGCACCCGCCGCTATGGTTAACGCTGGCCATCGACCCTTTTCTCCGAAAGTCTTCGCTATATGTACGACCCGCTGGGGTTGTCGATCGGGACCACCAACCTGGTCGCGGCGCGTAACGGAGATCCACCGGTTACGCGTCGCGCTGTGCTGACCCTGTATCCGCATTGTGCGCCGAAAGTCGGTCTGCTTGCCGAGAATCCGCGGCTCGCCGAGCCCGGCACACTGATGCGCGGCTTCGTCGAGCGCATCGGGGACTCCGTGGCCCTGGTCTCCCCGGACGGTTCCGCCCACGACCCGGACCTCTTAATGGTCGAGGCCTTAGACGCAATGGTTGTCGAGGCCGGCGCGGATGCCGGTGCATCGGAGATCTCGATTGCCGTTCCAGCATATTGGAAACCGGGGACGATACAGGCGCTGCGCAACGCGCTACGGACGCACGTCGGCTTCGTCCGCAGTGGCATGGCACCGCGCCTAATCTCCGACTCGATCGCGACAATGAACGCGGTCGACGCCGAGCTGGGGATCCCGACGGATGGCGTGGTGGGCCTGCTCGATTTCGGGGGCTCCGGCACATCCGCCACGTTGATGGACACCGGGCCGGATTTCGAGCCCGTCAGTGCCACAATGCGTTACCTGGATTTTTCCGGCGCAGAGATCGACCAGGCGTTGCTTCTGCACGTCTTTGAGCAAGTCGGGCACCGCAGCAACATCGACCCGGTCAGCACCTCCGCGGTCGGACAGCTCGCACAGCTCAGAGAGCAGTGCCGTGAGGCCAAGGAGAGGTTGTCAACCGACACGGTCGCGGAATTGGCAGTCGAGCTGCCGAGGTGCAGTACCACGATTCAGGTGACTCGAGCACAGCTCGACGACCTGATACAGGATCGGCTGACCGCATTTATCTATGCATTCGACGACATGCTGGCGCGCAGTAATAAGACCTGGACTGACCTTACGGCGATGGTTGCCGTCGGCGGCGGTGCCAGTATCCCGCTTGTCACACAACGTCTTTCACTCCATACCCGCCGCCCCATCCTGACTTTGGAACAGCCCGCGGTCGCGGCGGCGACGGGCGCGTTGCTGCTGGCAACCCGTGGCGAACAACTGGATTTCCGGACCAAGATGTCCCTAGGCCTGCTGGCGGCGAATGCCGGCGGCGGCACCGGAATTATCGAACTCCCCCGCGGCGACGTGATGGTGATCGACCAGGACGCGATGACGGATCGCGAGTTGGCCTGGTCGCAGACCGAATTCCCCGAGGTGCCGGTACGTTTCGACGGCGACTCCTACAACGAGGACGGCGCGGCCTGCTTCTCGATGCGGCTGAACGTGATCGAGCCGCCGCCGCCCAGAGGGGTGCCGTGGCGACGCTTTCGGTTGTCGCAGCTGATCATCGGCCTGTGCGCGGTGGTGGCCTGCACCGCCATCGGCGGGGTGGCCTTCACGTTGACGGCCATCGAGCGGCATCAGGTCCCCCCGGCCCCGGTCGTGCCCAGCGTCGCGCCCCTGCCGGCGCCTCCCAGGTCCACCG
>Ga0075364_10001039_pt1 | contig 14765 bp, 12 predicted proteins | sample EndMetdeltDD1764_FD_71517 | JGI IMG/M metagenome (GOLD analysis project Ga0075364, IMG submission 71517) | Populus endosphere microbial communities from Tennessee, USA - Endosphere MetaG P. deltoides DD176-4 | ecosystem: Host-associated > Plants > Roots > Endosphere | place: USA: Tennessee... | reverse complement strand
ATCTTGCATCTCAGTATAGGAAATACTATTAAGTAAATAATTCCAAATTTGCCGGTAGCCAACTGTGCGTATAGCGGGTAAATTAGCGTGTAGATCGCCACGTTTAAATAGTTTTTCAACTTCTTCTATAAAGCCTAAATCTAACATAGCTTGGAAGCGAGCAGTAATCGCTTTATGTAACAAAGTTCTATCATCAGGAATTAATGCAATATTAATAAAAAAATAGGGTGATGAACGAGTAAACGTGCGTTGTAATTCAGTTAATGTTTTTCCAGAGACCAGAGCAACTTCTAAAGCGCGTAAGATTCGTTGTGGATCATTAGGATGAATGCGCTCAGCGGCGATCGGATCAACTATTGATAAACGTTCATAAAGTTTCTTTAACCCAAAATCTTTTAGCTCTTTTTTTAGTTGTTCACGAACAAGTTGATTAGCGGGTGGCAAAGTTGCAATGCCTTGTTGCAAGACATGAAAGTAAAGCATCGTTCCACCTACCAATAATGGAATACGACCCTTATTAATAATTTCTTCAATTGCATTGATAGCATCTGTTCTGAATTCTGCTGCGGAATAAATTTCGCTAGGATCATGCGTATCGATTAATCGATGAGGTGCTTGATTTAAGATAAGTCTAGAAGGTTTGGCAGTGCCAATATCCATACCACGATAAATCAATGCTGAATCGACACTAACGATTTCAAACTCTAAATAAGTCAGTAAATCGATGGCTAGGTTAGTTTTTCCTGATGCCGTTGGACCCATCAGGCAGATAACAGGTTTAACGTCCACGTAGAAAAAACCGATCAATATCGGATAAAGACCATTGTTTCCAGGTTGGTCGACCGTGGTTGCATTGATTACTACGCAAAGTTCGTTCCATGTCCCGGAGTAATTGGTTCATTTCAATCAATGTCATGCTGCGGTGAGCATGTACAGCACCATGACAAGCGATGCTAGAAAGTAATTCATTAATTTTTTCAGGTATACGTTGGCTGTTAGCGTGTTGAATTAAATCACTTAAAACGTCATGCACTAGTTGCTCTACATTGTCTTTCGCTAGTAGTTCTGGTATTTGGCGAATAATCAAAGTTTCATGACCCAGACTCTCAAACTCAAAGCCGAACTGTGTAAATAGGCTAGTATATTTTTCTAAAAGCAAGACCTCCTGTTCAGATAATGTTAAACAGATAGGAATTAATAATAGTTGCGTTTTTATGCCACTATTTTGTATGTCATGTTTTAAGCGTTCATAAAGGATACGCTCATGTGCGGCATGAATATCAACTAGAATTAAACCTTGAGTATTTTCAGCCAAGATATAAATGCCATGCAATTGTGCTAAGGCAAAACCTAAAGGTGGATCACAGTGTAAAGTTTCTGTTGATTTTGTGGTTTGAAGAGTTAATTTTTTTTCTGCTAAAGCTTCTTCCCGTTTTAATGAAACACAGTGCGCATGATCAGTTTTAGTAGGGTAGTTCGTAGAATCTGCAACAACGTGTAAAGGAAAGTTAGTTTGTTGAGGATCTGTTATTTTAGAAGAGATATCGGAGATTTTTTCATTTAATTCAACCGATAATGCAATTGTGTTCGGTATTGATTTATTGGTTTGTGATTTAGGAGATGTCTTGGCTAAAGCTTTTTGTAAACTTTGTTTGACAAAGTCATAGACTAAGCGACTCTCGCGGAAACGGACTTCATATTTCGCAGGATGAGCATTCACATCGATTGCATGAGGATCGAGTTCGATAAATAATGTAAAAGCCGGGTGACGACCATTATAAAGTACGTCTTGGTAGGCTTGCTTAACCGCATGATTGATTAATTTGTCTTTTACCATACGCCGATTAACATAAAAATACTGTAAATCGTTTTGGCTACGTGAAAAAGTGGGTAATGAAATCCAGCCCCATAAGCGCAAATCGATGCCTTGCATATCAATATAGATGGCGTTTTCTATAAATGAGTGGCTACACAATGTTGCAATACGTTCCTGCTTTGCAGCTTCGTCACAGGCAGGATGCAATTGATAAATGCCTCGTTTATTATGCTGCAAACTAAAACCTACAGAAAAATGACTGAGACTTAAGCGTTTTATCAAAGTTTCTATATGCGCAAATTCGGTTTGTTCCGACTTCAAAAATTTGCGCCTAGCTGGAGTGTTGAAGAAAAGGTCTTGAATTTCTACGGTTGTTCCTCGCGCATGCGCAACAGGAATAGGAATTAACGGATGTTTCTGGTGATAATCACAGGTGATTTTCCAGCCTTGTTGCGTGGTCTCTGTCGAGGAGCTTAAATTGAGCCTAGCGACAGAGCTGATGCTTGCTAAGGCTTCACCGCGGAATCCTAATGTAGTAATTCGTTCTAAGTCATTCAGCGTATAAATTTTGCTGGTTGCATGTCGATCTAAAGCCAAAATTAAATCATCTTTATGGATACCCTGGCCATTGTCGCGGACACGGATACGCTGAATACCCCCTTTGTCAATATCGATATCAACTTGCTGACTCCCCGCATCCAGACTATTTTCGACCATTTCTTTTACGATAGACGCAGGCCGTTCAATCACTTCACCTGCAGCAATCTGATTGGCCAAATGTGGGCTTAAACGTTGAATACGATCTGACATAGTTATTTTCTACAGGGAAAGACAGTGATTTTAACAAGTTTTCACCATTAGATGAACATTCGATTTTTGATATTTAAGCCATCTGTCGCCGGATTTAAATTTTGTTTAACCTGTGCATCTTCTTTTAAGGGAGAATGGTTAAACAAATCAGTAATAAATTCCTGATATTCATATTCATTTGCTGGGCAGAAATGTTTTTTCAATCCGTGTAGAAGATTTAATAGTGTTTGCGCACAAGGTCGTTCTTCTATCGGTGTTAACATAGCTAAAGATAAATGATTTAAAATTTCCCATTGCGTTAGAAAAGTGACCTCCTTATCTTTAATTTGCTGAAGAATTTTTAAACTTTCCTTAGCGTTTTTGGCCATTGATGATGAGGAATATTTCTCTCCCCATTTTTTTAAATCGATAAAACAATTGATGTTATCTTTCAGAACACAATAATTATTTTTATTTAATTCTTTTTGGAAAAAATTTGCACTGCCTTTTTTTTGATTCAAGGTGAAATCATTAAAGAAAATAGGAAATCTATTATTTAATAGTCGATACAGTGTAATTCCCAATGACCAAATATCCGATTTATCTACGTTTAAAATTGGTATTTTGGTAAAATCCATATTAGCAAACAATTCGGGGGCCACATAGCGTAGACTACCAAACTGATGCGCAGGCTCGTCAGCAAGATAAGCACAATCAAAATCGGCCAAAACTAGATTGCCTAATTCGTCTATCAGAATATTGCTTGATTTAATATCACCATGAACGATTCCTTTAAATTCCTGATTTTCAAAAATAAATGTTTCTGTATGCAGGTGATGCAATGCCTCTAACAGCAAAAATAGTTGTTTTATTAACCATAAACTTGCTATGTTTTTTTTTTCAAATTGTTCAAATAAAAAAGAATGGTGTAAATCTAAATTTCCCCCTGACATGAATGGCAAGAGTAAGGAGGGCTCGTTACTAACATTAGGAATTGCTTGTAGGATAGCTTTTTTTTTAGACTGTTTATTAGAAGCAATAAGCTTATAAATTTTTATTTCAGATAGAATTGTTTTTTTTCCCTTTTTTTGGACAAAAGCAATATTCGTCGGATCATTAGGTAGACATAGCTTTCCATGTTTAATAGGCACAACTTTTTCAGACCCCAAGCCCGTTACACCAAGTTCCTTGTCAGAGTCCGGATGAACAGTAAGATTTAACGATAGTTTATGTTTATTGCGGTACATCGTTTTATAAGCCTTTTTTATTATACAAATTTTTTATTTTATTTTAATCTTAATTAATTTCAAAATTAAGATTTAATTTCCAATACAGGAGTTTTGTTGAAAATAAAAAAACGTTGTATAGTAAATGAAAGGATAAATAATGCAATTTCAGCAATAATTTTACTGCTATAAACATTTATTCCAAAATCGTGGATAAATTTAATGAGGCTGTAAGCAATAAGTCCCAAAAAAGTGGCTAAGGCAGTATATTTCAAAGCCGCGGGTAACCAACGATTTTTACTTTTAAAGGCGAGGTGCTGATTTAATTTGAAATTGAAGGTGGCCGATAAGATACGCCCTAATAATACCGCTAAAAATATATTTTTTTTAAGCCAATAAGTTAAGAAAAATAAGGCAAAATCAATTGCAGCTGAAATTAAGGAAATAGCGGCAAAGCGGATAAAAACAAAATAAATTTTGATGGAATCGATTAAGGGATTAAAATGTGAAGAACGATTATCATCTAAATAGACTGTTTTTATAGGAATTTCTTGAATATTGATTTGATGTTCCTCAGCAATCAATAACATCTCTAGCTCAAATTCATAGCCTCGCGCATTCGAATTTAACAAAGGTAATAACAGGGTGCGTGGAATGACACGTAAACCAGTTTGTGTATCTTCTAAGATAGTTTTACTAAATAGACGCAAAATATATTTTGTTAGCTTATTGCCGAATCGACTACGCCATGGAATGGGCGCATTTTTAAATGTACGTTTCCCTAAATAGAGATACGAGGGTTTTTGCATAAAAACTGCTGAGAGGTGTAGGATATCTTGGGGAAGATGTTGACCGTCAGCATCCGCAGTGACGATACCTAATTCTTTAGGGTGGCTAGTAGCTAGCCAATGTTGAAATCCCGTTTTGAGCGCCTGCCCTTTACCTTTATTTTTTGTATGACGGAGAAGCTCAATATCAAAAGCTTGAATTTTTGAAAAAATATTTTGTTTATTAAGGTCAGAGCCATCATCTACAACAATAATCCGTTGTTTAGATTGGCTTTCACGTAAAGATTTTATTAACGCCACCAGATTGTCGTTAGGCTGGTAAGCAGGAATAAGAATAGTTGGATGCAAATCCTTCATCATAGCTTGAGTATAAGTAAAAGACATAGAGGAGACTAGTCCTTAATAAGATTCACTTTAAGAACGGTTGCAAAGATTGGATATAAAGTCAATGACTCCTTTGTTGAAAAAGCTTATTTAAGCTTATTTAAAAGTTGATTGAATAAGGCTAAGGTTTGTGTGCCTTGAAAGGTTTTGGCATGGAATATTATTTGTCTGTTCATTTCCATTAAATTGATATGACAAATAATATCGGGTTTAGGTAAAAATTCTAAAGCACGTTCAGGCCATTCTATTAGCCAAATAGCAGCTTGGTCAAATTCATCACAAAGCCCCATTTCAAATATTTCGTTAGGGGATTGTAAGCGATATAGGTCAAGATGATAAATGGAATTAGGGGCTATCTCATAGGTTTCAATTAAGGTGTAAGTGGGACTTTTTACTAAGCCTGTATAGCCTAATTTTTTTACTAGCGCACGAACAAAGAATGTTTTTCCTGCGCCTAACTCACCCTTTAAAAAAATGATCAATCGTTTGTTCTTAGGGCAGCACTCAGCTAATTTTTTGGCTAATTGCTCCATTTCTTTTTCAGTTTTTAGTAAAATGACTGACATAGATGCGTGAAAAATGTAGTTTAATCATTTAGTTTTTTGTATTTCATTTTTTTCTTAGCTTGAGTTTCGTCAATTCCTAAGCGCTTTAATCGATCAAATTCATAATCGGTAAAATTACCTGTAAAACAATCAATCCGATCGTCTTGAAAAGCGATGATATGCGTGGCTATTCGATCTAAAAACCAGCGATCATGAGAAATCACCATTGCGCAACCGGGAAAACTTAACAATGCTTCTTCTAATGCACGTAAAGTTTCTACATCCAAATCATTAGTGGGTTCATCAAGGAGTAAAACATTGCCACCAGCACGTAATAATTTGGCTAAGTGAACGCGATTACGTTCGCCGCCCGATAAGTTTTTTATTAGTTTTTGTTGATCAGATCCTTTAAAATTGAAGCGACCTACATAGGATCGTGAAGGCATTTGAAATTGATTAATGGTCATAATATCCAATCCTTCGGAAATTTCTTGCCAGACAGTATGATCCGGATTCAGTGAATCACGACTTTGATCAATATAAGCCAGTTGTACGGAAGCACCTTGATGTATTTTTCCACTATCGGGTTGTTCTTGTTGCATAATCAATTTAAACAAAGTGGATTTTCCAGCACCATTTGGACCAATTATTCCTATGATGGCACCTTTTGGCACTGTAAAACTAAAATTATTGATCAATATGCGTCCATTGAAGCCTTTTGTCAGTTGATCAAATTCCAACACCGAATCCCCCAGACGCACTCCCGGTGGGATATAGAGTTCCTGGGTTTCGGCTCGCTTTTGAAAGTCTTGAGAACTTAATTCTTCAAAACGCGCTAAACGCGCTTTACTTTTTGCTTGCCTACCTTTTGGGTTAGTTCGTACCCATTCTAGTTCAGCTTTTAAGCTTTTTTCATGAGCGGCTTGTTGTCTTCCTTCTTGAGCGAGACGCTTTTGTTTTTGTTCAAGCCAAGAAGAATAATTGCCTTCATAGGGGATTCCATGCCCGCGATCGAGTTCCAAAATCCAACCGGCGACATTATCTAGGAAGTAACGGTCATGGGTTACTGCAATGACAGTGCCCGGATAATCATGTAAATAACGTTCTAACCAGGCTACACTTTCCGCATCTAAATGGTTAGTCGGTTCATCGAGCAACAACATATCAGGGTTAGATAATAACAGGCGACATAATGCGACACGACGCCGTTCGCCGCCCGAAAGTTGGGTAATTTGTGCGTCCCATGGAGGTAAACAGAGTGCATCTGCTGCTATATTTAATTTACGTTCTAATTCCCAGCCACCCTGGGCATCAATTTGTGTTTGTAACTCGCCTTGTTCTTCAAAGAGTTGATTCATGGCCGATTCACTCATAGGTTCAGCAAACTTCATACTGATTTCATTAAACCGATCTAATAGCTTTTTAGTGTCTGCAATGGCATCTTCCACGTTACCACGTACATCTTTAAGTGGGTCTAATTGTGGCTCTTGAGGTAAATAGCCAATTTTGATTCCTGGTAATGCACGTGCTTCACCGACAAAATCCTGATCTTCTCCCGCTAAAATACGCAATAAAGTCGATTTACCTGAGCCATTCACCCCTAAAACTCCAATTTTCGCTCCTGGATAAAAAGATAACCAAATGTCTTTAAGGATCTCTTTTTTAGGGGCAACGATTTTACTCACTGCTTGCATGGTATAGATATATTGTTGTGACATAACCTAGAATCAATGGATTGTTATAAAGAAAGAATACTAGCAATATTAACCAGAACTAGCTAGGTCTAAGCGTTCTAATTCGACTATTTTTAGATAGACACTTTAGGATAGATAGGGTTTCCATACAGGGCTTTGTTCCCTAGCATATTCATCAATTTGGGTGATCATTAAGTGGGTTAATTGGTGACAAATAGCAGAATATTGCTTATTAGATAGTAAATAATCGGTTTTGAGCATTAACAGATGTTGCTCAAGTCGAGTTAAAAAAAATTCCTTAGTGAGTGTGATAGATTGCGGTTTGAAAAAAAATGATTTAGTGTTAAAGCTAAATTCTATAGCTTTCCCGCCAAGCCCTGAATATAAATTTGTTAAGTCATATAATTTGCTTAACAAATCTGGATATTTAGGGTTTGAAGGTTTAATGGGAATATTGTTTTCTTCTAACCAGTTACGCTGGTCTTGTTGTGATGAGATATAAAATCCTTGAATAGCTTTTAATAGCTTTTCTAATAATTGATGTTCCGATTGAAACAATGAACGGTTTAAATGGTAAGCAATAGTTTGTATTGTGCCTTTTGTTAAAGCAGCTTGAATAGATTTTGCTAGATTACATTGTAATTCTTTAAGAAAAATTTTTCTTGATTCATTATCGGGTAGAGCTATTTTTTTCTTAGAGTAATAGGTTTCTATTTCTGATAAAAATAGCGATTTAAGACCTCCCGGAGTTTGAAATTTTTCTTGAAGTATTTCTGGTTTCGATCGTTTCTCCGATGGAAAAAAAACATTATAAACCGAGTTAATCCTAAGCTCATTGTCTATTATCCGTTGTTTATTTTTAAAAAATTCTCCTTCATGTAATTTTGAAAAATATAAAACTATTTCAGCCAATCGTAATTGGGTCAATCTATCTAGATCGGAATGCGGCGATATAAATGTAGCCATAGCATTTATTAATTGTAAATAAAAATAATCGTTGGGTAGAAATGTAGTTATTTCCAAATTTGCAGTTATTTCTTTAAATATTTTATGTTCTAAGCTTAATAATTCGTCATTGGATTTGGTAAGAAAGATTAAAGCTTTTATTATAGATTTTGATGAGTTAGTTTTAGAAATTAATGCAAAAGTCTTACTTTTCGGTAAAGAAACTTTTTTTTTAGATGTAGTGTTTTCTCTAGTAGGCATTGGATGATAAGTTTTCTTTTGATTATTAGAATGAGAGTCTAATGCTAATTTTACGATGCAATTATAGCTCCAATTTTTGCATATTCAGTGAAGTTAGAGTTTTATTTTTTATAATTTATTAAGGGAGTTATTAAACGAATTTAGTTGAGTACGCAATTTTAACATTTTTTATTAGCTCTGTTTGCAAGAGTAGATTATTACATATGCTACCATATGTAATAAATTGAAAACTAGCTTTTGATTAGCAGTTAAAAAGAAAGTAATATAAGAATTTTTACTGAATAATAAATTTTTGACATTAAAAATGAGGGATTAAATCACCATGTCTTATTCACTGCGAGAAACACTTAGCGACTTTGATCCTGATTTATGGTCCGCAATGAGCAAAGAGGCTCAGCGTCAAGAAGATCATTTAGAATTAATTGCCTCAGAGAATTACACCAGTCCGTTGGTACTGCAAGCACAAAGTTCTGTTTTAACCAATAAATATGCTGAAGGTTATCCCAGTAAACGCTATTACGGAGGCTGTGAATATGTCGACATCGTAGAACAATTGGCAATTGATAGAGCAAAGGAATTATTTCAAGCAGATTACGCGAATGTACAGACTCATTCAGGTTCGCAGGCGAATGCGGCGGCTTATATGGCTTTGATTCAACCGGGGGATACTCTGTTAGGCATGAGTTTAGCGCATGGTGGTCACTTAACGCATGGAGCAAAAGTCAGTTTTTCAGGGAAAATGTATCATGCCTATGCGTATAGTGTCACACCCGATACACAATTGATTGATTATGCAGAAGTAGAATTCCTGGCAAAAAAACATAAGCCTAAATTAATTATTGCGGGTTTTTCAGCTTATTCAAGAGTGGTGGACTGGCAACGTTTTAGAGATATTGCGGATGAAGTAGGTGCCTATTTTTTGGTGGATATGGCACATATAGCAGGGTTAGTGGCAGCGGGTTTGTATCCTTCACCGGTTCCTATTGCGGATGTGGTGACAACGACTACACATAAAACCTTACGCGGGCCTAGAGGAGGCTTGATTTTAGCGCGCTCAAATCCTGAAATCGAAAAAAAATTAAATTCTGCGGTATTTCCAGGGCAGCAAGGTGGACCTTTGATGCATGTTATTGCGGCTAAAGCAGTCGCTTTAAAAGAAGCGTTAGCACCCAGTTTTAAAGTATATCAGCAACAAGTGATAACTAATGCAAAAGCTATGGTTCAGGTGATGTTGCAAAGAGGATATAAAATCGTCTCTGGTGGGACCGATAATCATCTTTTCTTAATCGACATGATTGAAAAAGGTATTACAGGGAAAGAAGCGGAGGAGATATTGGAGAAGGCCTATATCACTTTAAATAAGAATATGCTTCCTAATGATCCACGCTCACCTTTTGTAACTAGCGGTTTACGGATAGGTACCCCTGCTATAACCACTCGAGGTTTAAAAGAAAAAGAGGTGAGAGACGTGGCTAATTGGATTTGTAATGTCCTTGATAATCTAAAAGACCCTCAAGGCATAGATAAAGTCAGGAAACAAGTCATGGCACTATGCCAGCAATTTCCAGTATACTCCCCCTAAGTTCAGAAATGTTCTTCTAGAGATACAATGATGTATTGTCCTTTTTGTAATGAAGCAGATACTAAAGTGATTGATTCTCGTCTAAGTAGCGATGGACAACAGGTGCGGCGTCGGCGTGAATGTTTACAATGTAATGAACGTTTTAGCAGTTTTGAATCAGCTGAGCTAGGATTACCACGCGTGGTCAAACGTGATAATACACGGAGTGCCTTTGATCAGGAAAAACTAAGAGCAGGCATGCTTAAAGCCCTAGAAAAAAGACCTATTTCCAGCGAGCAAGTTGAGGCAATTATTGTGCGCTTAATAAAAAAATTACGCGCATTAGGCGAACGTGAAATTTCTTCAAGACAAATTGGTGAATGGGTGATGGAAGAATTGTGTGATTTAGATCCCGTTGCGTACGTAAGATTTGCATCGGTATATCGAAGTTTTCAGGATATACAAGCATTTAATCAGGCGATTGAACAATTAAAACAAGATATTTCTGCGAATAAAAAACAAACTCATGACACTGAAATCGAAAAAAAATAATTTTAAAGCAAAGCAACGCGCACGGCGTTTTGCTATGCAAGCCATTTATCAATGGCATTTAACGCAAGAAAAATTTTCTGCTATTCAAGCTAAATTTTTGGCTCAAGAGGAAATGGTGAGTGTGGATACTGCTTATTTCCTTTTGCTAGTTCAAGGAGTCTTAAAGGATCAAGAATCATTAGATAATCTTTTACAACAATTTTTAGACCGTCCACTTAAAGAATTAGGATTGGTAGAGTTGGCTATTTTGAGATTGGGTGCTTATGAATTGCTTGAATGCCCAGAAGTCCCTTATAAAGTTGTATTAAACGAATCTATCGAATTAGCTAAGATGTTTGGCGCCATGGATAGTTATAAATATATTAATGGTATTTTAAACCTACTAGCAAAAAAAAATCGTTCTTTGGAATATACTCACAGCAAAGGGATTTTGGGCAAGACATCGCAAGAATAAAACGACCAGAATGTATTCAAGATGCATGAGATTGCGGTTTAACTCTATAAGGATCAATAATTTTCTAATCTTTTATGTCATTAAATGAATTTGATTTAATTCAACGTTTTTTTAATTCACCAACAAAACTTCGCAAAGATGTTATTTTAGGCATAGGCGACGATGCCGCTATTTTGCAAGTGCCATTCGATCAACAATTGGTAGTGAGTACTGACACATTAGTTTCAGGTCGACATTTTCCTGAAAATACATCGCCTGCGGATATTGGATATAAAGCATTAGCAGTAAATTTAAGTGATCTCGCCGCAATGGGTGCTGAACCAGCATGGGTATTACTGGCACTTACATTACCTAATACCAATGAAATCTGGCTCAGAAAATTTACCGAAGGTTTTTTTCCCTTACTGCAAAATTTTCAGTTGCAACTGGTGGGGGGAGATATAACACAAGGACCTTTAACAATTACGTTTCAAGCGTTGGGGTTTGTTCCACCGGGTAAAGCCTTAGGTCGTTTCGGCGCAAAGGTAGGTGATCGCATTTATGTGACAGGGACTTTGGGTGATGCAGGCTTGGCTCTCGAATTAATCAATAAAAAAAAATGTTTTGGATTGTCACCCTCTCAGTTTTTTTCTGTCATGCAACGTTTAAATCGACCCGTTCCGCGTGTTCAGGTAGGCCATGCATTACGTGGTATTGCAAGTAGTGCTATTGATGTTTCAGATGGACTAGCCGCTGATTTAGGTCATATTTTATCGGCGAATCAAGTGGGTGCGTTGCTTCAATTAGAAAAGCTTCCTTTATCAGATAGTCTGCAAGCTTTGCCATCGGCAAAGGCATGGCAGTTGGCTTTAAGTTCTGGCGATGATTATGAGCTATGTTTTACTGTGCCAGAATCGCATGAAAAAGCGTTGCAATTACATTTATCAGCATTGAATACTTCCTATACCTGTATAGGAAGTATTAAAAAAGAACCTGGATTAATTTTGCTGGATAAAAAAGGATCAGCTTTTAATATAGATAAACTAGGATATCAGCACTTTGTTTGAAAAATATTAGATAATATGTTGTCGCGTCTGGGCTTCTAGTCAGTATATAATCATTTTTTCTATAGAATGTTATGAGATAAATTATGCAAAAGGATCTAGTCCGTAAGGTGTTTAGCCATCCTATTTACTTAATCGCTTTTGGTTTTGGCGCTGGATTATCTCCTTTTGCGCCAGGGACTTGTGGAACATTAGTGGCTATTCCATTGTATTATTTTATACAGTCTTTTTCGTTAGTTAACTACGGATTAATTTTGTTATTTGCCACACTGATTGGCGTTTGGATTTGTGATGTGACAGAGCGAGGGATTGGCGTTCATGATTACTCAGGAATAGTTTGGGATGAAATATGTGGATTTGGGTTGACTATGTTTGCCGCTCCAGAAGGTTGGTTATGGATTGCGATTGGTTTTGTTTTATTTCGTTTGTTCGATATTGTGAAACCTTGGCCTATCGCTTGGATAGATCGAAAAATGCCGGGTGGATTAGGTGTCATGGTAGATGATTTAATGGCGGGTGTGTATGCCTGGATAATTTTACACCTAATATACTCGTTGCACTTAAATTTTTGAGTTGCCGCTCCATCTCGAACTAAACTTTGTCAATCCTGCCAGTTATCTTTTCCGGTTTGTGTTTATAAAAAGAGCTTTGCACTTATGAGCCCAATGCCATACCCACAGTCTGTTTAGGATTTTTTTCTTTTGTATTATGTTCCTTATAGAAATTGGCTGAGGATGAGGTTTGCCCCGTTATACAACTTTTATGTGGAGCTCGATTATTTGAAATTTGAAAGATTGGTTCAGCTTTTTTATCTGATACGAGATATACACCATCTAGATAAACATTGATTGTTTTACCCTCGGATGCTGAATTGGAATTAAAAACTAACACAAGATTTCTAAAGTTTAATTCTTTTTCTGGAAAGGGTACTTTTTCTTGTTTAATTTTTCCATTTTTTTCTACATTTTGGGTAAATGTTTTCTCTCCCAACCATAAGGCTAGTTGCTTTTCAGCATTCTCTAATTCTCTATTTAATGTTGTTATTTTAAGTTCATAGATTATATTCAAAGTTTTTTTTCTTTCAGCATCGGATAAATTGGCATATTTCAAATTATATTTACTAAACTCACCCCATTTTTTGATTTTATTCTCTTCTAAAGTTTTTATCGCTGTTTTGCATTTCTTTATCTTTTCCTCTAAATACTTTTTTCCATATTCATAAAATTTACAAACTAATGATTTATCAGTCAATTTACAAGGTAATGTTTTTTTTAATTTTTCATCATGGTTCTTTAAAGCAGCTTCACAACTACGCTTCATCTCTTCGTAGGTAGAAGATCCATCTATTGAATATGATTTTCTAATTTGTTCTTCGAGCTTATGAACTGCTAAGGAACCAGCATCTTTTATTTTGCTTGCGGTTTGATAATTAAGTTTAAATATTTCATTTTCCGGCAGCGAACTTGATTCTTCCAAACTGGCCTGCATAATTGTTTCAAGAGACGTGGGCTGGATCGTGTCTATGTATATTAGATTTTTTTTCTTTTCTGGGATGAGTTCTTGCAAAAGTGAAACAAATATTGATTTTTTTTGATCTTCTTCAATAGGATTTATATTTATTGTAGGTTCATTAGAAGGTTGCTGTGAGTTTAATTCAAAAGAGTGAGTGGGTACTTCTGGCAGAGATAATTCTTTTTCAGGAATGTCTTTTTCAGAACTATCATCATTCTGAGACGATACGGACATGAATTCCTGCCTGAGTTTAGTCAAATCTCTATCAATGTCATTATTTTCAAGATTTTTAAGTCTTTCTAATCCTAATTCATAGTCTATACCTTTGATACGGGCTTTAATAAGTTCTTTAGAAGCTTCATAATCATCATCGCTAAAGAAATCTTCATTTATGGCTTGGCATATCTCTAATGGTGTTCGCTCAAGAAGCATATCTCCTTTTACATATAGTCTGTAAGAATCTAATAAGTTGTTGTCTTTTAATCTTGGTACAACTAAATATTTAAATTCAGACTCAGTGATCATGTCACTATCTTTTGCATAACCGAGGGTACCGAGTTGAAATTTTATGGTTTCATCTCCAGCAGATTTAATTACGCAGGTGCTGTTTAAAGCTTCTTCTATTTTCTTAAATCTATTTTTTTCATTTGTAGTTAAAAGTTCAGGTACTAATGACTTAGCGTATTTAAATTTTTCATCAGGAGTAAGTAGCTGAATAGTGCTCAACTTTTTAGCGCATTCCTGCAGGTCACTAACTATTTGTTTAGCATGTGTAACAGTATTAATTATTTCTTTTTTTGTTTCATCCAACTCATTATATTGTTTCTTTAATTCTTCAGAAAGTCGCTGCAATTCTTCAGGCGAAAGTTTTTTAAAATTGCTTGGAAGATACCCTAAATTTTCTAAATTCGGTATAATTTTATCTAGTTCTTTATATTTCAAAGCCATCTCAGGTAGTACGCTTGCTTGGTCATGACTTGCAGCAAAATTAATGTTGAGTGGTTTGCGATCTTTATTGTTTGAATTAGGCATCAGAAGTCTCCTGCTAGTGATAAGCAATATTTATTGCTTAGTATTATTTTTTATCGTCATTATGGGATTTTTACTATCCATTTTGAATTTATTCTTTTCTTTTTTATTTTCTTGTGGAGTATGTGAGTATAAAAAACTCGATACAGGTGATCCCTCTTTGTCT
>Ga0075364_10001038_pt1 | contig 14772 bp, 24 predicted proteins | sample EndMetdeltDD1764_FD_71517 | JGI IMG/M metagenome (GOLD analysis project Ga0075364, IMG submission 71517) | Populus endosphere microbial communities from Tennessee, USA - Endosphere MetaG P. deltoides DD176-4 | ecosystem: Host-associated > Plants > Roots > Endosphere | place: USA: Tennessee... | reverse complement strand
ATGGCCAAGGAAAAGTTTCTACGCAACAAGCCGCACTGCAACATCGGCACGATTGGTCACGTTGACCATGGCAAGACGACGCTGACGGCTGCGATCACGATCGTTCTGGCGAAGTCTGGCGGTGCGACGGCGAAGAACTACGCCGACATCGACGCGGCGCCGGAAGAGAAGGCGCGTGGCATCACGATCAACACCGCGCACGTGGAATATGAGACGGCCAACCGTCACTACGCCCACGTGGATTGCCCCGGCCACGCCGACTACGTGAAGAACATGATCACGGGCGCGGCGCAGATGGACGGCGCGATCCTGGTGGTGTCGGCGGCCGACGGCCCGATGCCGCAGACGCGCGAGCACATCCTGCTGGCCCGCCAGGTGGGCGTGCCGGCCCTGGTGGTGTTCATGAACAAGGTCGACATGGTCGACGACGAGGAGCTGCTGGACCTGGTCGAGATGGAAGTGCGCGAGCTGCTTTCGTCCTACCAGTTCCCGGGCGACGACATCCCGATCGTCAAGGGCTCGGCCCTGGCGGCGGTTGAAGGCCGCGAGCCGGCGATCGGCGAGGATCGCATCCTCGAGCTGATGACCCAGGTGGACGCCTACATCCCGCAGCCGGAGCGTCCTGTGGACCAGCCGTTCCTGATGCCGGTGGAAGACGTCTTCTCGATCTCGGGCCGCGGCACGGTGGTGACCGGCCGGATCGAGAAGGGGATCGTCAAGGTCGGCGAGGAAGTGGAGATCGTGGGCATCCGCGACGTGCAGAAGACCACCTGCACGGGCGTCGAGATGTTCCGCAAGCTGCTGGACCAGGGCCAGGCGGGCGACAACGTGGGGGTGCTGCTGCGCGGCACCAAGCGCGAGGACGTGGAGCGCGGCCAGGTGCTGTGCAAGCCGGGCTCGATCACCCCGCACACCAAGTTCGTGGCCGAGGCCTACATCCTGACCAAGGAGGAGGGTGGCCGTCACACGCCGTTCTTCACCAACTACCGTCCGCAGTTCTACTTCCGCACGACCGACGTGACGGGCGTGATCAGCCTCAAGGAAGGCGTCGAGATGATCATGCCGGGCGACAACGCCGAGCTGAACGTTGAGCTGATCACCCCGATCGCCATGGACCAGGGCCTGCGCTTCGCCATCCGCGAAGGCGGCCGCACGGTGGGCGCCGGCGTGGTGGCCAAGATCATCGAATAGGCGACGCGCTTCAACGCAGAGCCAGGGGCCGCCGGAGCGATCCGGCGGCCTTTTTCGTCCGCGGAGCCTGGGGACCCATGGGCCATTGCCGCGAATTAAGCTGCAGGGCGGGTCGCTCGCTTCTAGGGTGGCGTCCCACAGGGGAGGAGAGCTGATGCGGATCGCGATCGCGCTCGCCATGGCCTTGGCGACCCTGGGCGGGGCGCAAGCCGCCGCCGCCGCCGCCAGCGTCGAGATCAAGGACGCGGTGGCGCAGGTCACCATCATCCCCGAAGACCGGACCGACGTTCGCGTGGTGGTGGTGGGCGTCAATCCGCGCCTGCCGCTGAAGATTCGCACCGGCCGCCGCACCATCGTCGATGGCGGCCTTCGGCCCTCGCGCCTGCGCGGCTGCCGGGGCCAAGGCGACCAGGCGGTCGTCCGCCTCGGCGGGATTGGCGAGGTGCCGGTGCGGGCCCTGCCGCGCCTGGTGATCCACACCCCCAGGAACGTCGAGGTGACCGCCGGCGGCGCGGTCTTCGGATCCATCGGCCGGGCGGCCAACGTCACCCTGGGCAACGCCGGCTGCGGCGACTGGACGATCGCCAACGTGGATCAGGAACTGAAGGTCAGCCTCGCCGGATCGGGCGACGCCAGGGCCGGGACCTCGCGCCTGGCCAAGCTTCGGGTGGCGGGCTCCGGCGACATCTCCACCGCCGAGGTGCTTGGCGAAGTCGACGTGGACGTGGCGGGCAGCGGCGATGTCAACGTCCGCTCCGTGGCCGGCCCGATGGACATCCACGTGGCGGGCTCCGGCAACGTCAACATTCGCGGCGGCCGGGCAGGGCGGGTGACCGTCAGCATCGCCGGCTCCGGCAATGTGGTGTTCGACGGCGCGGCCGACAGCCTGGAGGCCCGCATCGCCGGCTCGGGCGACGTGCGGCTCAAGGCGGTGCGCGGCGGCGTGCGCAAGTCGGTCATGGGCTCTGGCAAGGTGACGGTGGGCTAGGGCCCGCCCCGCCGTTTCGCCGCCGACCACCCTTGACGCAGGCCGGTCGTATGGGTATCTACCCGCCTCCTGTTGGGCCGGCTGTGCGCACCGAGGTAACTCGGCACGCAGACGCGGTTCGCAGAACGACCTGGGACAGTGCCACAAGCTAGCGTACCGGGAAGGCCCTCGCCGAATTGAGCGCGGGCCAAAATCGTTTGTGCGGACTTTCGCGTACGGACACCTCGAAAGAGGCTGTTCGGGCTGGTCTTTGAAATGGTCGAGATCACGCGGGCGGACGCCGTCTGTAGGGGAACCGAAAGAGCGATATGGATCGTCAGAACATCCGCATTCGACTCAAAGCCTTCGATCACCGCGTGTTGGACCATTCCACCCGCGAGATCGTGAACACGGCTAAGAGGACGGGCGCCACCGTGCGCGGCCCGATCCCGCTGCCGACGCGCATTGAGAAATTCACCGTCAACCGCTCGCCGCACATCGACAAGAAGTCGCGCGAGCAGTTTGAAATCCGCACGCACAAGCGCGTGCTCGACATCGTCGACCCCACCCCGCAGACCGTGGACGCGCTCATGAAGCTCGACCTGTCCGCCGGCGTGGACGTCGAGATCAAGCTCTAAGGGGACCAGCCGATGCGTACCGGCGTGATCGCCAAAAAGCTGGGCATGGCGCGCTTCTTCGATGAAGCCGGCAGCCATGTGCCCGTGACGGTGCTGAGCCTGGAAGGTTGCCAGGTCGTGGCGCACCGCACCCAGGACAAGGACGGCTATGTCGCCCTCCAGCTCGGCGCGGGGGCCAAGAAGGCCAAGAACACCTCCAAGGCCATGCGCGGCCACTTCGCCAAGGGCCAGGTCGAGCCCAAGCGGACGCTGGCGGAATTCCGCGTCTCCGAGGACAACCTGATCGAAGTGGGCGCGGAACTGACCGCCGACCACTACCTGCCGGGCCAGAAGGTCGACGTCACCGGCGTCACCGTCGGCAAGGGCTTCGCCGGCGCCATGAAGCGCTGGAACTTCGGCGGCCTGCGGGCCACCCACGGGGTTTCGGTCTCCCACCGCTCGCACGGCTCCACCGGCAACCGCCAGGATCCGGGCCGGACCTTCCCGGGTAAGAAGATGGCTGGCCACCTGGGCCAGGAAACCGTCACCACCCTGGGCCTGACCGTCTGGCGCGTCGACATCGACCGCGGGCTGATCCTGGTGAAGGGCGCGGTGCCCGGCACCGAGGGCACCTTCGTGAAGATCCGCGACGCGGTGAAGGCGGCCCTGCCGGCCGACGCGCCCAAGCCCGGCGCCTTCCGCACCTCCGGCCAGCCCACTCCGGCCGAAGCCGCCGCCGAGGCGCCTGCCGTCGAAGCGGACGCCGCGGCGCCTGAAGCCCAAGCTCCGGAAGCGGGGGACCAAGCCTAATGAAACTCGACGTCATCAAGCTGGACGGCGGGAAGGGCGGCTCGATCGAGCTCCCGGACGATATCTTCGGCATCGAGGATATCCGCGGCGACATCCTCCAGCGCTGCGTCACCTGGCAACTCGCCAAGCGTCGCGCCGGCACGCACAAGATCCAGGTGCGTAACGAGGTCTCCCGCACCTCGAAGAAGATGTACAAGCAGAAGGGCACCGGCGGCGCCCGTCACGGCTCGCGCCGGGCGGCCCAGTTCGTCGGCGGCGCCAAGGCCCACGGGCCGGTGGTGCGCAGCCACGCCTTCGACCTTCCCAAGAAGGTTCGGGCGCTGGCGCTGCGTCACGCGCTCTCCTCCAAGGCCAAGACCGGCGCCCTGATCGTGCTGGACAACGCCGCGGCCGCGGACCCCAAGACCGCCGCCCTGCGCGCCAGCCTCGAGAAGATCGGCGTCACCAACGCCCTGGTCATCGCCGGGGCCGAGGTCGACACCAACTTCAAGCTGGCGGCCCGCAACATCCCCAATGTGGACGTGCTGCCGAACGCCGGCCTCAACGTCTATGACGTGCTGCGCCGCCACACCCTGGTCCTGACCAAGGACGCGGTCGAGGCGATCCAGCAGCGCCTGTCGACGAAGGAGGCCGCGTGATGGCCGTGGAGCCCACCGTCCGCCACTACGACACCGTCCTGGCCCCGATCATCACCGAAAAGGCGACCCTGCTTTCCGAGCAGAACAAGGTGGTCTTCCAGGTGGCGGCCGACGCCTCCAAGGACGAGATCGCCGCCGCCGTCGAGGCGCTGTTCAAGGTCAATGTGACCAAGGTCAACACCCTGAACGTGAAGGGCAAGACCAAGCGCTTCCGCGGCATCATGGGACGTCGCTCCGACGTCAAGAAAGCGATCGTGACCCTGGCCGAGGGCCAGTCGATCGACATCACGACGGGGCTCTGATCCGATGGCCTTGAAGCAATACAACCCGACTTCGCCCGGCCGGCGTCAGCTGGTCCTGGTCGACAAGTCCGAGCTCCACAAGGGCCGCCCGGAGAAGTCCCTCGTCGAGGGCCTGACCAAGTCCGGCGGTCGAGGCGGCGGCGGGCGCGTGGCCGTGCGTTTCCGCGGCGGCGGCGCCAAGCGCCTCTATCGCAAGATCGACTTCAAGCGCCGCAAGCTTGACGTCGTGGGCGTGGTCGAGCGCCTGGAGTACGACCCCAACCGCTCCGCCTTCATCGCCCTGGTGAAGTATGCCGACGGCGAGCTGGCCTACATCCTGGCCCCGCAGCGCCTCAAGGCCGGCGACCAGGTGATCGCCGCCGAGAAGGCCGACGTGAAGCCCGGCAACGCCATGCCGCTGCGCGGCATGCCGATCGGCACCATCATCCACAATGTGGAGATGAAGCCGCTGAAGGGTGGTCAGATCGCGCGCTCCGCCGGGACCTACGCCCAGCTGGTCGGCCGCGACTCCGGCTACGCCCAGGTCCGCCTGAATTCGGGCGAACTGCGGATGGTGCCGGACGGCTGCATGGCCACGGTGGGCGCGGTCTCCAACCCCGACCACATGAACGAGGTCATGGGCAAGGCCGGCCGCAACCGCCACAAGGGCCGCCGCCCGCACGTTCGCGGCGTCGCCATGAACCCGGTCGATCACCCGCACGGCGGCGGTGAAGGCAAGACCTCGGGCGGCCGTCACCCGGTCACCCCGTGGGGCAAGCCGACCAAGGGCCACAAGACCCGCACCAACAAGGCGACGGACAAGTTCATCATCCGCTCGCGTCACGCCAGGAAGGCTCGCTAAGGCATGACCCGCTCTGTCTGGAAAGGTCCGTTCGTCGACGGATACCTGCTCAAGAAGGCCGAAGCCGTCCAGGGTTCGGGCCGCAAGGACGTGATCAAGACCTGGTCGCGCCGCTCCACCATCATGCCGCAGTTCGTGGGTCTCACGTTCGGCGTGCACAACGGCCACAAGCATGTGCCGGTGCTGGTGTCCGAAGACATGGTGGGCATGAAGCTCGGCGAGTTCGCGCCGACCCGCTATTTCCCGGGCCACGCGGCCGACAAGAAGGCCAAGAGGAAGTAGCCATGTCGAAGCAAGCCAAGGCTCGCCGGCTCAAGGGCATCGAAGCGATGTGCAAGGTGCGGACGCTCCGCACCAGCCCGCGCAAGCTCAACCTGGTCGCCCAGTCCATTCGCGGCCTGAAGGTGCAGCGCGCCCTCAACGAGCTGGAGTTCAGCCCCAAGCGCATCGCCAAGGATGTGCGCAAGGCCCTCTACTCGGCGATCTCCAACGCCGAGAACAACCACAACCTCGACATCGACAACCTGATCGTCGCCGAGGCCTTCGTGGGCAAGAACCTGGTGATGAAGCGCTTCGCCGCCCGTGCGCGCGGCCGTGCTTCGCGCATCGAAAAGCCGTTCAGCGAGATCACCATCGTGGTCCGCGAGCTGGGTGAGGCCGCCTGATGGGTCAGAAAGTCAATCCGGTCGGGCTCCGCCTCGGCATCAACCGCACGTGGGACAGCCGTTGGTTCGCCGACGGCGCCGACTACGGCCGGCTGCTGCACGAAGACATCAAGGTCCGCCGGGCGCTGAAGAAGCGCCTGTACCAGGCCGGCGTCTCGCGCATCGTCATCGAGCGCCCGCACAAGAAGTGCCGCATCACCATCTATGCCGCGCGCCCTGGCGTGATCATCGGCAAGAAGGGCGCGGACATCGAGAAGCTCCGCAAGGACGTCGCCGCCATGACGGACGGCGAAGTCCACCTGAACATCATCGAGATCCGCAAGCCGGAGACCGACGCCCAGCTGGTGGCCGAGAACATCGCCCAGCAGCTCGAGCGCCGGGTCGCCTTCCGTCGCGCCATGAAGCGTTCCATGCAGTCGGCCATGCGCCTGGGCGCCAAGGGCGTCCGCATCAACGTCTCGGGCCGCCTGGGCGGCGCCGAAATCGCGCGGATGGAATGGTATCGCGAAGGCCGCGTGCCGCTGCACACCCTGCGCGCCGACGTCGACTACGGCTTCACCGAGGCCAAGACGACCTACGGCGTGATCGGCGTGAAGGTGTGGGTCTTCAAGGGTGAAGTGCTCGAGCACGATCCCATGGCGCTCGACAAGCGCCTGGCCAGCGAAAGCGGGCCGGCGGGCGAAGGCGGCGGCCGTGATCGTGACCGTGATCGTGGCCCGCGCCGCGATCGCCGCGAACAGCAGAACGCCTAGGGATAAGTCATGCTGTCTCCGAAAAAGACCAAGTACCGCAAGCAGTTCAAGGGCAAGATCCACGGGACTGCCAAGGCTGGCTTCACGCTGAACTTCGGCTCCTATGGCCTCAAGTCGGTCGAGCCCGAGCGGATCACCGCCCGGCAGATCGAAGCGGCTCGTCGGGCGATCACTCGCCAGATGAAGCGCCAGGGCCGGGTGTGGATCCGCATCTTCCCGGACGTCCCGGTGACGGACAAGCCGGCCGAAGTGCGGATGGGCAAGGGCAAGGGCGCGGTCGAGTACTGGGCCGCGCGCGTCCACCCGGGCCGGATCATGTTCGAAATCGACGGCGTGCCGGACGATGTCGCCCGCGAAGCCCTGCGCCTTGGCGCGGCGAAGCTTCCGGTGAAGACCCGCATCGTCACCCGCATCGACGCCGTCGCGGAGCACGCGTGATGAAGATCGATGAAGTCCGGGGCATGACGCCCGACCAGCTGACCGAGCAGCTCGTGAGCCTGAAGAAGGAGCAGTTCAACCTGCGCTTCCAGAAGGCGACCGGCCAGGTCGAGAAGACCCACCGCGTGGATGAGGTGCGCAAGGATATCGCGCGCATCAAGACCGTGCTGCGCGGCAAGCAGGCTCAGGCCTGAGGAGACGCAAGATATGCCGAAACGAGTTCTCGAAGGCGTCGTCGTCTCCGACAAGGGCGACAAGACGGTGGTGGTGAAGGTCGAGCGCACGCTGCTCCACCCGCTGCTGAAGAAGACCGTCCGCCGGTCGAAGAAGTACCACGCCCATGACGAGGCCAATTCCTACAAGACCGGCGACATCGCCAAGATCGTAGAGTGCGCGCCGAAGTCGAAAACAAAAACCTGGGAAGTGCTGCCTAAGGGCGGCGCGGACCAAGCGTAAGGATCTGACCCTATGATCCAGATGCAAACTAACCTGGACGTCGCCGACAATTCCGGCGCCCGCCGGGTCATGTGCATCAAGGTGCTGGGCGGCGCGAAGCGCCGTTACGCCAGCGTCGGCGACCGCATCGTGGTGTCCGTGAAGGAAGCCATTCCGCGCGGCCGCGTGAAGAAGGGCGATGTGCTGCAGGCGATCGTCGTGCGCACCGCCCAGGCGATCAAGCGCAAGGATGGCTCGGTCATCCGCTTCGACAAGAGCGCGGCGGTGATCGTCAACAAGCAAGGCGAGCCGATCGGCACGCGGATCTTTGGCCCGGTTCCCCGCGAACTGCGCGCCAAGAACCACATGAAGATCATCTCTCTCGCCCCCGAGGTGCTGTGATGGCGGCGAAGATCAAGAAGGGGGACCGCGTCGTGGTCCTCACCGGCAAGGACAAGGGCCGCCAGGGCAATGTGCTCAAGGTGCTGCCCAAGGACGAGCGCGTCGTCGTCGAGGGCCTGAACATGGTCCAGCGGCACACCCGCCCGACCCAGTTCGATCCGCAAGGCGGCATCAAGCACAAGGAAGCTGCGATCCACGTCTCGAACGTGGCCGTGGTGGACTCCCAGGGCAAGGCCACGCGCGTCGGCTTCCGCACGGAAGGCGACAAGAAGGTCCGGTTCGCCAAGACGACCGGCGAGGTGATCAATGGCTGATCAAGCTTACGAGCCGAGGCTCAAGACCGAATACAAGCAGCGCATCCGCAAGGCGCTGAAGGACCAGTTCGGCTACACCAACGAAATGCAGATCCCCAAGCTCGACAAGATCGTGCTGAACATGGGGATCGGCGAGGCGGTGGGCGACTCCAAGAAGGTCGCCTCGGCGATCGCCGACCTGACCCGGATCGCCGGCCAGAAGCCTGTGCCGACCAAGGCCCGCACCTCCATCGCCGGCTTCAAGCTGCGCGAGGGGATGACGATCGGCGCCAAGGTGACCCTGCGCAAGGACCGGATGTACGAGTTCCTGGACCGCCTGATCACCATCGCGCTGCCGCGGGTGAAGGACTTCCGGGGCCTCAAGCCCACCTCCTTCGACGGCCGCGGCAACTACGCCATGGGCCTGCGGGAGCACCTGGTGTTCCCGGAGATCAACTATGACCAGATCGAGCAGATCTGGGGCATGGACATCGTCGTGGGCACCACCGCGAAGACCGACGAGGAAGCGCGCGCGCTTCTGAAGGAATTTCAGTTCCCCTTCGTGCAGGCGTAGGGGGAAGGACGAAATCACATGGCCAAGAAAAGCGCCGTCAACCGCAACCAGCAAGTCAAGAAGCTGGTCAAGCAATACGCCTCCAAGCGCACCCAGCTGAAGGCGATCGCCAACAACGAGAGCCTGCCGCTGGAGGAACGCTTCGAAGCGCGCCTCAAGCTCGCCGAGCTGCCGCGCAGCTCGTCGGCCACCCGCATTCGCAACCGCTGCGAAGTGACCGGCCGTCCGCGGGGCTTTTACCGCAAGCTCAAGATGAGCCGGATCTCGCTTCGCGATCTCGGTTCGGCTGGGCTGATCCCCGGCCTCGTCAAGTCGAGCTGGTAGGAGGGTCATTCAGATGGTCAACGACCCCATCGGCGATCTGATCGCCCGCATCAAGAACGCCGCCATGCGCAGCCGTTCGAAGGTGAGCACCCCGGCCTCGAAGATGCGCGCCCGCGTGCTCGACGTCCTGCTGGAGGAAGGCTACATCCGCGGCTACCACCTGGTGGAAAAGCCCGGCGCCTTCCCCGAGTTCGAGATCGAGCTCAAGTACTTCGACGGCCAGCCGGTGATCGTCGAGATCAGCCGCGTCTCCAAGCCCGGCCGCCGGGTCTATTCGTCGATCAAGGACCTGAAGCCGGTGAAGAACGGCCTTGGGATCTCGATCCTGTCGACGCCCAAGGGCGTCATGTCCGACACCGCGGCGCGTGACGCCAACGTGGGCGGCGAAGTGCTCTGCCGGGTCTACTGATATGTCGCGGATCGGAAAGAAGGCCGTCGCCGTCCCCAACGGGGTCACGGTGACCATCGAAGGCCAGACCGTCTCGGTGAAGGGGCCCAAGGGCCTGCTCTCCTGGACCGTCGCCGAAGAGATCGAGATCAAGCAGGAAGGCGGCGAACTGCTGCTGGCCAAGCGCGTGGAAAGCACCCGGGCGCAAGCCATGTGGGGGCTCTCGCGCACCCTGGTGAACAACATGGTCGTCGGCGTCACCGAAGGCTACGAGCGCACACTCGAGCTGGTCGGCGTGGGCTATCGCGCGGCGATGAAGGGCCAGGCGCTCTCCATGCAGCTTGGTTTCTCGCACGACGTGGACATCAAGCCGCCGGTCGGCGTGACCTTCGCCACGCCCAAGCAGACCGAGATCAAGATCTCCGGCATCGACAAGCAGCTGGTCGGCGAAACCGCCGCCCGCATTCGCCGCATCCGGCCCCCCGAGCCCTACAAGGGCAAGGGCGTGCGCTATGCCGGCGAGCAGGTCCGCCGCAAGGAAGGCAAGAAGAAGTAAGATGGCCCTTTCCCCTCGCGACTCCTCCCAGCGCCGCGCCCAGCGGATGCGGACCCGGCTGAAGAAGCTGGCTGGCGGCCGTCCGCGGCTGTCGGTCTTCCGCTCGGCGAAGAACATCTACGCCCAGGTCATCGACGACGAGCGCGGGGTCACCCTCGCCGCCGCCTCGACCCTGGAAGGCGGCGACGCCAAGACGAAGGGTTCGGACAAGGACGCCGCCGCTCGCGTCGGCGCCCTGGTCGCCCAGCGCGCCATCGAAAAGGGCGTCAAGGACGTGGTCTTCGACCGCGGCGGCTACCTTTATCACGGCCGGGTCAAGGCCCTGGCGGACGCCGCGCGCGAAGCCGGCCTGAATTTCTAAGGAAGCATCATGGCTCGCAGAGACGAACAGCGTGGTGATCGCCGGGGTCGCGAAGAAGAACGCGACAGCGAGATCGTCGAGAAGCTGGTCCACATCAACCGCGTCGCGGCCACCGTTAAGGGCGGCCGCCGGTTCTCGTTCGCCGCCCTGATGGTGGTGGGCGACCAGAAGGGCCGCGTGGGCTTTGGTCACGGCAAGGCGCGTGAAGTGCCGGAAGCCATCCGCAAGGCGACCGAAGAAGCCAAGAAGTCGATGATCCGCGTTCCGCTGCGCGAGAGCCGCACCCTGCACCACGACGGCGCTGGCCGTTGGGGCGCGGGCAAGGTGACCGTGCGCGCGGCGCCTCCCGGCACCGGCGTCATCGCCGGCGGCCCGATGCGCGCGGTGCTCGAGACCCTGGGCATCCAGGACGTCGTCGGCAAGTCGGTCGGCTCGTCCAACCCCTACAACATGGTGCGCGCGACCTTCGAGGCGCTGAAGGCCCAGGCTTCGCCCCGCCAGGTCGCCGCCAAGCGCGGCAAGAAGGTTTCCGACGTGATCGGGCGCCGCGCCGACGGCGCGTCCGCGACCACGGCGGCGGCCGCCGACGCCGAAGGATAATCCGTGATGGCCAAGATCACCGTTCGCCAGACCGCCAGCCCGATCCGCCGCAAGGCTGACCAGCGCGCCACTCTCGTGGGCCTGGGCCTCAACCGGGTCGGCCGCACCGCCACGCTCGAAGACAACCCCTCCACCCGCGGGATGATCGCCAAGGTCGCCCACATGGTGGAAGTCGTCGAAAGCTGACGCATCCGATACGCCCCTCGCGGGGCGATCTCCGGCGAACGCGCCGGGCGAAGGGGCTTCACCCGCCGGGTCCGGTGGGGTAAGCCCCTTTCGGTCTTTCGACCGACACAAAATTGCAATGCCGAGTCGGGGCCTCCGCTCCGGCGACAGATCTCCAAGGAGAGGCGCAAATGACCAAGCTCAACGAACTTTCCCCGCGTCCGGGTTCGACCAAGAACCGCATGCGCGTCGGCCGTGGCCCGGGCTCGGGCAAGGGCAAGACCGCCGGTCGCGGCGTGAAGGGCCAGAAGGCCCGCTCCGGCGTCGCCGTTCACGGCTTCGAAGGCGGCCAGATGCCGCTGCACATGCGGATGCCCAAGCGCGGCTTCAACAATCCCTTCGCCAAGGAGTTCGCCGAGGTGAACCTGTGGCGGATCGAGCAGGCGATCGCCGCCGGCAAGCTCGACGCCAAGGCGCCGATCGACGCCGAGGTCCTGGTCAAGGCCGGCGTCGTGCGTCGCGTGAAGGACGGCGTGAAGCTGCTGGGCAAGGGCGAGCTGACGTCCAAGATCACGCTCACCGTCTACGCCGCCACCCCCTCGGCCCGCGCCGCGGTGGAAAAGGCGGGCGGCACGCTCACCGTGACCAAGCCCGAAGCGGCCACCGCCGAGGGCTGAGCCGGATCGCCGCCACGAAGGCCGGCCTCGCCTTCCGCGGCCGTCCGTCCTATCTGATCGGAATTCGAGTCAGGGGATCTGCCTAAATGGCTTCGGCCGCCGAACAGCTCGCCGCGAACATGAACTTCGAGGCCTTCCAGAAGGCCACGGAGCTCCACAAGCGCATCTGGTTCACGCTCATGGCTATGATCGTGTACCGGCTGGGCTGCTACATCCCGATTCCGGGCATCGACGCTGCCGCCTTCGCCCAGGCCTTCCAGGGCCAGGCCAAGGGCATCCTGGGCATGTTCAACATGTTCTCGGGCGGCGCGGTCCAGCGCATGGCGATCTTCTCTCTGAACGTCATGCCCTACATCTCGGCCTCGATCATCGTGCAGCTCCTGGGGACGGTCTATCCGCCCTGGGAGAAGCTTCGGAAGGAAGGCGGGGAGGCGGGGCGCAAGCAGCTCAACCAATACACCCGCTACCTGACGGTCGTGCTGGCGCTCTTCCAGTCCTTCGGCATCGCCATGGGCCTGCAGGCCTCCACCGGCGTGGTCGCCGAGCCTGGGCTGTTCTTCGTCGTCTCGACGGTGTTCACCCTCACCGGTGGCACCATGTTCCTGATGTGGCTGGGCGAGCAGATCACCAGCCGGGGCATCGGCAACGGCGTGTCCCTGATCATCTTCGCCGGCATCGTGGCGACCTTCCCGCGCTACATCGCCCAGGCCTTCTCGCTCGCCCAGACCGGCGCGCTGAACGGCGGGGTGCTGCTGCTGATCGGGGTGCTGGTCGTGGCGGTGACGGGCGCCATCGTCTTCATGGAGCGCTCGCAGCGCCGCCTCCTGGTGCAGTATCCCAAGCGCCAGCAGGGCAACCGCATGTTCGGCGGCGACACCTCGTTCCTGCCGCTGAAGATCAACACCTCGGGCGTCATCCCGCCGATCTTCGCCTCCAGCCTGCTGCTGCTGCCGACGACGGTGATGGGCTTCGCCGTCGCCAACAACGGCGCGAACCTGCCCGCCTGGCTTCAGTGGCTGCCGGGCTTCACCGGCCAGCTCCAGCATGGCCGGCCGCTGTTCATGCTGCTGTACGGCTTCCTGATCATCTTCTTCTGCTTCTTCTACACCTCGGTCGTGTTCAATCCTGAGGACACGGCGGAGAACCTGCGCAAGTACGGCGGCTTCATGCCTGGCATCCGGCCCGGCAAGCGGACCGCCGAATATCTCGACTACGTGCTGACGCGGCTGACCGTCATCGGCGCGGCCTACATCACCGTGGTCTGCCTGCTGCCCGAGGCGCTGATCGGCTTCTACAACGCGCCCTTCTATTTCGGCGGCACCTCGGTGCTGATCGTGGTCAGCGTCACCATGGACACCGTTTCGCAGATCCAGTCCCACCTGCTGCAACACCAGTACGAGGGCCTGATCCGCAAATCCAAGCTCAGAGGGATGCGCGGCCGCTGACGTGGCCGCCTTGCGCCGCCCTCGGGAAGAAGGGCGCGGGGAGGGACTTTAGGACCAATGAACCTGATCCTGTTCGGACCGCCCGGCGCGGGCAAAGGCACCCAGGCCAAGCGCCTGGTCGAGCAGCGCCAGATGGTGCAGCTCTCGACCGGCGACATGCTGCGCGCGGCGATCGCGTCGGGCTCGGAGCTTGGCCAGCGCGTGAAGGGCATCATGGAGCGCGGCGAGCTCGTCTCCGACGAGATCGTCATCGAGCTCATCGAGAGCCGGCTGCCGGAGACCGAGGCCGCCGGCGGTGCCATCTTCGACGGCTTTCCCCGCACGCTCGCCCAGGCCCAGGCGCTGGACGTGATGCTCAAGGGCCGTGGCCGCAAGATCGACCTGGTGGTCCGCCTGAAGGTGGACGACGAGGAGCTTCTAAAGCGCATCACCGGCCGCTTCGCCGAGAGCGGCCGTGCGGACGACAATCCCGAGAGCTTCAAGGTCCGCCTGACCGCCTACAACGAGCAGACCGCGCCGCTGCTTCCCTACTACGAACAGCAGCGCAAGCTGGTTGAGGTCGACGGCATGGGCTCGGTGGACGCGGTCGCCCGCGAGATCGACCAGGCGCTGGGCGGCGTGAACGTCTAGGCCGCGTAGGCCTCTATCTCCGCCAGATGCCGCGCCACCTCGGCGGGCCCCAGGAAGCTGCCGGTGAAGCTGTTACGCGCGAGCGTGAGCAGGTCCTCACGCGTGAGGTCCAGGGCCTTGGCGATGGCGATCCAGTTGTCGCCCAGGTAGCCGCCGAAATAGGCCGGATCGTCCGAGTTGACGGTGGCCTTCAGCCCAAGGGCCAGCATCCGCTTCAGCGGGTGAGACGCCAGGTCCCCCACCACGCAGAGCTTGAGGTTGGAGAGCGGGCAGACCGTCAGGGTCACGCCCTCGCGGGCCAGCCGCGCCGTCAGGGCGGGATCCTCCAGGGCGCGGTTGCCGTGGTCGATGCGGTCGACGTGCAGCAGGTCCAGCGCCTCATGGACGTAGGCGGGCGGCCCTTCCTCGCCGGCGTGGGCGACGAGCCTTAGGCCCCGCTCCCTGGCGGCGGCGAAGACCCTGGCGAACTTCGACGGCGGATGCCCAACCTCCGAGGAATCCAGGCCCACGCCGGCGATGCGGTCCAGGAAGGGCTCGGCCTGGCGCAGGGTGGCGAAGGCGGCGTCCTCGTCCAGGTGGCGCAGGAAGCAGAGGATCAGGCTGGAGGTGATTCCATGGCGGGCCCTGGCCTGCGCCATGCCGGCGAGCAGGCCCTGCGCCGCCACGGCGAAGGGCAGGCCCCGGTCGGTGTGGGTCTGGGG
>Ga0075364_10001037_pt1 | contig 14773 bp, 15 predicted proteins | sample EndMetdeltDD1764_FD_71517 | JGI IMG/M metagenome (GOLD analysis project Ga0075364, IMG submission 71517) | Populus endosphere microbial communities from Tennessee, USA - Endosphere MetaG P. deltoides DD176-4 | ecosystem: Host-associated > Plants > Roots > Endosphere | place: USA: Tennessee... | reverse complement strand
TATTAACGCTGGTTTGCCATTGGCACAGAGTTTGCGAACACTAGCCGAGCAAACTGAGAATAAAGCGATGGTTGCAGTTATCAACGACATTATTGCCTCTATCGAAGGCGGTAGTTCGCTGTCAGCCGCATTTGGTAAGCACCCGAATGTTTTTAACGAGGTATATTTGGCGCTTATTGCTGCTGGTGAAGCATCGGGTACGCTCGACCAAGCGCTCGAGCGCGTCGCCAACCAGCAAGAAAAAGATGCCGAGTTGCTGGGCAAAGTCCGTGGCGCAATGGTCTACCCGGGTATCGTGCTAGTTGTGATCTTTGGTGTGATTGGCTTTATGCTCTTTACGGTGGTGCCACAGATTCAGCGTTTATACCACGACCTCAAGAAAGAGCTGCCATTTACGACGCAGATTTTGGTAACGACTGCAGATTTTGCCGCCAAGTTTTGGTGGCTGCTTATCCTGCTGGCTATCGCAGGTGTTTACTTCTTGCGCCGTTATATACAGACCGACAACGGAAGGGAAGTGGTTGATACGCTTAAAATTCGGATGCCACTCTTTGGCTCGATGTTTATGAAGCTCTATATGGCGCGTTTTGCCAGGACAGGCCAGACATTGCTCAGCACCGGCGTGCCGATGCTAGAGATGATGCGTATTAGCTCTAGCGCGATAAATAACGTTGTTATCTCGCGCTCTATCGATAAAGCTGCCGAGAAAGTAAAAGGCGGTAAGGCGTTGAGCTTGGCGCTTAAAAAAGACGACAACATCTTACCACTCGTGCCGCAGATGATTGGTATTGGTGAGCAATCTGGTGGCATCGACAAGATGATGGGTAAGGCGGCAACGTATTATGAAGACGAACTCGACAACACGATTCGATCTATCAGTACGGCCATTGAGCCACTTTTGATGGTTTGTCTTGCGGTGGTGGCTGGCTTTATGGTGGCGGCGATTCTGCTGCCTGTGTATAGCCTTGTGGATACGTCGGGTATTTAATAGCAAGAAACCTCTTGCGAAATTAAGCTTCTCGTATATATAATCATAAGCAGTATCATCAGTAATCAACCTGGTATAGGAAAGGGTGAGGAATGAAACTAACAAATCAACCAAAAAAAGAGGGTGGCTTTACCATCATCGAAGTCGTGTTGGTGCTTGCGATTGCCGGACTGATCTTCCTGATCGTGTTCTTGGCTTTGCCAGCACTGCAGCGTTCACAGCGTGATACGCAGCGCAAGAACGACCTGTCGCGCTTCATGTCTCAGTTGACGCAGTACCAAAGTAATCACCAGGGTGCAATCCCAACCGGTACAGGTACGGGCGCATGGAACACAAGCTTTGTGTCTGCCTACTTGACCAACAACGGTCAGACTTTTAACGACCCACAAACTGGTACGCAGTACACAGTAAACGTCTACACGACAACTACGACGCAGCCAACTGCGACCGGGCAGTTGTATGCCTATGTAGGTTACACCTGTACCTCAGGTGCATTGACTGCGGGTAGCGCACGAAGCGTTGCCGCACTTGTCTACCTTGAACAGGGTGGCACTCTCTGTCAAAACAACTAGTTTGATCAGAGACGAGAAGCCGAGCAGCCCTAGTAATAGGGCTGCTTTCTTTATGGGGGCCAATCTGGTAGCATGTGCTTATGGTAATTATTCCGTTTTTCTTGGGTTTTGTTGGATTGGCTTTTGGTAGTTTTGTGGGCGCGCTGGTGTGGCGCCTACATAAGGGCAAAGATTTTGTAAACGATCGCTCGGAATGCGAGCACTGCCATCATAAACTGGGTTTTTGGGACCTCATACCGCTTTTCAGCTGGATTGGCCTAAAAGGTAAGTGCCGATACTGCAAAAAGCCAATTGGTGTCTCAGCGCCGCTATATGAGCTCTCTATGGCTGCGCTTTTTATCCTTTCGTACTATGCCTGGCCGTACACTATGGACACATGGCAGGGGAATGTGGTGTTTGGTATGTGGCTTATTTACCTTGTTGGGCTTATGGCGCTGTTTATATACGACCTGCGTTATATGATTTTGCCAAACGTGTTGGTCTTTCCGTTGATTGCTGTGGCAGTGGCGGAGTCTGCTGTGCGTCTGCTTGTTGTGCAAGGTGTTTCGCCAATGGACTACCTCAATTCGATTGTTTTTGGTGCTGCGGCGCTGGGCGGCCTGTACTGGGTACTTTATACATTTAGCAAAGGTAAGTGGGTAGGGTACGGAGACGTCAAGCTTGGCCTATTTATGGGGATTGCCCTCGGCTTCCAACGCTCTATTTTAGCCTTAGTGCTGGCAAACCTTATTGCTTTTCTAGTGGTGCTACCAGGCCTACTAACAGGCAAGCTCAAACGCACTAGCCGTGTACCGTTTGGGCCGTTTTTGATTGTGGCATTTGCGCTAGCGTACTTGTTTGGCGACAAGATGATTGATTGGTATTTGCACTTTATTTACCTAAAGTAAGCAAAAGCCCACGCGCTCATCCTGCTTATGCTATAATGCTAGCAAATGGGTCAGCGTAGCGAGGGTTATACAATCGTTGAAGTCAGTCTTTTTTTGGGCATCAGTGCCTTGCTTTTGACGATGGCTTTAGTTGGAACCGGTCTGAGTATCCGGACAACGCGTTTCACAGATAGTACGCGCTCGCTTCATTCTTATGTTCAGCAGCAGTACGACGATTTGCTTAATGGCGTTAACTCCCGTTTCGGCACCGAATCGTGCGCCAATGGCGTTGTTAATACGGGTGCGTCGCAGACTCCGGGCACGAGCAATTGTTTGTTTATGGGCAAGCTGATTGTCTTTACGCCAAATGCGAGTGACGTCACCTCGTACAATATTGTTGGCACTGAGCCCGCAAACGTCGACTATAGCAAATCTGACGAGCAGCTAATCTATGATTTTGCGCCAAAGGTGGTAACAAACACTGGCTCTGATACGTTCACTATTCCTTGGCTGGCAACTATTTCTGGTAGTAAACGCCCAATTGACGGCAAGGCGGTCGACGCATTTGCGCTTATTCGCAGCCCGCGCAGCAACCGTATCGTAAGTTATGTCTTTAAGCAGCCTAATGGTTCCTACAACCTATCTACGCTTATTAATCCGGGTGTTGCGGCCAACGCCAATAATATCGGTAAGCCGGCAACATTTTGTGTTAGTAGCGCAGACGGGCTGGGCCAACCATCCAAGATTATGATTACTGGCGGGCAAGGGCAGGATGCAATTGGCGTATCATTTGACGCCGTAGCGGGGGACTGTAATGGCTCGTAATCAACGTGGCGATACACTGGTAGAAGTTTTGATGGCTATTGTTGTGCTGGCCATGGTTATTGTTGGCGCAATTACTGTTATGTCGCGCGGGCTCAAGGCCTCGCAGCTAGCTGTGGAGCGTACGCAGGTCCGACTCGAGGTAAACTCTCAGCTTGAGATGCTTCGATACTTGCGCGATGGCTATGCAAGCGATCCAAACAGCCAGGCTGGGCAGACATGGGTGGGCTTGTTTGGCGGTAATCCAACGTATGCGAATACGACGCAAACCAACTACAACGATACCTCCTGTGCCAACGTCACAACTGGCAAGACGGGTTTTTACCTTACGCAAACCACAGGTACCGTTAATGTTAACCAGTTTAATATCAATAACAAGCCGGCCACTCACGCTTTACCCGGCCAAGGGCTGTGGATAGAAATGACCCGTTCCACAGGGATATCCCCAGCCTATGTGGATATTATGGTACGAGCTTGTTGGAGCGGTATTGGCGAGGGGGCTGATCAGCAGGCAGTAACAGTTTTGAGGTTATATGATCCAGCACACTAAAACACCATTCATGCGGCGGTCGGAAGCGGGCTTTACACTTGTAGAGCTTACGCTGTCCACGGCATTTATTGCGTTCATTTTGATTTTTATGCTTGCCGCCATGACGCAAACGATGGCTAATTACAACAAAGGCTTGGCAATTAAGCAGATTAATCAAACGGCGCGTACCGTGGTAGAAGAAATGAGCCGTTTGGTAGGCGGCACAACAACCAGTACCATCAATACTGCTTATTTGGCGAACGGCCGCGTGTGTATGGGCGGAGTGAGCTATGTTTGGAATGTAAAGGGTGCGGCAACAAATCGCTACACCGATAACACAAACTTTACGATGGTCCGCGTGAACGACGCCGCAGGCTCGCTGTGTGCCGCTGCGCTGCCGTCGGTCAACAAGGCAAACGCTACCGAAGTGCTGAGTAGCCAGATATGGGTACAGGGTATTAATGTTGCGGTAAGCCCTAATCAGCAGCTAGTTGATATTTCTATCGGTCTTTCGACGGCTTCGCCAAATCAGCCAACTGGTACCGATGCGCAATTGGGTACGATCTGTGATGGCGGTAAAGACAGCCAATACTGTGCCGTAGCGACATTTACGACTACCGTAAACACCAAAGATGGGGGACAATAAAGATTATGATGCGTCGAACACAAAATAGCCTCGAGCAGGGTTTCGTATCGCTCTTCACGGTGATTTTCTTTATGCTGCTAATAACAATTATTACGGTAGGCTTCCTTAGAATTATGGCTGCCGAGCAGCGCCAGTCGCTCGACAATGACTTAACGGCGAGTGCCCAGGCTGCCGCCCAGTCTGGCATAGAAGACGCAAAGCGCGCTATCCTAAAATACAATTCACTGCCCGATACCGATCCACTGAAGGCTCAGCTCGCAACCGCATTGACATCAACAAGCTGTAATGCGCTGTTTTCGAGCGCGGCTATTCGTACGGCGCTTAACTTGGACGCCAATGGGAGTATTAATAATCAATCTGGTTTAAACGAATACAACACCTGCCTAAGCGTTGATCTCACTACGTCAGACTATGTTGGTTCTGCTAGTACCGGCAAAAGCGAATTTATCCCGCTAAACGCAGAAAATAATAATCAATTTGAGCAAGTTATGGTGTCATGGCATTTGGCCAGCCAGACGGTGGGTACCGATGGTGATGGCCAGCCTTCGGCGTATGCACCCGGCCTGTTGCTGCCGCCTGTTACGGGTAGTAATAGTTGGAGCACTGGCGGTTATCCTGCATATTTACGCGTCGAACTGTTTGGTTATCCAGAAGGAAACTTTAATCGTGGAAAGATGGACAGCCTAGTAAGTACGGTTTTCTTGGTGCCAAATGCCTCAAACAACGCAGCAGCGGTGAACTCTACCACGCCAATCGATCTTGGAGCGGTTGACCCTCGTGGCGCCGACAAAACAAAGCTTAACCTCATAGGGGTACGCTGCAATGGAACACCGCCGAATGTACCGGTTGGCACCTATGCATGCTCAGCACGGCTGCAGCTGCAAAATGGGCAGCCAAGTACGAGCAATCACTACTATTTACGCGTTACACCTCTGTACAGCTCGACTCATTTCCGAGTACAAATGTTGCACAATAGCTCAACGGTTATCAATTTTAATGGGGTAGAGCCGCTGGTTGATTCCACTGGCCGCGCTAGTGACGTTTTCCGTCGTATCCAGTCGCGTATTCGTCTTGATAGCACTGCAGATTTACCTGAGTACTCAGCTGAGTCGGCGGGCGATGTGTGCAAGAACATGCAGGTGAGTGACGGTAGCTATTACCGCGCAAATGTTTGTCCGTAGCTGGGTATAGGTGACTTACGCTGCTCCCACCCCATCGCACCTCAGAATCACTTCGTTCGCAAACAGCTCACTTACGTTCTGTCAGGAAATGACACGTTCCTACGGTAACGATGGGGGGGTCGCCGTGCGACCCGGTTGGTAAACCAGCTGGCGTAAGCCAGATAGTTAATTAGGGGCGGATCGGACGACAGGACCCCAGTCAGCTGATGGGGATGCGGAGTGGTTTTTGGTAGGAGGGATGGGAGTAACCCTACGCCGCCTCTGCCTCCGTGCTTAAATCTTTATGAAACCTTTCGTGCACATCTTTTAGATGTGGGTCGGTGACGTGGGTATAGATCTGCGTTGTACTAATATTGCTATGTCCGAGCATTGTCTGGACGGATCGTAAGTCTGCTCCATTCATGAGCAACCCGGTGGCAAAAGAGTGGCGTAATGTATGCGGTGAGACTTTTTTTGTAATCCCCGCCAAAGATGCATAATGCGATACAAACCGCTGAATACTCCGTGGCGTCAGGCGCCCGTAGTCGCCGCTGTTATCAATTTGTTCTGCGCCGCCGTAGCGAATAAAAAGCGGTTTTAGTGTATCAGTCCGAATAGCCATGTAGTCGCGTACTAGCTGCGCGGCGTCCTCGCTAATAAACACCGGTCGGTCCTTTTGCCCCTTACCACGAACCATAAATTCGCGGCGCTTTAGGTTGACCGTATCGCGGTTGAGCGCCACTAGCTCCGACACACGCAGGCCGCTAGAGTATAAGATGCCAACAATCGCTCTGTCGCGCAGTCCGATTTTATTGTTGGTAGGAATAGTAGAGAAAAGCCGTCGCAATTCATCCTCGTTCAAAAAGCTTACTTGCTTACGTACAATGTGCGGCAGTTCGATTTTTTCTGGCGATAGGGCTTCGATATCTTGTTTCGAACAAAATTTAAGGAAGCTACGCAGGGCAATAAGGTGATACGCCTGGGTGATTTTGGATAGATCTTCGCCTTGCTCGTTTTGGTAACGGGCAAGCCACAGTCGCCACTTGCGGACTAGCTCGTTATTGACTTTCTCTATCTTAATATCGCCTGCAAACTCAACAAGTCTATTTAAGTACAGGTGGTAGTTCTCCGAAGTTTTTTGTGAGCGGTTTTGCTCTACCTCCAGATATTCCAGGAAATCCACGATGAGCTCCGAAATATACATAGTAGTGTTAGTATACCATTTTTTAGCGTAAGCGCTTTTCTTGAAGTAAAAAACACCTCTTGCGCAAACTGCTGCTTCATCAGTTATAATAGGATAAATGAATATAGTCGAAGCAATTTTTCTGGGCATTATCCAGGGGTTAACAGAATTTATCCCAGTCTCTAGTTCTGGTCACGAAGTCCTTGCGCAATATTTTTTCCATATGGGCATGGACCATCTTTTTTTAGAGTTTATTAATATTGGCACGGTGCTGGCACTGGTTATTTATTTTTGGCCAAAGATTGTCGATCTTTTTGAGGAAGTTGTGTTTCGCCGCAACTACAAGCTGGCGCGCAATATCCTTATCTCTGCCATTCCGGCCGGTATCGTTGGATTTATGTTTGCAGGTGTTATAGAAAGCAGCGACTTTTTCTCGAACCCATGGGTTGTATCCATCATGATGCTGCTTGTCGGTGTGTTTATGGTGGTGCTCGAGAAAGTCCCGCGCATGAAAGACGTTAAAGATGGCGAAAGTATGGATCCAAAACGCGCGCTCTATATTGGTTTGGCGCAGGTGGCGGCGCTTGTCCCTGGCACGTCGCGCTCTGGATCAACAATCATTGCCGGTCGGCTGGTAGGCTTAAATGCCGCGCAAGCTGCAGAATATAGTTTTTTGCTCTCAATCCCAATTATGTTTGGGGTGATTGCAAAACTGCTCGTTAAGAGCTCTGACCGTGAGTATATGATGCAAAATCTAGCCCCAATCATTGTAAGTAACGTTTTTGCGCTCATAAGCGGCCTCATTGCGGTCGGGTTTCTTATGAAATACCTCAAGAAGCACGGCCTCTCTGCCTTTGGCTGGTACCGTATTGGGTTGGCAGTATTGGTAATGGTGGTACTTCTGATACAATAGGGAACGATTACCATATAACGACATAAAATAAGAATGGAGAAAACTATGGAACAAACGCTCATTGTTTTAAAGCCAGACACCGTTCAGCGCGGTCTCGTTGGTGAAATTATCACTCGTTTTGAGAAGGCCGGTCTTAAGATTGTTGCCATGAAGATGGTTTCGCCAGACGAAGAGCATTTTCACAAGCACTACGAAGGTATTAGCCAGCTGATTAGCCGTTGGGGCGAAGACATCTACCGAGTTACCCTGGCTCAGATGACCGAAGGTCCAGTGGTCGCACTTGTACTCGAAGGCGTTGAGGCCGTTGAGCACGTACGCAAAATGGTAGGCAAGACCGACCCTAAAGAGTCTGCACCTGGCACGATCCGTGGTGATTACACCCACCTTACCCGTGACTACACTAACCAACAGGGCGGCACGCTACCAAATATCTTGCACGCATCAGGCGACGCCAACGAAGCCAAGCAAGAAATCGCATTGTGGTTCGAAGAGAACGAAGTGTACGATTACGAACACCCAGGCCAAAAGATTGTTCTAGGCCGCGTTCCAGAAAAGAAAGCAGAGTAATACTCAGTCTGGCGGACGTTCTGTTCGCCAGTTTCGCCCCGGTAGCTCAATGGATAGAGCAAGCCCGTCCTAAGGGAGAGGTTGTAGGTTCGACTCCTACCCGGGGTACCACGAGATAATCTTAAAGACTTCTTAGGAAGTCTTTTCTTATGTATCATAAGCTTATGATACATATTTCTTATAAGCTACGGTCATCCGAACTTCATGGCATTGGTCTTTTTGCAAACCAAGTCATTAAAAAAGGACAACTTGTCTATACGGCTAGCCCTCTTCTTGATCTTGATATTACACAGGAGCAGTTTGACGGCCTCGATCAAAAAGAAAAAGACGAGATTCTTTGGTGGGGATTTTTTGATCGGCCCAGTCAACGATGGCATGTCGATTTTGATGTTTCAAAATTTATTAACCACGCCACTGGCGCAACAGTGACGCAAAGCGAAGATCATGACGAGGCGTATTTGGTTGCAGCCCGTGACATCCGGCCAGGCGAAGAGCTGACGCAAAACTATCTTGAATTTGAAACGCAAGCAGATCTAGAGCGAAGAGGCATCGCCAGCTAGCGTTCTCTGTCGTTACAAAGGATGCCGTATCGAGTCGCTTTTGCTACAATAAAGCTATCATGAATACGCAGTTCGAGGGCCAACACGAAGACGAAGAAGTCTTATTTATTTTTCGGCGTCATCCAGTGGCAATGCGCAAAGGGTTTTACTTACTGTTCTTTCCATTCGTTTTAGCCTCTGTGCCATTCCTTTTGTGGCCTACAAATATGGACTTATTTTGGGTTGCTATTGGCGGTCTTGGGGTGGGGTTGGCATTCTTTTTCTATCACTGGATAAGCTGGTATTTTAGTATTTTTGTCGTCACGAATATGCGCCTCCGTCAGGTCGTGCAAAAAGGATTTTTTAACAAGAGTGTGATCGACGTAGGCATATCGAAGATCCAGAATATCAGTTATAATGTTCCTGGATTTAGTGCTGCTGTACTAGGGTATGGTTCTCTGGTAGTGCAGACCTATGTGGGCGACCTCGTGCTTGATAAAATCGAGCATCCAGGTAAGATTTACAACGAATTGCAGAAAGCCGTACATGGCAGTGGCGGTAATCAATCACAGGACGAATATGAAGAAGCTAGTGAATAAACTCCGAAAGAAAAAACAAGCGCCATTGGTAGCACAACAGCCTTCCTCAATGCGCATTACAAACGAAACGGTTGCAGAACACCGTGAGCGTATTTTGGCTGGTGGCCGCAAATTTAAGTATCCTTTGCAAACGCCAAAGCACCGAATTGTGCTGGTGACGGTGCTGCTTGTTGTGCTTACGATTGTGGCGTTCTTTGGCTACTTTACGTGGAGCCTGTACGGCGGCCAGAGCACAACCCAGTTTACCCAACGCCTGACGCAAGTGCTACCATACCCGGTTGCCTCTGTAGACGGTCAGCAGGTTCGTTATAGTGACTATCTTCTTGAGCTCCGTAGCTCGCTCCATTACTTGACCACAAAAGAGAACATTAATTTTTCATCTGACAGCGGCAAGCGCCAGCTCGAATACCAGAAACGCCTTGCGCTCAACAAGGCTATCGAAAACGCCTATGTTGCCAAAGTGGCCGCCGAACAGGGCATATCCGTCAGTAGTGACGAGGTAAACGCTTTTGTCCAAAAAGAAATCAACAATAATCAACTAGGTGTGAGCGAGCAGGTATTTCGGCAGGTGATTCGCGATTACTACGATTGGTCGTTTGATGAGTACAAAACATCAGTAAAGCAGCAGCTCCTCCGCAAAAAAGTCGTAGCTCGGCTTGATACCGAAGGCCGCAAACGTGCCGAACAAGCCCTTAAAGACGTATTGGGCGGCAAAGACTTTGCCGAAGAAGTCAAAGCCGTCTCGAGCGACCCACTCGCTAAAACAAACGGTGGCGACGTAGGTGTTATTTCAAAGAGCACAAACGATCCAAACGGCCTGATCGCTGCAGCTGATGGCATGCAGCCGGGGGCGGTGTCTGGTGTGGTTGAGGGTACGGACGGCTTTTACATCGTGAAACTTATCGACAAAAAAGACAACACAATTCATTTTGCTAAACTCTACATTGCATATTCTACCTTCGATAATCAGCTTGCAGCGCTTAAAAAAGCCGGCAAAGTACAAGAGTTTATCAAAGTCGCAGAATCGGTTAGTCCAAGCAGCCAATAGTAGGTTCGTCCATAAAAGTAGCTTTAGTTCTGCGTACTGCGCGGGCGTTTGTGTGCGGGAGCATTGCTAACGCCTATCCATGATACGATACCGCCGGCTGCTACGAGCAGTGCGGTCACGAACATGGCTCTCTGAAAGCTTGTTATAGTTAGCTGTGCTCCCGTGACCACTCCAATCAAAGCAATAGTCAGTAGCCCTGCGATACGAGCAACGGCATTATTGATGGCCGACGCAATACCAGCTTCACCAGATGGGATATGCCCAAGTACCGCAGCGGTTAGGGGCGCCACAGTCATAGATAGTCCCAATCCAAATACTAAAACACTGGGCAGTATATGCACCCAATAGCTGGGGTGATGGGGGAGTAGGGCAAAGAATACAAAACTCACCCCTGCAATGAGCGGTCCAGCAGTCATGAACAAGCGGGGTCCGTATTTGCCGGCCAGCGCACCAAATTTTGAAGACAAAAAGAACATTATGATCGTAACGGGCAAGAGCGCCATTCCTGCGGACAGCGCAGAGTAGCCTACTATCTGTTGAAGGTAAATAGCCAGTAAAAATGTTGCGATAGACAGCCCACCGTAAATACCAAACGTTGCTATATTCCCAGCCCTAAAATTACCAATCGAAAAAAGTGAAAGGGGGAGCATGGGGGATTTTGCGCGTCGTTCATACCAAACAAACATGAGCAGTAGCAGGAAGCCACCAAGAGTCGATCCGAGGACGAGTGGGTGTGTCCAGCCGTAATGCGGTTGTTCAATAAGGCCAAACACGAGCCCGCTCAGGCCTAGGCTACAAAGTAGCGCTCCCCAGCCATCTAAACGCACTGCCTGTCGATGGTCTTCTGTGCTGAGGCGCGCGAGAAGGAATAGACATAGGATTACGGGGATTGCATTAATAGCAAACACGAGTCGCCAAGATGCCGTATCAACTAAAAATCCCCCTAAGATTGGGCCAATAATGTATGCTATGCCGGTCCACGCCGTCCAGCTTCCAATTGCTGTGCCTTCAGATTTTCCTTTGAACGTGGCAATAATGAGCGCCAAGGAGCTTGGTACCAAAAGCGCGCCGGAAATGCCCTGCAGGGCACGCGCGCCCACTAAAAGCTCGGCTGTAGGCGCTACGGCACATAGTAAAGAGGCGGCGCCAAAGCCGATGAGTCCGTACGTCATTATGCGTTTTCGACCATACAGATCCGATAACGACCCAGCCAAAAGCATGAGCGACCCGAGGGTAATTAGATAAGCATCGACGACCCATTGCTGTGTTGTGAGGCCGCCGCCAAGCTCGCGGGTGATAGCTGGCAGTGCTACGTTTACCACCGAACCGTCAAGAAAGGCAACGAAAGAGGCGAGAATGCTAATAATAAGCGCTAATTTTTGTGTCCGTGTCATCTTCTTACTATAACCTATGCGTAGTTCTCGCAAGATACGAAAAAAGCACCACCATAAAGGTGATGCACTTTTCTTGGCGGGCCCGACCGGATTCGAACCGGCGATCTCCTCCGTGACAGGGAGGCGTGATAGGCCAACTTCACTACGAGCCCATGAGTTGACTAGATTATAGTAGCAATTTTTTCCTGATCTGACAAGAGGAACATATGGGGTGGCGTAGGGGAGCCGAAGTTTGTTATAATGACCTCTGTCCCGCATTATATGCCGCCGTAGCTCAGCTGGTAGAGCGGCGCTTTCGTAAAGCGTAGGTCACCGGTTCGAATCCGGTCGGCGGCTCCATGCGCGAGATTAGTATAGTGGTAGTACGCTTGCTTCCCAAGCAAGAAGTGCGAGTTCGATTCTCGCATCTCGCACCATTTCGCGGACTCTTGTTTTCCGGTATACTCTTAAGTAAGAGCACCACATACCCTATGTTTAAAAAGAAAGAACTGATTCAATTTTCTCGGGACCGCATGTCGGTTACCCTTCTCGTGGCATTTTTACTAACAATGCTCATCCTTTTTATTATGACTCTCGCAAACATCAGGGTGAGTGATGTGCAGCTGCCGGTTCGATACTCAGAGTACGGCTCAACTAATATTTACCGCGAACGTTGGTACTCGCTGTTGTCATTTGGACTATTTGCCCTCGTAGTGGGCGGTATAAACAGCTACCTTATCGTAAAGCTACATAGCATGCGCAAGGGCTTGTCGCTTGGGCTTTCGGTCACTAGTGTATTTGTGGGCATCGTGGCGCTTGTTGTGGCGGTTGCGGTATTCCGACTGGTGGCGCTCTCGCTATGACCGATATAGAAATCCCTCTCGGTAAGCGAACGCCAAAATATCGCTTTTTTGAAATGCTACCAGCCTTCTTGAGTTTTGGGTTGCTGCTGTTGCCAATTGTGTTGAGCTTGATCGATCCATTCATCGCCGCTGTCTTTATTATTGCGTACATTATCATTTGGTTTGTGAAGGCTATTGGGATTGCCTATCGCACAATTCAAGGTTATAACCTCTTAAAACAAGCACAAAAAGTCAACTGGCAAAAGCGCCTGAGTGATTTGGGCGACCCAGTTGCCGCGCTCAAAGCCTATCGTGCCGAAAGCCGCCATACCGAATGGAAACACCGCCAGCATTACCGCAACCTGCTGACCATTGAGGCTAATAGGAGCGAGTACTTTAGCCCGTCAGAGGTTATCAACGCGGTTATCGTGCCTTTTGTTAAAGAGGGTAAAGATGTTCTTGAGCCAACAATCGAATCTGTTTTGCGCAGCCATTATGATTGTAAGCAAAATATGATTATGGTATTTGCCTACGAAATGCGCGCCGGAGAGCAAGCCAAAGAGCTGGCTGACCATTTGGTTAAAAAGTACGGCGATAAATTTTATGCCACCATTGCAGTAGGGCACCCTGCTGACATGCCAAACGAAATCATCGGTAAGGGCGGCAATATTAACTTCGCGGCAAGAGAACTCCAGAAGTTTGTTGAACACAAAAAGATTAATCCCGACAAAGTCATTATCACAACCCTCGATGCCGATAACCGCCCGGATCCTACGTACTTTTCGTATGTCGCGTACGAATATATTATGTCTGGCGAGCGTCGCCGGCATTTGGCATTTCAGCCGGTAGCTTTGTACATGAACAATATTTGGGATGTGCCTGCGCCAGTGCGTGTATTGGCAGTGGGTAATTCATTCTGGACAATTATTAATTCACAGCGACAGCATATGCTCCGCAATTTCTCGTCACACTCGCAAGGTATGGGGTCACTACTGGATTCGGACTTTTGGAGTGCACGCACAATTGTAGAGGACGGTCATCAATATTGGCGTAGCTACTTTACGTACGACGGTGACTACGATGTAATTCCTATTTATGCGGCGATTTATCAGGACGCAGTGTTGTCCGATACCTATTGGGGCACTATCAAAGCGCAGTTTGTGCAGCTTCGTCGTTGGGCATATGGCGCATCAGACATCGCCTATGTTGCCGAAAAAGGCTTACGTAAGGATAGCAAAGTGCCTAGATGGGGTTTCTGGGCGCGGTTCCTTCGACTCATCGACAGCCATGTTAGTTGGGCAACAGCCTCTATTATTATTGGGTTTGGTGCCTGGGCGCCATTGTTTTTGAACCGTGATTCCAACCATAGTATCGCGGCACACGAGTTGCCTCTTATTGCGAGCTTTTTGCAACAGATTGCCTTGATTGGCCTGTTTATTACTGTCTTTCTGACCTTTAAGATGTTGCCGCCTCGACCAGCACGCTACAAAGCTCATCGTAATTTGGCGATGCTCCTGCAGTGGGTGATTATGCCAGTTACGAGTATCTGCTATGGTTCGGCTGCGGCATTTAACTCACAAACTCGCTTACTTCTTGGTAAATACCTCGACAAGTTTGACGTTACCGAAAAAGCAGTTAAAAAATAGCGCCAGCTAATAAACGTTGTTTATTTGAGGTGCTTTTTTAGTGTTCGGGCGTCAAGACCCGGAGAATAGAGCGCAAGGTACTTAATGTAGGCTGTTGTGTCGAATTTTTTGAGCGTGTCGAGCGTGGTGCTGGCAATGGTCTTTTTAGTAACGGCGCCGTTCGTTTCGGCGGCTTTGCGATACAAAAGTTGTTCAATCGTGTCTGCAAGCCAGTAGGCAGCTTCGCCATGGTCCATGCGATGATCACAGATACGCAAAATACTAATAGTAAGCTTGGCTCGTGAGTACGGCACGGTGCGTTTGGCTGTGCCAACGCGCAGAATGCTTTCTGGGTCTGCGTTTTCACGGGTTGTGAACTCGCTGCCACACGACTCACAGCGCCTTCTGCGCCATGTTGCGTTTAATTTGGCCGTAGAGCGGCTGTTATATACGTTCGTTTTCTTGTGAAGACAAAAAGGACATACCATGACTATATATTGT
>Ga0075364_10001036_pt1 | contig 14774 bp, 14 predicted proteins | sample EndMetdeltDD1764_FD_71517 | JGI IMG/M metagenome (GOLD analysis project Ga0075364, IMG submission 71517) | Populus endosphere microbial communities from Tennessee, USA - Endosphere MetaG P. deltoides DD176-4 | ecosystem: Host-associated > Plants > Roots > Endosphere | place: USA: Tennessee... | reverse complement strand
GCCGGATGTCCGATTCGCCCTGCTCACGGCTGGGGAACATACGTGGCGGCCGTGCTGAGCAGCATGTCGACGCAGTAGTCGATGAACTGCTTGCGGGTGGCCCCCAGCTGTCCGTTCAGGTACGCGGTGAACAGGCCGGTGAGGGCGCCGATCAAGCTGGTGGCGACCAGTTTCTGCAGGACGGGATCGCCGATCCGGGACAGCTTGCGCTGCAGCAGGGCGATGAAGTTGGGCATCCATTCCGCGCCGGACCTGGTCAGGACCGGTTCCACCGCCGGTGCGAGCAACAGCACGCGCCCGCGCACCGGGTCGTCCACCATCAACGCGACGAATTGCTCCACGGCCTCCCGCGGCGTCTTCGCCGATGTCAGGGTCGCCATCGCCCGCGTGCAGACGTCGTCGTAGACCGCGCGCACGAATTCCTCACGGTCGGAGAAACTTTCGTAGAAATAGCGTTCGGTCAGGCCCGCCTCGCGGCATACGGCGCGAACGGTCAGCGCCGGGCCGGCTTCCCCGCCGAGCAACTGCACGCCGGCGGCGACAAGGTTGTCCCGGCGCAGGGCGCTACGACTCTCCAGTGGCACGCCGGACCAGCGGCGTCGTCGTTGACCGGGCTGCACATCGCTCCTAAGCTGCATAGTGACAACGCGTGTAGTCAGAATTACTGACACCTACAGGGAATCTCACCAGTGACTCAAGATACGTCCGCCGCCTGCCCGCTGACCAGCGCACCCGCAGCGCCAACCGCGTCCAACTCCGTGGCCAGCGGCTGTCCGGTGTCCCCGCTGGGCTACGAAGAACCGCCGCTTCCGCTCGGCCCGGACTCGCTGACGTGGAAGTACTTCGGCGATTGGCGCGGCATGCTGCAGGGCCCGTGGGCGGGGTCGATGCAGAACATGCACCCCCAACTGGGGGCGGCGGTCAAAGATCACTCGACGTTCTTTCGGGAGCGCTGGCCGCGGTTGTTGCGCTCGTTGTACCCGATCGGCGGCGTCGTCTTCGACGGCGACCGCGCGCCGACGACCGGCGCGGAAGTGCGTGACTACCACACCACCATCAAGGGCGTCGACGAGCTGGGCCGCCGCTACCACGCCCTGAACCCCGATGTCTTCTACTGGGCTCACTCCACCTTCTTCGTCGGCACGCTGCATGTGGCGGAACGGTTCTGCGGCGGGCTGACCGAGGCGCAGAAGCGCCAGCTGTTCGACGAGCACGTCGAGTGGTACCGGATGTACGGCATGAGCATGCGTCCGGTGCCCGCGACCTGGGAGGACTTCCAGGTCTACTGGGATCACATGTGCCGCAACGTGCTGGAGAACAACTTCGCGGCGCGCGCTGTACTCGATCTCAGCGAGCTGCCCAAGCCGCCGTTCGCCCAGTGGACCCCGGATTGGCTATGGGCCGCGCAGCGCAAATTGCTGGCCCCGTTCTTCGTCTGGCTGTGCGTGGGCCTCTACGATCCGCCCGTCCGCGAGCTGATGGGCTACCGGTGGTCACGCCGCGACGAATGGCTGCACCGACGCTTCGGCGACCTCGTCCGGCTCGTCTTCGCCTGTGTGCCGCCCCGGTACCGGAAGCACCCGCGGGCCCGGGCCGGCTGGGACCGGGCCGCCGGGCGCATTCCGGCGGACGCACCGCTGGTGCAGACGCCCGCGCGCAACCTGCCGCCGCTGGACGAGCGCGACAACCCGATGCACTACTGCCCCAAGGTCTAACCCGCGCGTCAGCCGTGGGTGTGGGCGTGCACCTCTTCCAGGCCGGCCTGATGCACGTGCTCGTGAGTGTGCTCGGTGCCGTCGTCGTGGCGGTGTGAGTGCTCGTGTGAAACGTGGTCATGCTCGTGCGTGGAGTGCGCGTGGTCATGGGTGACGTCGCCGTGCTCGTGTTCGTGTGCGTGCGGCGCGTCGTGGGTGTGCTGATCGGCCATTGTCCAACTCCGTATCTCAAATATCTTGTGGTTCTTTATGATTCGGCTACTGCTTGCAGCCCGTTGTCGCCGCGGTGATGGCGTGGAACCCCGGGACCGGCGTGCTCGGCGTTGAAGACGGCGTCGATGACGAGCTGGCGGACGTGGTCGTTCTCCAGGCTGTAGAAGATGGTGGTGCCGTCCCGGCGGGTGCGCACCAGGCGCGCCATCCGCAGCTTCGCGAGGTGCTGGGACACCGACGGCGCCGGCTTGCCGACATGCTCGGCAAGCTCATTGACCGACATCTCGTGCTTCGCCAGCGACCACAAAACCTGCACGCGGGTGGCGTCGGCCAGCATCCGGAACACCTCGACCACCAGACCGACCTGGTCGTCCGGCAACCTGAGAGGTCTGTTATCTGCATGCATACGCAGATAATAGTGCGAAGGTGTGACGCAGTGTCAAGGGCGGCGCGGGTTGGGGCCGGCTCAGCCGGCCGGAACGACGGTCGCCCTGCGCTCGCCGCCGTTGCGCTCCTGCCAGAACCGGTAGACGTCCACGGCGGCGGCCCTGATATCCGGCCGGGATTCGTGGCGCATCGGCAGGCGCCGGTCCCGCCAGTCCTTGGCGAACTCGTCGTAAAAGGTGGCGAGCTCGAAGTACTTGCGATCATCGACGTAGTGCGGCTCGTAGGCATCGCGCGACGTCAGGAAGATGACTTCGCCGGGGGAGCAGTAGTACAGCGACCCCAGGCACATCGGGCACGGGTGGGCCAGCACATAGATAGTGGTACCGACCAGATGCTCGGTGCCCAGTTTGGTGCACGCCTCGCGGATGGCGAGGATCTCGGCGTGGGCCGTCGGGTCGCTGGTTTGGGCGACCTTGTTCGCGCTCTCGGCGAGGACCTCGCCGTCCTTGACGATCACCGTCGCGAACGGGCGACCGCCCTCGGCGACGTTCTGGCGGGCCAGGTCGATGGTTCGCTGGGCGAAGTCGGTCACAGTTCGGAGGGTAGTCCCGCGGGGAGCTGCGAAGTCTGTGATAGTAACTAGACAATCTATATTTGTTGAGGAGCAGCATGGTGCGCGCCGAGAATGATCGATGGGATCTCGCGACGAGTGTCGGGGCGACGGCGACGATGGTCGCCGCCCAGCGGGCGCTGGCTTCCGACCACGCGTACATCGACGACCCGTTCGCCGCGCCGCTGGTGCGTGCCACCGGTTACGACATCTATATCCGGCTGGTGAACGGGCAGATTCCCGTCACCGAGGAGTCCGAGTTCGATCCGGAACGAATGGCCAGGGGAATGGCCTGCCGCACCCGGTTCTACGACAACTTCTTCCTTGATGCGACGCGCGGCGGCATTGGCCAGGTGGTCATCCTGGCGTCGGGGCTGGACGCGCGCGCCTACCGCCTGCCGTGGCCGGCCGGCACCGTCGTGTACGAGGTCGACATGCCGGAGGTGATCGAGTTCAAGACGTCGACGCTGAGCGATCTGGGCGCCGAGCCGTCCGCCGAGCGGCGGACCGTCGCGGTCGACCTGCGCGACGACTGGGCCTCGGCACTGCAGGCTGCGGGGTTCGACCCGCAGGCTCCGGCGGCGTGGACCGCCGAGGGGTTGCTCGTGTACCTACCGGACGAAGCCCAGGTCGCGCTGTTCGACAACATCACGCGGTTGAGTGCGCCCGGCAGTCGGCTGGCCTTCGAATTAGTCCCCGACAATGCCATTTTCGCGGACGAGCGGTGGCGCTCGCACCACGACCGGATGAGCGAACTCGGGTTCGACATCGACTTCAATGACCTCGTCTACCACGGCGAGCGCAGCCACGTCATCGACCATTTGACCCGCGACGGCTGGCAGACCTCGTCCCGCACGGTCAAGGAACTGCACGAGGCTAACGGGTTTGTCTATCCCGACGACGAACTCGCCGACGCGTTCGGCGATATTTCCTATAACAGCGCGGTGCTTGCGCGATAAGGCGATTGGCGCCTACTGGCGCAGCAGCTCGTCCTTCAGGCGCGTGGTGAGCATGTCCTGAAACACACCCTGGGCCGGACCGTACAGGTCCTGGAACGTCGTGATGAGGGCATCCCTGTTGTACTCGGGGATGGAGCCGGCCGGGGTCCAGAAGCTGTCGATGTCCAGCAGGAAGAACGGTCCCGCCTGGGGCGGCGTCACGCGGCGCAGGTGATAGCTCTGATCGAGCGCCTGGCCGACACCCGGTCCGTAGCGCACGATGAGCGACTTGCCCGGTTGCGCCTCGCGGTAGACCGCGGCGCCCTGCCATTCGGTGAGGAACAGACCGCCGGGAGCGAGGCGTTGCGGCCCGAGCAGCTGGTCGTCGATCCAGTTGTTCCAGTCGACGCGGCCGTCGACACCGGGTGGTACCCGGATCTCGAGGACATAGCGCAGGCCGATGCGTTCCAGGCCCACGATTGACGAGACACGCGAGCGAGCGTCCACGACCTCCATCACGATGTCGCGGAAGTTCTCGAAGTTGCTGTAGGCGGTGGTCTCGATGACGATCGCCTGGTTCTTCAGGGAAGCGGCGGTGGTGTTATCCCGGTTGACGAAGCGGACGAAGCGGTCCGCCGTCGGCGCCGGCTGGCCGGCCGCGGTCATCCCCCAAGCGACGTCCTGCGCCTGGCGTTCGATTGGCAAGTGATCGACGAGGAGCTGTTTGAGCTCGCGGCTCGCTGCATCATCGAGGGCATCGGTGGCCGGGTGACGGATTTCCATCGTCACCAGGGCGACGGGTGCGTTTGGCTGGGGCTCTGCGTCGTTCATCCCGGGAAGCATAGCCAAGTCATCTGGCGAACAAACCGAGACTCCCGAAGTTGGCCGCGTCAAGGATCAGCGGAGCTAACACAGCGTTTCGGTGCCCCCAGTAGGACTCGAACCTACGACCTGCGGATTAAAAGTCCGTAGCTCTACCAACTGAGCTATAGGGGCGCGAAAATTCAGAATACTTGGGCGGGGGGCCGCGCTCGTTTGAGGATTGGGCCCACGGTGACCTATCCTGACGTGGCTGCCAACGATGACCACGTTGTGAGTACCCCGGAGAGATTCGGTTCTGGCCCCCTTCGTCTAGCGGCCTAGGACGCCGCCCTTTCAAGGCGGTAGCGCGGGTTCGAATCCCGTAGGGGGTACCCTGCGACGTGTAGTAGCGGAGCAGTAAACAAGCAAGGCCCTGTGGCGCAGTTGGTTAGCGCGCCGCCCTGTCACGGCGGAGGTCGCGGGTTCAAGTCCCGTCAGGGTCGCCACTGCGGCGAGGCACACGCTGCCTTCCGGCCAGGTAGCTCAGTCGGTATGAGCGTCCGCCTGAAAAGCGGAAGGTCGGCGGTTCGATCCCGCCCCTGGCCACCGAGTATCAGCCCCTTCGGGGCTTCAATTGCGAGAGCTGCTTCGCCAATCCGGGTGCACGGCTGTCCCTGCGTCCCTTGAGTATTCGGACAATCGTTGAGGGATCGGAACGGAGCGATGCCGGCCTTGGATTTCGAATTCGGCTTCCACCAGCTTGCCGCTTCCTGAGTAATCGAGCGGCGCAACCGAATTCGGCGCGTATCTACCACTAGCACGGACCGCTAGGAGTCCCGCGAGTCGGCGACGTTTCCTGGGTCGGCATAACTTGCGGGTAGGGCACCCGATACGGAATGGATGTCGCCGCGCCGCCTAACGATCCCAATGCCCCGTTGGGAACGCATTGCGGCAGCGTCTTGGCCGCGGCGAGAGCCGGAATGTCTAAATTCGGTCTCGTCATGTTCGGCGGGGCGGCGAAGTTGAATGCCGACGTCATATCGCCGGTCACACTTCTGCGCCACGCGGTGAGGTTGGGCACCGGCACCCCGAACCGCGTTTCGAGTAGTCGCAGTTGTGAGGTGTGGTCGAACGTTTCGTGGGCCACGAGGCCGCCCCGGCTGTAGGGCGACATGACGATGCAGGGCACCCGAAAGCCCAAACCCAGGGGCCCACGTATGCCGCCGGACCCGGACACCTGGTTGATGTCCACATTGTTGGGAACCCACTCCCCGGGTGTCCCCGGCGGAGCCGTGGGCGGCAGGACATGGTCGAAGAAGGAACCGTTTTCGTCATAGCTGAGAATCAGCGCGGTCTTTTCCCAGACCGCCGGGTTGGACATCAAAATCCGCAGACAGTCCACGATTGTCACCGCGCCGATCGACACCGGAAATGCGGGATGCTCCGAATTCGTAATTGCCGGAACCAGCCAGGAAACCTGGGGCAGCCTATTTGCCGCGACGTCGGCGATGAAGCCCAGGGGATAGTTTGGGGCGATGCCGTAGCGGGCCAAGTCCGACCTCGGATCCTGGGCCTGCTTGAAGGCTTCGACCAATCCGGTGTCGCCGATTGGAAAGTTGAATCCTGGCGTCTGGTTCTGGTACACCTTCCAGCTCACGCCGGCGGCGCTGAGGTTCTCGGGCATGATGGTCCAGCTGTAGATCCCGACCGGCAAGGTGGGGTTTGAGAGCACCGGCCCCCCGTGCAGGCCATCGGGGTCGACGGTCGCACTGAGCCAATACAGCCGATTCGGGTCGGTCTGCGTGAGCAGCGAACAGTGGTAACCATCGCAAATGGTGAACGCGTCGGCCAGCAGGTGGTGGATCGGGAGGTCCGCGCGCGTGTAATGGCCCATGGTCATCGGAACGTTGCCCTGCAGCGTCTCCGAGTATTGCGACGGCAGCCATTGATCGTTGGCGCCGTTGTTCCATGCCGTGTGCATCGCGATCCAGCCCTCGACGGGGTCGTTGACGCATTCACCACCGAGCAGGGGCCCCCGGGTGGTGTCAAGACGGAAAGGCATTGTGACGCCGGCCGAGTCGATTGCCTGCGTTTGGGGATTCCAGCCCTTCTGCTGGAAAGCCGGCGATGCGGTGTTGAACCCATTGACGCCGGAAAGCGTGCCGAAGTAATGATCGAACGACCTATTCTCCTGCATTAGCAACACAAAGTGCTCGATGTCGTTCAGGTGGCCGGAGCAGGGACCCGCTCCGAATGCCTTGTCGATCACCGGGCCGGCCACGGACATGAAAGCACCGGCGCTGGTGGCGGCGGTGAGTTTAGCCAAAAACTGTCGACGTGACATTCCGTCGATCGATTTCTGGTGCGCCACCGTGCCTCCTGTGCGCCTACCATAGATTTTCGGTAACGATCAACCGGTGAACTGACTGGCGTGTCGCAAATACGGCCATAACTGCGCCAACGAAGTGTTGGGTGCGCGCGAGCCGTGAGAAAGTCCGTACTCACGCGCGGCGCGATGATGTCGCGCGGCTAGTCGGCATCGAATTCGATGCCGAGATCGCCTGCGACGAGGCCGAACCCGAGGTGGTGCACCCAACCAGAGCATGTTCCGCGCGACGCCCTGCGCTTTCGCGAAAGGCGAGGGTGTGCTGGAAATTCCGTCCCGATCGCAATCTCACGTCCGAGGGCTTGCCGATGTCTACCTAGTGAGGCGCGCCCACACGGGTCCGCTGCACCTATCAAGGGGATGTGGTTGCGATGTCAGATCGGCGGCAGGATCCGATCGAGGCGTTTCTCACGGCGCTCGCGACGGTGGCACCCGACGCGCCGACGGCATGCACGCGATGGACTGCCCATGAAGTCGCTGCGCACTTGGCCGCCGGCCTGGAGGAATGCGCGGACCTGATGGGAGATGCGTTCGCCGGTCGGGCAATTCGTGACACCCGTAGCTTCGCCGAACGGGAGGCGCCCTATCTTGCGCTGCCCGACGAGAAGCTGCGGCTCCGATTGAACGAGCAGCTGACGCGGGGAATCAAGGTGCTCGACGAATTCCGAACGTTGGGACCGCAGGCCAGCGTTGATTTCACTGGTGCGCCGTTTAGCGCGGTCAAGTTGGCGGTTCACGTCGCCAGCGAGTTCGCGATCCACCGATGGGACCTGGTCGGCGACGATCCCACCAGTCAACTGCTGCTTTCGGATCCGGCGTTGACTCGTCATGCCGTGGACACTCTCAATGCGCTGTCGGGCCTGGCCGAAGCCCCAACCAACCGTGTCGCCGGCACGGAGCTGCGCGCTAGGACGGTGGTCCTGCGGGCGGCCGGTGAGTCCGACGTAGCACTGTCAGTGGACCAAAACGGTTTCGCGCGTTTCGAATTCGACGACGGTGGTGGCGGACTCACCGGCGATCTCGTTATCACCACCGACGCGGCCAACCGGCTCCTGACGCTGTGGGGACGTCACTCCAGCCGACGAGAGATCGCCGTGAGCGGGGATCCCGCACTGTGGTGCGCGGTCGCCACCGCCATGTGGCCCGACGCCAACGACTGGCCCGGAGCGACAGAAACAATCGCGTAGGCCCCGGTGCCATCACGCGGTCGGGTCTTACGCATCGGTCAAGGACTGCCTTAAATGTCTTGCTGAATACCGAGCTCAGTAATCCCAGATTGTCGTCCCGACATCCTCGGGGCTGTACTGGACGTAAATCGGTCCCTGCAAGAAGGGAATAATCCCGGTGTTAAAGCCGCCATCTGATCCGGCTGACGTGACATAGGGGCCGCTGCCCGAATGGTACTGCTCATGCGTAACCGTTGTCGTGTACAGCTGTGTCTGGCCGTCGGCAGTAAAGACCGAAATGGTTGTTCCCTCTGGCAGGGCATCGCCGATTTGATAGCCCGAAAGGGTTGACGGGAGCATGATGTGCGGAACGGCACCGCCCAAACCACCGGTATCGATAGTCGCAAAATCAGTCACTTGGTGTTGGAGAGGCGTTTGCTCACCGTTGTAGCTGACCTGCACGGTAAGGGTGGTGTTGTACAGCCCGGGAACCGAGGTAACAGGGGTTAGCGGGTTGGCGCCGAACACCAGCTGATCTGCGGGTTCGTTGAAGAGCACACCCTGATTGAGGCCGCCCGGCATCGCATGCAAAGGACTGACGACGCCCTTGGCATCGGACCCCACTCCAATACCCATAACTGTATCTACGCCATTTGCCGCCCATTGATTAACGGGCACCGGTGTCCACGTTTGACCATTGTCACTCGATTGTGTTACGGAGGTGACGACGGCGACGGTAGTCGGCGCGGTAGACACTCCATTCCCGAAATACACCGGTGCGTGATAGGTGGTGAAGTATTCCTGGAGGAAATTCGGGTTTTCACCGTAAATGACACTATTCGTCCCGGTGGCCGGGCCAAGGTTGTCTATGTTGACCTGGTTGTAGAGGATCACCAGGCCGCTGGATCCGGTGTCAACCTCTGCGGCCACCATCGGTGCACCGCCAAGGGAGAGGTTCACCGTCGCGTATTCGTTTTCTGACGTGTACGTCATCGGGATGGCGATGCTTGTCGGTGTAGCACCGGCGATGCCGGCGGCCCCGTGTACGCCCCACAACAGGCCGCCGAGGCCGCCGACGCCGCCACTACCGAAAAGCCCGCCGGGTCCGCCCGGGCCGCCGTTGCCGACCAGCCACCCGCCGCGGCCGCCGGCACCGCCGGAACCGGTCATCCCGCCGGTCCCGCCGGTCCCGCCGTTACCGAACAGGCCCGCGGCTCCGCCGGCTCCGCCGGCAGCTCCGTAGTAGATGCTGTTCCCGCCGCTGCCGCCATCGCCGGACAGCCACCCCCCGGGTTGGCCGGGCGTACCCACCCCAAGCGCAGTGGTCGTGCCGTTGGCGCCGTTGCCGATTAGCGGGCGCCCGGTCAGTGCCTGGAAGGGGCCGTTGACCGCGCCGAGCAGCAGCTGCTCGACGTTGGCGGACTCGGCGCTGGCATAGGCGAACGCACCCGAGCTAAGGGTCTGCACAAACTCCGCGTGAAACGCCGCGGTCTCGGCGCTCAGTCCCTGATACGCCGACGCGTACTGGGAAAACAGCGACGCAATAGCCGCCGACACCTCATCGGCACCGGCCGCCAGCACCCCCGTCGTCCGGACCGCTGCCGCCGCATTGGCCGAGCTGATCGTCGAGCCGATACTCGTTAGGTTGGTCGTCGCGTCCGTCAGCAGTTCCGGCGCCGCGAGCACAAACGACATCTGATACCTCCAAGTAGACCGGGTCCACACACCCGGCCAGAGCAGTATCACAGGGAAGGGTAGAAGGGTGCTGCTCGAAACCGCGAAGCCATCGAATTTTCATCGGTAAGCAACCGGTCAAGGACTCGGATACGGCGTCCCGTTAAAGATCGAATCAGCCGCCTCCCCAAGGACGGTGAGCTCCAAACCGCCCGTGAGCGTAAGCAATCCAACGTTGGCAGCGATCGGATTGCCGATCGCATTGATAAGCCCCTCAACGGGCTGACCGTTGACCATCTGACTTATGCCGTCCAGGAACAGGTTGACGTCATAAGACGGCAGGGAGACTACGACGGCGGTCGCGATGTCCGCTGTCGGAAGCACGGTCGCATAGGTCATCGAGAGCGCACTCGTCGCGGCGTCGACGATCTGTGTGTTCGCTGCCTTCAGGCCCTCGAGAATTCCGGTTATCGAGGGCGTCCCGGTGGGCGGGGCCAGCGTGCCGGGCGCCGACGAAGGTGACGAAAACAGCGCCGATACATCCAGCAGCGACGAGAGCGTCGGTGTCCCCTGGGAGTTGAGGTCGCTGATCGCGGCGGCGAATCCTTGGGGGATCCCGTTGAGGATGGCCGGCCCCAGGGCGGCGGTGGCGCTCGGCGGCGGTAAAAATCCAAACGGGGTAGGCACATTGGCCGGCCCGGTGGACCACCCGTAATTCGGGTCGCCGTAGCCCCAATTGACAATCGGCGCCAAAACCGGTTGGACCAGGTCTGCGATCGGGTTCCCGACGTAGGAGATCAACCGCACTGGAGTCAGCAGCGGCAGGTTCTCGGGAACCATGTAGTAGGTGGTGGTGGTGGGTCCCTGCGTCGGCAATACGATCGCCGAATTTATCTGTGCCGCCGTGAGATTGGCATAACCCGTGTGCACCGTCACCATGCCCGCAATGGCGTTGAGGTCGGAGACTATGTTGATCGGGTACTGCGGAAAGTCGGCCCAGCCGTCGTATTCGATGGTGTAAACCTTGGTCGGGAAGCTATTGCTTGGGGCGGCGCCCAGGGTCGAAAAGCCCAAGGTCGGGAGGCTCAGACCCGGGAAGCGGGCGTCCCAGCCTCCGTTGGGATTCATCGAATTACCAAGCAGCACAAAGTTTATCGGCAGCGAGCTGGGTGTGTCGGTGGGGTCCAGCAGCCGCATTTCCAGCGAGGCGATGTTGGCGCTCTGCGAGTAGCCCAGCACGTTGACCGTGTTACCGGCGGCGAGTTGCTGTTGGATCGCGTTATTCAGGATCGTGACGCCCCGAGCTATCGCTATGTCCCCCGGCAAGTCCTTGATGCCGCTATCCGGGTATTCCCCCGCCGGCAGCGACAGCGCCTGGACAAGGCCCACAGGGAAATTGGGCATGACGTACTTGCTGACAATGCTTGCCACAAAGTCGGCCGGGGGTATCGGCGTGCCGCTGCCGTCCATGACCAAAGTGACGACGGGATCCGCCAACGCCTGCGCCGCCGCGGCCAAGGCGCCGGTGCCGCCTGTCGGCGGGCGAGCTGACAGCCCCCGCAGGGGCGACGTGAGCGCGGCCACGCCGGCGGCCTCGGCGTTGGCGTAGGCATTGCCGGCCGCCGCCAGCGCGTCGGCGAACCCCTCGTGAAACAACGCTGCCTGCCCGATGAGCGCGTGGCTCTCCGCGGCGTATGCGTTGAACATGGCTGTTATCGCCTCGGAAACCTCATCGGCGGCGGCCACCACCACACCGGTCGTCGTGCGCGCCGCGGCCGCGTTGGCCTCGTTGATGGTGCTGCCAATGGCCGCTAGTTCCGCAGCCGCCGTCGCCATCAGCTGCGGCTGTGTCAGCACATATGCCATGAGGCGGTCCTCACCATGAAGAGCACCCTGTCATGTAGAACGTGGGGCGCGCAGGCAGACAGGCTCCCGAACCCGCAATGTCCAGCCAATTCCCAGCAAGCACAAGCGATCCGCCGGGACTGTCCGGGCGCCGGATGCAATGAAATCGGTCAAACAAGCTGTACTGGAACAGATTTCGCTTTTCGGCTTGGGCATTCTGTGCTGGCGGTGCAGCACCGTGACGCCGTGGCCGGCGAGCCGCTCGTCATGACGGCGGCGTCGTGCTCGTAAAACGTCTCAACTAGTGGGAGGGTAGGGGGATGACGTCCGCACCGAGACACCCGGGCAGGTGCGCAGCTGCCCGGGTCCCGCTCGGCTAGATGTGGCAATCCACGACAAGCTCCTCGCCGCTGTCGACGGCCGGCGAGGGGTAGAGGCCGCCGACCGCCTGTGCGAGGCCTGCGTGGTTCTTCTCGACATTGACGCAGCGGCGATTTCACTCGTCTTCGACGGTGCGAACAGCGGGACACTGGGATCCAGCAGTGCGTCCGCGCGCATCTACGACGAACTGCAATTCACCCTGGGCGAGGGGCCGTGCCTCGATTCTGTCAGCCGGCGGATTCCAATTCTGGTCGTCGACCTCGCCAATCCTGACGAGGCTCGTTGGCCGGCCTATGCGCCCGCGATGTTGGCCCACCAGATCAGAGGTGTGTACGCGATACCTGTTGTCGTGGCCGGTGAATTTGTCGGTGCCCTCGACCTCTTCCGCGCGCAGCCGCGCCCGCTGCGGGGCGAGGACCTGACCGGTGCGGTCGCCGCCGCGGAGCTGGCGGGCGTCCCGCTGCTAGACCTCCTGAACGGCGACCTGCAGGCCGCGATAACCGACCCCCAGAGCAACGCCTGGGCCGAACTGAACACGCTGAGCCGCGCGGAGGTCAGCCAGGCCACCGGCATGCTCGTCGCGCAGCTGGAGGTTGAGCCAGCCGTGGCCCTGGTCCTGCTGCGCGCGCATGCGTATTCCACTGGCCGCAGCGCCACCGACGTCGCACGCGACATCCTCGCCCGGCGCCTCAAGCTCGAGGCCGACTGATGAGTCGGGCCGACGCGAATGTCCAGGAAGGACGGCAACGATGACTGACACTCCTCGTGAAACCCGGGTGTTGGACGCCGTGGTCTCGCTGGTCGACAGCCTGCTCGACGACTTCGATGTGGTCGACCTGCTGACCGGGCTCACGGAGCGCTGCACAGAGTTGCTCGACGTCGAGGCTGCGGGATTTCTGCTCGCCGATCCACTGCATCAGCTCCGCCCACTGGCCGCCACCTCGGAGCAGGCCCGCGAGCTCGAGCTCTTTCAGCTGCAAGCCGACGAAGGTCCATGCGTGGACTGCTACGCCACCGGCCAACCGGTCTCGGTCGCCGACGTCCAACTCGCGGCGGAGCGCTGGCCGCGGTTCGTTCCGGCCGCGGTCGGGGCCGGCTTCGCCTCGGTGCACGCCGTCCCGATGCGGGCCGCCGGCATCGTATTGGGCGCGCTCGGATTGTTCGGCACCCGGCCCGGCGAGCTCGACCATGCCGATCTGCTCGTCGGTAGGACCCTGACACACATCGCATGCGTTGCGATCCTGCAGGAGCACCCACCCACACCCGCCACCGTCATACCGCACTTGCGCTCCGCGCTGACCAGCCGCGTCATCGTCGAACAGGCCAAGGGCCTGGTCCGCGAAATGCTGGACGTGACGGTGCAGGAGGCGTTCGCTCTGCTGCGGACCCACGCGCGGGCCCGCGGCGAGCACCTGACCGACGTCGCCCGCCGGTTGATGACCGATCGGCACTCCCGCCCGATACTCGTGGCCGAATTGGCCGAACTCGCGGCCGCACTACCACGCTAACGAGTCAGCGTTGCCGAGCGCGGGCGCGCCGCACGGCCTCCTCGACCAGCCGCGTGGCGACCGCGTGCAGCTTGATGTTCTCGGCTTGGCTGATGTAGGTGAGTCGTTCGAAGGCCTCATCTGCGCTGCCCCCCGATCGGCTGCGGATGATGCCGATCGCCTGATCGATCACTGCGCGGCTGTCCAACGCACGCTGTAATCGCAGCGTTTGTTCGTGGGCGTTGGCCAACAACTGCGCGTTGTACACGGATACCGCGGCGGGCCGGGCGAACTGGGACCCCAATTGCACGGCATGCTCAGCGAACGCGTCGCGGTTTTTGGCGTAGGCATTGATCGAGCCGATCACCTGGTCGCCGACGATCAACGGCAGCGCGAGCGCGGAGTGCATGCGCATTCGCGCCACGCGGCCACCAAAGTGCGGCCAACGGCTGTCGCTGCCCAGCGATCCGCTCACGGTGGGCCGTCGCGACTGCATGCAGGTGATGCATGGCCCCTCGTTCAGTTCGTGGTACTGAACTGTGTCGATGTCGTGGACAAGCACCGCCGTCGCGGCCCAGGTCCGCACGCTGGACATGCCCTGTTGCGGGTCGACCAACGCGACACCCACGCCATCGGCGCCCGGAATTGCCTGGACGGCGAACTCCGCCACGTCGCGGAGAAGATCGATCACCCCCTCGCCGCGGGCCACAATTGCGGCCACGCCGCGGAGCCCCGCATACAGTTCGGCCTCGTCTGCCTCTCGTTGGCTAGGGGAGAGTTCGAGCGGTGGCGGCGCTTTGCGACCGGGTTGGGCGTCGAAGTCGGCCAACATCCCTCCTCGCGTACCCGTAGTAACCACAACTTACCCGTCGTCGTGTTGCGAAAAGTCAGCTGACGAGCGCCAACGCATGTGCGCGCCGCAGCTTCCCCGAGGGCGTCTTGGGGATCATTCCCGGTTCGAGCACCACCACGTTGCGGGGCCGGACATCGACCTCGCCGACCACCTCGTGCGCGACCTGCTGCTCGATGCGGCGCACGTCGGCCGGGTCCTGCCAGTTGTTGGATTCGACGGCGACGGCGAACATCTCCCGCGAGTGTCCGGCGTCCAGGCGAACCGCGACGGCAGAGCCGGGCCGGACCCCCGAAACGCGCGCGGCGGCGCGTTCGATGT
>Ga0075364_10001035_pt1 | contig 14793 bp, 12 predicted proteins | sample EndMetdeltDD1764_FD_71517 | JGI IMG/M metagenome (GOLD analysis project Ga0075364, IMG submission 71517) | Populus endosphere microbial communities from Tennessee, USA - Endosphere MetaG P. deltoides DD176-4 | ecosystem: Host-associated > Plants > Roots > Endosphere | place: USA: Tennessee... | reverse complement strand
CCTTGAGGCCGTCCAATTCACCCGGGGCGAACGCGCGCACCGTCCACGGCAGCGTGAAGGCCGGTGACCGCTGGAACACGACGAGCTCACCGGCCTGCTGCGCGACCACCGGGATCAGCTGCACCCCGGTGGATCCGGTGCCGATGACACCGACCCGCTTGCCGGCCAGGTCGACGGCTTCGTCGGGCCACCGGCTGGTGAACAGCGATTGCCCGGTAAAGGACGCGACGCCGGGGATGTCCGGCTCCAGCGGAACCGACAGGATGCCCGACGCCGCCACCACGAACTGCGCCTGGTAGATCCCGCCGCCGGTGACCTCCAGCCGCCAGACCGCGGCATCCTCGTCGAATGTCATGCCGAGCACCTCGGTGCCGAATGCGATGTCCCGGCGCAGGTCCAACCGGTCGGCGACGAAGTTCAGGTAGGCCTCGATCTCCGGTTGGGCCGGCATGGATTCGGTCCACACCCACTCCTGCTGGATCTCCTCGGAGAAACTGTAGGAGTACTCGATGCTCTCGATATCGCAGCGGGCACCGGGATAGCGGTTGACCAGCCAGGTGCCACCCACTGCGTCGGCCTTCTCCAGAACCGTTACCCGCAGCCCCTGTTCGCGCAGTGTGTGCAGTGCGTACAGCCCGGAGAACCCGGCCCCGACGATGACGACGTCATATCCGCGCATGATGCCTCTCCACGTAGAACTCGGCCGCTCGGGCAATGGCCTCGGTCGCCGGTCGTGGCCGCCAGCCGAGCTCGCGGGTCGCCTTGGAATGATCCAATGGCGAGGTGTGCTCGAGCAGTCGCACCGAGGTGAGCGTCACCGGCGTATCGCGCCGCAACACCCTGCCGAGCAGCTCGCCGGTGGCGCCGACCGCGTAGAGCAACGGCACCGGCAGCCCGATACGCGGCGCGCGTGCACCGACGGCGTGGGCCGCGGTGGCGAACAGCTCGCGCTGACTGATATAGCGCTCGGAGACGATGTAGCGCTCCCCCACCGTGCCGTGTTCGGCGGCCAGCACCAGTGCCGTGGCGGCGTCCTCGACGCCGACGACCTCCGAGCCGACACCGTCGACGTAGACGGGTACCCGCCCCAGCGCCGCGGCGGCGATCATCGCACCGTGCGGGGTGGGCTGCCAGTCGCGCGGACCGTAGGTGTTGGACACGCACATCGCGACGGCGGGCAGGCCCCGCTCGCGGGCATACCGCAGCACCAGATCCTCGGCCTGACGCCGTGATTCGACGTACGGGCCGCCGATGCCCGGCCAATTGAACGGGTCGTCCTCGGTGGCCGACCGGCCGTCCTCGCCGACGGCCACCGCGCCGATGGTGCTGGTGAAGACGAACTTCTGCAGTCCGGCGGTGACCGCGATATCCAGCACCCCGCGCAGGCCCTCGACATTGGTGCGGAACAGCGGGGCGGGATCCCGGAGCCAGGCCCGGGTGTCCACCACGCAGTAGAAGACCGCGTCACAGCCGTGCATGGCGATGCGCACCGCGTCGGTGTCGAAGATGTCGCCGTAGTGTCGGTCCACGTCGAGATCATCGATGGCGCGCGTGGAACTGCTCTCCCGCAGCAGCACCCGTACCCGGTCGCCGCGTTCGACGAGTGTGCGGGTGACATGGGAGCCCAGGAAGCCGCTGGCCCCCATCACCAGCACGGTGCGCGGATCGGTCACCGCGCGCTACTTCGCCTGCGTGAAGCGCAGGATGGTCCGGGTCAGGTGCAGGCTGGTGATGACCCACTCGCCGTCGCGTTTCTCGTAGGTCTCGTGGTAGTGGCCGGCCCCGAAAAGCTCACCGCCATCGGGAAACAACAGCAGATCCTCCATCGCCCAGATGGCCGACGCGGTGGTGTCCGAGGTGAGGTCGATCTCGGGGGTGTGCACGTGATGCTTGGTCTGCGCGTGCTCGACACCACCGAGTACGACCGGCACGAACTCGTCCAGCCCGTTCAGGTCGGGTGCGGTCTGGCCGTCCGCGCCTCCGGTGGAGATCGCCATGTCCAGCTTCACCACGACGTCGGGTGCGAACAGTGCCTTCCACGCCTCGTAGTCCTTGGTGTCCAGGAACCGGCAGTACCGCGCCTTGAGTCGGCGAATGGCCTCGTGGTCGTCCATGTCAGAACTGTGCCATTCCGTTGTCGATGGACAGCGCCACCGCACTGATGTGCCGCGCCTCGTCGGAGGCCAGCCACGCCACCGATGCGGCGATGTCCTCGGGTTCGGCCATCCAGTTCGGGGTGAACGGGGTGCCCATCTGCACCAGCGGCGGGTTGGTCTCGAATGCCTTGCCGAGCGCACCGACCATGTCTCCGGTGCCCATCGCGGTGTTCACCGGACCGGGGTGCACGCTGTTCACCCGGATGTGGTGCTTGCCCAGCTCGGCGGCGAACGCCCGTGCCATTCCGGTGACGGCGTGCTTGCTTGCCGTGTAATGCACCATGAACGCCTGCATCTTCACGCCCGCAAGCGAACTCACCAGGATGATCGAGCCGCCCTTGCCGCCGTCGATGATGTGCTGGGCGCCGGCCATCACGGTGTTCCAGGTGCCGGTGACGTTGATGTCGATGGTGTCGCGGAAGGACTCCGGGGTGATGTCGTGCCAGGCCTCCGGGATGGTGATACCCGCGTTGGCGACGATCACGTCGAGGCGGCCCAGCTCGGCGACACCGTCGTCGACGGCGGACTTCAAGCCCTCGAAGTCACGCACGTCCACAGCCCGGTGAAAGATCCGCCGCCCGGTGGCCTTGACCAGATCGACCGTCTCGGCGAACTCATCGGGGGTGGCTGACAGATAAGGCACCTTCGGCGGGAGCGGCCCGGCGATGTCGACGGCGATGATGTCGGCACCCTCGTTGGCCATCCGGACGGCGTGGGCGCGGCCCTGGCCACGCGCAGCGCCGGTGATGAATGCGACTTTGTCGGTCAACAACCCTGGCATCGTGTTCCTTTGCATTTCACGGCTCTTGCGGACGATACTACTGTAAGCGGTTCAGTAGCAGCATCGGATGTGGAAGGTGGTCCCGTGGAGGTTCCGTTCACCTGGAAGGTCACCGGCTGGTTCATGATCGGGTGGTCGGCCGAATTCGCCGCCGGGGAGACCCGTCCGTTGCGCTATTTCGGAGAGGATCTGGTGGCCTGGCGCGCTGAGGACGGCGCGCTGCACCTGATGGAAGGCCATTGCAAGCATCTCGGCGCCCACCTCGGCCACGGCGGCAAGATCGTCGGTGATTGCGTGGAGTGTCCGTTCCACGGCTGGCGGTGGGGACCCGACGGCACCAACCGCCACATCCCGTATCAGCCCGACAAGCCCAACCGCGGCCTGCGACTGCGGACCTATCCGATCCAGGAACAGCATGGCTGCGTGTTCATGTGGTTCCAGCCGCACGGCGAGCCGCCGCGGTGGGAGCTGCCCGATATCTTCGACAAGTTCCCGCAGTTCCCCACCGATCCCGACGCGTTCTACCGGCCCTATCCCGAATTCTCCCGATTCGCCGAGAACGAGCCGGTGCATCCGCAGATCGTCGCCGAGAACGGCCCTGACAGTGCACATTTCCGCTATGTGCACCGTGCCACGGTCACCCCGGTCTGCCTGGACTGGAAGGTGGTGGACAACGAGTGGCAGTTCCTCACCGGCTGGCCCGATGCCCGCAGTGACGACCCCGACACGATGTCGCTCTACATCCACAGTCACTTCTCCGGGCTGGGGTTCGCGATCAGCGCCTTCGAGGGCGCGGCCGAGCACCGGCTGATCTTCGCCTGCACCCCGGTCGACGACCGGGTGTCCAACATGTTCTATTCGATCTGGTGGCCCAAGGTTCCCGGCGACACCTCCGACATCCCGCCCGAGGATGTCCGCACCCGGGTCGAGAAGCAGTATCTGGTGACGGTGTGGGACGACCTCGACATCTGGCGCTACCAGAAATACATCGAGCGGCCGTCGCTGTCCAAGATCGATGCGAAACCGTATATGGCCATGCGGAAATGGGCGACGCAGTTCTATGAGGTGCCACCGGTCGGCCAGGCGAGCGAAGCGACGGGGAATATCGGCGCGCCGGTATGACGACGGCGATCATCACCCAGGAGTTGCAGGGTGCGGTGGTGGGCCCGGATGCCGGACTGGCGGTGCTGGCCGAGGAGGCCCGGCGGGTGGCGCTACCGAACATCGGCCGGTTGCTGCCCGCGGCCCGCGCCGCCGGCCACCACGTCGTGCACTGCCTGGTGCAGCGCCGGCCCGACGGACTGGGTTCCAATCACAATGCCCGGCTTTTCGCCGCGGGCAAGCGCTCCGTCGACATCACCCCCGGCAGTGCCGGCGCCACCCTGTTGCCCGAATTCGGGCCGGAGCCCACGGATCTGGTGTTGTCACGCTGGCACGGGCTCGGGCCGATGGGCGGCACCGACCTGGACGCCATCCTGCGCAATCTAGGCGTCACCACCATCGTTGCCGTCGGCGTCTCGCTGAACGTCGCCATCCCCAACCTCGTGATGGATGCCGTCAACGCCGGTTACCGGGTGGTTCTGCCCCGGGACGCGGTCGCCGGTGTCCCCGCCGAATACGGTGCGGCCGTCATCGACAACAGCCTGGCCCTGCTGGCCACCGTCACCACCACCGCAGCACTCATCGAAGACTGGAGCGTCCATGGCTGAGGTTTCGCCGATGTTCACCGTGTCCGCCGTGGCCGAGGCCGTCGCCGCGGCAATCCCCGACCGCACGCTGGTGGCCCAGGGTGAGCGCCGGTACAGCTACGGGCACATCATCGACCGGTCGTCCCGGCTCGCCGCCTATCTGCACGCGCAGGGCCTGGGTTGCCACACCGAGCGCGACGCGCTGGCCGGGCACGAGGTCGGCCAGGACCTGCTGGGCATCTACGCCTACAACGGGCCGGAGTTCGTCGAGGGCATGCTCGGTGCGTTCCGGGCCAGGGTGGCGCCGTTCAACGTCAACTACCGTTACGTGAAGACCGAATTGCAGTATCTGCTGGCCGATTCCGAGGCCTCGGCCCTGCTGTATCACGGCGCGTTCGCACCGCGGGTCGCCGAGATCCGCGACGAGTTGCCGCATCTGAAGGTGCTCATCCAGATCGCCGACGGGTCCGGCAACGCACTGCTCGACGGTGCCGTCGACTACGAATCGATCGTCACCGGACAGGCAACCGCTCCTCCGGTGCTGCCCTCCCCCGACGATCTCTACGTCCTCTACACCGGCGGCACCACCGGCATGCCCAAGGGCGTGTTGTGGCGCCAGCACGACATCTTCATGACCGCGTTCGGCGGGCGCAACATGGTCACCGGTGAGCGGGCCGCGTCGGTCGAGGAGATCGTCGGCCGCGTCTCCGAGAACCCGGGCACCAAACTGCTGATCCTGCCGCCGCTGATCCACGGCGCCGCGCAGTGGGCCGCGATGACCGCGATCACCACCGGGCAGACGCTGGTGTTCCCCAGCGTCGTCGAGCGCTTCGACACCGACGACGTGGTGCGCACCATCGAGCGTGAGCAGGTGCTGGTGGCCACCGTGGTCGGTGACGCGATGGCCCGCCCGCTGTTGGCCGCCATCGAACGCAGCCTGCGCGACGGCAGTGCCGATGTGTCCTCGCTTGCCGTGGTCGCCAACGGCGGCGCGCAGCTCACCCCGTACGTGAAACAGCAGTTGATCGATGCCAAACCCGGGCTCATCGTGATCGACGGTGTCGGTTCCTCGGAGACCGGTGCGCAGATGAGCCACATGTCGGCACCGGGCGCCGTCTCGACCGGCACCTTCAATGCCGGGCCCGACACCTGTGTGGTGGCCGAGGATTTCACCGCGATACTGCCCCCGGCCCACGAGGGTCTCGGCTGGCTGGCCCAGCGCGGCTTCGTGCCGCTCGGCTACAAGGGCGATGCCGCCAAGACCGCCGCGACATTCCCGGTGATCGACGGTGTGCGGTTCGCGGTGCCCGGCGACCGGGCCCGGCATCTGGGCAGCGGGGCGGTCGAACTGCTCGGCCGGGACTCGGTCACCATCAATTCCGGGGGCGAGAAGATCTTCGCCGAGGAGGTGGAGTCGGCCATCGCCTCGCATCCCGCAGTCGCCGACGTCGTGGTGGCCGGCCGGCCCAGTGAGCGGTGGGGCGCCGAGGTGGTCGCGGTCGTCGCGCTCGCCGAGGGGGCGCACGCCGATGCCGAGGAGCTCATCCGGCATGCCGAGAGTTCCATCGCCCGTTACAAACTGCCGAAAGCCGTGGTGTTCCGTCCGGTGATCGAGCGCAGTCCGGCAGGTAAAGCCGACTACCGGTGGGCCCGCGAGCAGGCGACGGGAAGTTGATCAGCGGTTCTTGAGCCGACGCCGCGTCCGCCGCCGGGCCATGCTCAACGTCGCGTCGGCGTACATCTGCATCCCGCGGCGGAACGGCGGCGCCGCCGACCCGGTCATGCTGAACGGCAGATCGGTGCCCACCACCGTGCGTTGATGGCTGAACGCATCGAAGCCGGCCTTACCGTGGTAGGCGCCCATACCGCTGCGGCCCACGCCACCGAACGGCGCTGCCGACGGGATCATCTGCGCGGCAAAGTCGTTACGCGCCACACCACCGCTGCGGGTGTTGCGCAAGAAGGTTCGGAAGGTCTCGCCGTCGGGGCCGAACCAGTAGGCGACCAGCGGCGCCGGACGCGCGTTGATGTAGTCGATGACCTCACCGAGCGCCGAGTAACCCAGCACCGACAGCACCGGTCCGAAGATCTCCTCGGAGGCGATGTCCATCCGCTCGTCGATATTGCTGACGATGGTCGGGGCGATCTTGCGGGTGGCACGGTCGGGCAGCGACTCCCCCGCCGGGACCACCGATTCGACGGTGGCGCCCCGGGCGCGGGCGTCGTCGATCAGTCCGACCACCCGGTCGAAGTTGGCGTCGTTGACACTTGAGCAATAGTCGTCGTTGGCGATGATGTGGGGGAACATGCCCGCCCATGTCCGGCGGACGGTGTCGACGAACTGCGCGACGCTGCCATCGGGCACGAACACGTAGTCCGGGCAGACACAGACCTGACCGCCATTGACCATGCGGGCCTGGGCGATTCGGGTCGCCGAGCGCTGGATGTCCGCGGCGGGGGCCACCACGACAGGATTCTTGCCGCCGAGTTCCAGGGTCACCGGGACGAGGTTCTCCGACGCGGCGCGCTGCACCAGCGATCCCACCGACGGGGAACCCGTGAAGAAGAGGTGGTCGAACGGGAGCCGGGAGAATTCGGCGGCCACCTCGGGCCCGCCGGTGACCACGGCGAGTTCGGTGTCCTCGAAGTACTCCGGGGCCAGCGCCGCCATCAATTCCGCCGTGCCCGAGGTGACCTCGGACATCTTGATCATCACCCGGTTGCCTGCGGCGAAGGCCGCCGATGCGGGCAGCACCACCAGATTGAGCGGGAAGTTCCACGGCCCGATGATGCCGACGACGCCGAGCGGGGACGGTTCGACCTCGGCGCGCAGTCCGGCGACGCGTCCCGCGCGCATCAGCTTGCTGGCCTTCATCCACTGCGGTACGTGGGCCCTGGTGTGCTCGATGACCGGGATGATGCCGACGACCTCGGTGAACAACGAGGCCGCGCGTGACCGGGTACCGAAGTCGGCGGCCATCGCCTCGACGAACGCGTCGGTGTTCTCCAGTACCAGCGCCAGCAGTCGGTCGATGCGGTTGCGGCGCAGGGCCACGCTGGGTGGGCCGGCGGTGATGAACGCCTGCCGCTGGCGTTCCAGCAGAGCTCCGGCGTGGACCTCGTGCTCGATGCGCTGGTCGGTTGTGCTCATGTCCTGAACTCCCTCCGGTAATGCTCACGGTAGCAGCAGCGGTCCCGGCGTGACAGCGGCCCGTCCCGCGAGGAAAACGGTATGTTTCGAGCAGACGGGACGTGTTACTGTAACCATTACAGTAGCGATGCGGGTCACGGCACGAAGGCAGGTAGGACGCGTGGACAGCCAGACGCAGGATGAGAACGACCTCGTGGCGGAATTGGGTGAGTCGTTCAACCTGCTCCGCGACCCGTACCCGTTCTTCGCAGCACACCGCGCCCGGCACGGTGTCTTCGACGGCAGCGTCATGGACTGGTCCAAGACACCCGACGAGTTCCGGCCCGAGAACCAGTACGCGGCGGTGTCCTATGAGGCCGTCAACACGATCTTCCGGGACAGCAAGTCGTTCAACTCCAAGATCTACGACGACACCATCGGACTGTTCATCGGCCCGTCCATCCTGGCGATGGAGGGCACCTTGCACCGAGCCCACCGCAATCTGGTCACCACCGCCTTCAAGGCGAAATCACTGAAGCGCTGGGAACCGGAGATCGTCCGCCCCATCTGTGAGCAACTCATCGACGAGTTCATCGAGGCCGGACGCGCAGACCTGGTCCGCGACTTCACCTTCGAGTTCCCGACCCGGGTGATCTCCAAGCTGCTGGGCCTGCCCGAAGAGGATCTCGCCTGGTTCCGCGCCCGGGCCGTCGAGCTGATCAGCTACCACGTCAAGTACAAGCGAGCCTTCGAAGCCTCGGCGGCACTGCGGGATTACTTCGTCAACCAGATCGACCTGCGCCGGTCCTCACCCACCGATGACATCATCGGCGATCTGGTGACCGCCGAGGTAGAGGGCGAGAAGCTCACCGACGAAGAGATCTACTCGTTCCTGCGGCTGCTGCTGCCGGCCGGACTGGAAACCACCTTCCGGTCCTCGGGCAATCTGCTCTACCTGTTGCTCACCCATCCCGATCAGTTCGCCGCGGTGCAGGCCGACCACGAACTGCTCGGCCAGGCGATCGAAGAGGGTCTGCGCTATGAGACACCGCTGACCACGGTGCAGCGTTCGGCCAGCGTGGCCACCGAACTCGACGGTGTCGAACTCCCCGCCGGCGCCGTCATCGATGTCTGCATCGGTGCGGCCAATCGCGACGAGGCGCGCTGGGAACGGGCCGAGGAATTCGACATCTTCCGCAAGCGCGTGCCGCACATCACCTTTGCCGCCGGTGAGCACACATGCCTGGGTCTTCACCTGGCCCGGATGGAGACCCGGGTGGCCGTCGAATGCCTGCTCAACCGGGTCACCGATATCCAACTCGACACCAGCGGGGATCCGCACATCTTCGGACAGCCGTTCCGCTCGCCCACCGCCGTGCCGGTCACCTTCGCACCGATCAGCTGAGCGTGAGCGGACACTGATGGCCAGGCCCCCGCGCGTGAAACGTCATGCGGGCGAGCGAAGCGGCGGGAAAAGACAACGCCGTGAACGCGGGTCCATCAGTGTGCAGGAGATCCTGTCCGGCGCCTTCGACGTCGCCGCCGACGTGTCGATCGACAACCTCAGCATGCCGCAACTGGCCAAACATCTCGACGTCGGAGTCACCAGCATCTACTGGTACTTCCGCCGCAAGGATGACCTGCTCGACGCGATGACCAACCGGGCCCTCGACGAGTACGACTTCACCGCACCGAGCATCGATGCCGACAACTGGCGCGAATCGCTGGCACATCACGCACGCATCATGCGAAAGACATTCCGCGGCAACCCGATCCTGTGTGACCTGATCCTGATCCGCGGATCCTACGGGCGTGCTGCGGTGCAGGGCGCCATCCAGAAGCTGGAGCCGCCGGTGGCCGCGCTGGTGCGCGCCGGGCTGACCTCCGAGCAGGCCTTCGACACCTACTCCGCCATCGCCACCCATGTGCGCGGCACGGTCATCATGGAACGCCTGCAGGACAAGATGCCCGGTATCGCTCCGCGTCAGGATGGCGAGCGCAACCTCATCGACCCCGCCACCACCCCCAACATCGCCGAGGCCACCGGTCGCGGGCACCGGATGGGCGTGGCCGACGACATCAACTTCGAATACGTGCTGGAATGCATCCTCGACCACGCCGAAAGGCTGGCGCGTCAGCCCTGACGCGGCAGCCGCCACCCGATGGTCTTGGTCTCGGTGTACTGGGCGAAGCCCTCGATACCGCATTGCCGGCCCACGCCGCTGTTCTTGAATCCACCGAACGGGGCGTCGGCGCCGTAGTACATGCCGCCGTTGACGCCGATGGCGCCGGTGCGGATCCGCCGGGCAACGCCCATCGCGCGGTCCGGGGACTTCGACAGCACCGCGCCGGCCAGCCCGAAGGCGCTGTCATTGGCCAGCCGCACCGCCTCGTCGTCATCGTCGAACGGGATGAGCACCAGCACGGGGCCGAACACCTCGTCCTGCGCGATGGACGATTTCGGGTCCGCCCCGAGAATCACCGTCGGAGCGACGAAGTGCCCGTCGGACAGGTGACCGGGCAGCCCCTCGGGCACGCCGCCACCGACGACGATATCGGCGCCGTCGCGTCGGGCGCCCTCGATGGCATCGAGCACGCGTTGCTTCTGGGCCGCACTGATCAGCGGACCCACCAAGGTGGTCGGCAGCGCCGGGTCACCGACCGGGACCCCACCGAAGGCCATCGTCACATTGGCGACGGCCTCGTCGAAGAGACTGCGGTGTACCAGCATCCGCGTGTTCGCGGCGCAGGCCTGGCCGGCGTGCACGCAGGCGCCGACGGCACCGGGGATGATGTGCGCCGGGTTGGCGTCATCGAGCACGATCATCGCGGACTTGCCGCCCAGTTCGAGGAAGGTGCGTTTCATGGTGTCGGCACCGACCCGCATCAGGTGCCTGCCCACCGCGGTGGACCCGGTGAACGACACCATGTCCACCCGCGGGTCGGTGCCCAGCAGGCCGGCCACCTCATTGGACGGGGTGGTCACGACGTTGATCACCCCGGCCGGGATGTCGGTGCGCTCGGCGACGAGCCGGCCCAGCCGGGTGGCGTTCCACGGGGTGTTCGGGTCCGGTTTGAGCACCACGGTGTTTCCGGCCGCCAGTGCGGGTCCGAGCTTGTTGAGGATGACCTCGATCGGGAAGTTGGACGGCGTGATGGCGGCGACGACGCCGACGGCCTCCTTGACCACGGTGCGCGCGTTGCGCTCACCGAACAGGCCGCCACCGTCGAGGCGGCGTTCCCATTCGAACTCGTCGATCAGCCGGGCCGGGTAGCGCAGCGCGTCGGCGAGCGGCCAGTCGAGTTGCGCGTTCTGCGTCGTCATTGCCGGACACCCGACCTCGGCGATCAGTTCCTCACGCAGCTCTTCGGTTTCGGCTTCGATGGCGTCCTGCAACTGGAGGATCACACGCCGGCGCAGCGCCCGGTTGGTCGACCAGTCGGTGTCGTCGAACGCGCGCCGGGCCGCACCGATGGCGCGATCCATGTCCTCGGGGCCGGCAGCAGAGGTGCTGCCGAGCAGCAAACCTGTTGCCGGGCTGTGATTGTCGAACTCGGCCCCGGACGCCGCCGCGGTGAGCTCACCGTCGATGAGCATCCGCGTCTCGGCGCGCCCCGCCGCGCGGTGCCCGATGTCCACACTGGACGCATTCGCCACAACCTCACCCACCAGAAGACCTCCCAGGCCGAATGCATCAACAGTAATGGTTACAGTATCTCAGCGAGACGGTGTTGCCGAGGCCACCTGCACCGGCACTCCGGTCAGCCATGACATCCCGGCCAGCGCCTCGACATCGGCCGGGTCGCTGGACATCAGCTGATTGACATTGACGCCACCGGCCCGGTTGGCGATCCGCCAGCCGCCGGTTCCCCGGTGACCCCAACCATGCGGAATCGCAATGGTTCCCGGCACGATATCGGCGGTCAACGCCACCGGGACGGCGATCTCACCGAACGGTGAGCGCACCGTGGCGGTATCGCCGTCGGCGATGTCACGGGCGGCGGCGTCATCGACATGCATGAGCGCCCGCTGGGTCCGCTCCCCGCGCATCAGCAGCGGTGCGTTGTGCATCCAGGAATTCTCCGAGCGTGGTTCGCGCATGCCGATCATCCGCATCGGGAAATCCGCGGGTCGCTTGCGCCGCACCAGTGCGATGATCTCGTCGCCGATGCCGTCATGCTCCAACTCGACCTTGCCGTGCCGGTAGGCCACCACCTCATCGAGCACACCGGTCCGGATGTCGGGTGCCACCACCACACCGTGCGGATGTGCGGTGGCCAGTCGTCGGAAGTTCAGCCCGTTGCGACGCAGCCCGAATCGATCTCCCCCGTCGGACATCCGGATCATCATGTCGATCACCGGACGTGGGCTCAACCGTCGACCGCTGCGGCCGGCGATCCGCTGACCCGCCCGCAGCGCGGCGAACACCGGCGTGCGCGTCCGGATTCGGGAGATCAGGTCCACGATGATGTCCCATTCGGTGCGGCATTGACCGGCCGGTGTGACGACCGCGTCGGTGGCCTGACGAAACGGCGTGGCCTGGAACTGCTGGAAGGTGACGGCGAAATCGTCGCGCTCGTACATCGTGGTGACGGGCAGCACGTAGTCGCAATGGGCGTGCGTCTCGTTCACGTACAGATCGAGGCCGACCATGAGATCGAGTGACTCCAGCGCGTCTTCCAATTCCGCGCCGTTGGGCAACGACAACACCGGGTTCCCGGCGCCGACGAACATCGCCCGGATCTGCCGGTGGCCCGCGGTGGTCATCTCCTTGGCCATCAGCGCCGCAGGTTCGGCGCCGATGACCGTCCGCATGCCGCCGATGCGGGTGCGTTTGGTCCGATAGGTGCGGCGCAGCGCGGCGCCCATCAGCTTCGAACCCCACTTCTGCCCGGGGATGCCCAGCGTGCCGAACACGCTGCCACCCGGGCGGTCGAGGCTGCCCGCCACCAGATTCACCGCATCGATCAGGTATGTGACCAAGGTGCCGTTGCGCCCCACGCAGGTGCCGAGACGCCCGTACACCGCGGACCGCGGCGTCGCGGCAAGGTCACGGGCCAACGCGCGCAACGTATCCGGCGTCACCCCGGTGTGCACCTGCGTGACCTCCGGGGTGAACTCGGCGACCTCGGCTGCCAGCCAGTCCAGCCCGTGTGACTGGGCCCGCGCGGCCTCGCTGACCAGCCCCTCGGCGAAGAACACCTGCAGCACCGACAGCAACAGGTAGGCGTCGCTGTCGGCGATGACACCCAGCCACTCGAACTGCGCCGCCGTCTCGCTGCGGCGCGGATCGATCACGACCACCCGGCCACCTCTGCGCACGATGTCGTGCATGCGGTCCTTGATCCGCGGCGCGGTGAGGAAACTCCCATGGGACACCATGGGATTGGCGCCTATCAGGACCAGCAGATCGGTGCGCAACAGGTCCGGGATCGGCACCGTCATCGGGGAGCCGTACAGGAACTGGCTGGCCAGCAGCCGGCTGCTGGTGTCCTGCGACGAGGACGTGAAGAAGTGGCTGTCACGGCCCACCCCCTTGGCGAAGGTCATCGCCCCGAAAAGGTGCGCATAGCTGAATGCCGCCGGATTGCCCATGTACCAGCCGAACGCCCCGGACCCGTGCCTGCGGTGGATCGCGTCGCAGCGGGCGGCGATATCGTCGAGTGCGGAGTCCCAGCTCACCGGCTCGAAGCCGTCCGGGGTGCGCTTGAGCGGCGTGGTGACCCGGTCCGGATCGTTGACCACCTCGGTGAACGCGATGCCCTTCTGACAGGCGAACCCCGCCGACAGCGGATGCTCGCGGTCCGGTCGCAGCGCGGTCAGGCGCCCGTCTTCGACGGTGGCGATCATCCCGCACAGGGGCTCACAGATCCGGCAGAACGTCGGCTTGTGCTCGATGCCGCTCGCCATCATTCACCGCGCTTCCGTGGCCTCGGGGCTGGCCACCAAGTACGCTACTGTAAGAATTACAGTTGGCATGTGGAGTTCGCAGTTTCTCGAGGGGGACGAAATGCAGAAAGCGCTGGCGACAGAGATTTCGACGTGGCCGGACGCCGAACCCGCACTGATCGGCAGCCGCTGTGGATCCTGCCGGGCGACGACGTTCCCGGTCCAGCGGCGCTGTCCCTGTTGCAGCAGCGACGCGATGAGCCCCGAGCATCTGCCCCGGCGCGGCACCCTGGTTGCTTGGACCACTCAGGGCTTTCCGCCCGGTCCGCCCTACCAGGGACCCACCGGCACGGACTTCGTGCCGTTCGGTGTGGGGCTCGTCCAGCTCGGGGATGTGCTGCGGGTCGAGGGGCGGCTCACCGAAAACGACCCGGCCAAGCTGACATTCGGCATGGAGGTCGAGCTGACCATGATTCCGTTCGCGACCGACGCCGAGGGTGACGAGTTGATCACCTTCGCGTTCGCACCTGTCGAGGGAGCCTGATGTACGACGTAGCGATCATCGGTGTGGGCCTGCACCCGTTCGGCCGGTTCGAAGGCAAATCGGCCATGGAGATGGGCGTCGATGCCATCTTCGCCGCCGTCGATGACGCCGGTGTCGATTGGAGGGATATCGGCGCCGCCACCGGGGGCAGCTGGACGGTCGCCAACCCGGACGCCATCGTGGGCATGGTCGGGCTGTCCGGCATCCCGTTCACCAATGTCTTCAACGCCTGCGCGACCGCGGCCAGCGCGACCAAGGTGTGCGCGGACGGTATTCGCCTCGGCGACTACGACATCGGGATCGCCGTCGGGCTGGACAAGCACCCGCGCGGCGCCTTCACCGAGGACCCGGGCCTGGTCGGCATGCCGGCCTGGTACGCCGAGAACGGCCAATATCTGACCACCCAGTTCTTCGGCATGAAGGCCAACCGCTACCTGCACGACCACAACATCTCGGCACGCACCCTGGCCAAGGTCGCCAACAAGAATCTGCGTAATGGCGCTCTGAACCCGAATGCGTTCCGGCGCAAGCCCATCTCCGAGGACGACATCCTGAATTCGACGATGCTGAACTACCCGCTGACCCAGTACATGTTCTGCGCCCC
>Ga0075364_10001034_pt1 | contig 14802 bp, 14 predicted proteins | sample EndMetdeltDD1764_FD_71517 | JGI IMG/M metagenome (GOLD analysis project Ga0075364, IMG submission 71517) | Populus endosphere microbial communities from Tennessee, USA - Endosphere MetaG P. deltoides DD176-4 | ecosystem: Host-associated > Plants > Roots > Endosphere | place: USA: Tennessee... | reverse complement strand
CAGCTGATGTGTTCAGGGCTGCTCACCTCGGAGGTCGACGAGGTGGCGGAGGCGTTCGGCGCTGCCGACCTCCGTGAGTGCGAGCGCCGCGCATCCGGCGACTGGGCCGCGCTGCGACTCGAACGACCCTGACGATCGTTATCTTCCGCCCGTGCTCGCAACCGTCACGGCCTACAGCGTGGGGTTGTTCATCCACGTGCTCGCGGTCGTCCTGGCATTCGGCCCAACCTTCGGCTACGGGTTCTTCATCGGTTACGCCGACACGAATGCGCCCGCCGCCGTTCCCGCGATCCACCGGGCGATCCGCATGACCAACCTCTATCTCGTGACGCCGGCGATGATCGTCGTGCTCGGCGCCGGGATCTATCTGATGGCGAAGGGCGACTGGGGGAACCAGTCGTGGATCACGGTGGGCTACATCGCGATCATCGTTCTCTTCGGGTTGGTCCATGGCTTCTTCAACCCACGGACGAAGAAGGCGATCGAGCTCTCCGAGCGCGACCTGGCCGCGGGCGGACAGCTGAGTGCCGAATACAGCCGGATCTCGGCGCAGATGGCCCGCGTGGGCCAGCTCGCCGGACTGATCGTCGCCGTGACGATCTTCTTCATGGTCGTCCAACCCTGAGCCGGCATGGAGACGACGACGCCCCCATGAGCGACGAGCGCTCCGGGCTGCCGATCGCGGTGTTCGACTCGGGGATCGGAGGCCTGACGGTCCTCCACGAGCTGCTGGTCTCGCTGCCGGAGGAGGACTACCTCTACCTCGGCGATACGGACGGCTTCCCCTACGGGAACAAGGCCGCGGAGTGGCTGCGCCCACGGATCGAGCAGCTCGTGACGTTCCTGCTCGAGCGCGGTGCAAAGCTGCTGGTGGTGGCGTGCAACTCCGCGACCGCCGCGGGGGCCGACGTGGCTCGAAGCGTCGCTTCCCGACGGGACGTCGAGGTGCTCACGGTCGTCGACCCCGAGGCCGAGATCGCCGCGGCGATCAGCGATTCGCATCGGATCGGCGTGCTGGCGACGTCGACGACGGTGGAGAGCGGCGCGTACCGGAAGGCGCTGGAGCGGACGCTGGGCCATCCTGAGCTCGACGTGATCGAGGTTCCGGCGCCGCGTCTCGCGCCGATCATCCAGAACGGCTTCCCCTTCGACGAGGAGGTGATCGAGACGGTCCGCTCGTACTGCGAGCCGTTCCGAGAGGCCGAGGTGGACACGCTGATCCTGGGGTGCACCCACTATCCGCTGGTCGCGCCGATGCTCCAGCGGATCCTCGGCCGTGACGTTCGCCTGGTCACCGCCGGCCACGCCCTCGCGGCCGCGGCGCAGCGCACTCTGGAAGCGGCGGGGCTGGACACGGATCACGACGGCGAGGGCACGTACCGCTTCCTCTGCACCGGCGACGTCCCCTCGTTCCGTGAGCACGGCACGAGGTTCCTGCAGATGCCGCTCGGCGAGGTCGAGCAGGTGGATTTCGAGGACCCAACCACGGCTACCCTGTAATCGATGACGACCACCATCCTCGAGCGCGTTCAGTCCGATACGCGCGTCGCGATGAAGGCCGGCGAGCGCGACCGGGTCGGCGCACTGCGCATGATCGCCAGCGCGCTCCAGCAGGACGCCAAGGAGGGCAGTGGCGACGAGGTGGCCGTCCTGCGGCGCGAGCGCAAGCGCCGGCTCGAGGCCGCGGAAGCCTTCCGCGACGGCGGGGGCGACGAGCGGGCCGCCGCCGAGGAGGCCGAGGCGGAGCTCATCGCCGACTACCTGCCGGCCGAGTTGAGCGACGACGAGCTCACCGCGATCGTCGACGCCGCCGTGTCGGAGGCGGGCGTCTCCGACCCCAAGGAGATGGGGAAGGTCATGGGCATCGTGATGCCGAAGGTCGATGGGCGGGCGGACGGCAAGCGCGTGAGTGCCGCCGTTCGCGAGCGCCTGAGCTAGGGAGCTCACCCGGGCCTTTGGCACGCAGGCAGCTCACCCTCGACAACACCGTCGCCGCGGAGCTGGCGGGCTCCGAGGACTCCGTGCTGAGGGAGCTCGAGGACAGGGTGCGGTGCGACGTCCACCTGCGGGGAAACGTCCTCACCCTGGACGGCTCGGAGGGCGACGTGCGCGACGCCGCTGTCGTGGTCGACGAGCTCGTGGGGCTGATCGAGCGCGGGCACGACGTCGCTCCGACGACGCTCCGCACGGTGTCCGGCGCCATCGACGCGCGCCAACCGACGGCCGAGATCCTCGAGGACGTCATCTGGCGCCACCGCTCGATCAAGGTCGCGCCAAAGACCGTCAACCAGAAGCGCTACGTCGACTCCATCCGCGACCACACCGTGACCTTCGGAATCGGCCCGGCGGGGACCGGCAAGACGTTCCTCGCCGTCTCGATGGCGGTCGCCGCCCTCGACGCGCGTGAGGTCAACCGGATCATCCTCACCCGGCCGGCGGTCGAGGCCGGCGAGCGGCTCGGCTTCCTTCCCGGCGACATCCAGGCGAAGGTCGACCCGTACCTGAGGCCGCTCTTCGACGCGCTCTACGACATGCTCGATCCCGAGCGGGTCACCACATACCTGGAGAACGGGATCATCGAGGTCGCGCCGCTCGCGTTCATGCGGGGCCGCTCCCTGAACGATTCCTTCGTGATCCTCGACGAGGCGCAGAACACGAGCCCCGAGCAGATGAAGATGTTCCTGACGCGTCTCGGGTTCGGGTCCAAGATGGTGGTCACCGGGGACGTGACCCAGATCGACCTGCCTCGCGACCAGCGCTCGGGGCTCGTCGTGATCGGCGAGATCCTTGCCCGGGTTCACGACATCTCGTTCGTCCGATTCGGCGGCGAGGACGTGGTCCGCCACCAGCTCGTGCAGCGCATCGTCGCCGCCTATGGTGACTACGAGCGAGAGAACCGCTCGCGCGATTGAGCGCCGAGCGACCGGACCTCGCTGACGTACCGGACGAGTTGCGTCCCGCCGCGGAGGCGGCGCTCCGAGCCGCGGGCGTCGAGTCCGGCCACCTCTCCGTCGAGCTGGTCGGCGAGAATCGGATCCGCGAGTTGAACCGCGAGCACCGCGGCCTCGACGAGCCCACGGACGTGCTCTCCTTCCCGATCGACGAGGGCGGGTCGGTGCCTGGCCCCCGTGAGCTGGGTGACGTGGTGATCTGCTCCGCGCACACGGCCGATCTGTTCGAGGCGACCGTCCACGGCGTCCTGCATCTCTGCGGATACGACCACGAGACCGACGACGGTGCGATGCTCGCTCTGCAGGACACCGTCATGAGCGAGCTCGGCGACAGATGACGCGCGTCGGATTCGTCGGCCTGGCCGGCCGGCCCAACGTGGGGAAGTCGACGCTCGCGAATGCGATCGTCGGCTCCAAGGTGGCGATCGTCTCCGACCGCCCCCAGACCACGAGGCGGGCGGTCCGCGGGATCGCCACGGAGAGCGACGGCGAGTGGCAGATGGTCCTCGTGGACCTTCCGGGGGTCCAGCGTCCCCGCGACTCGCTCACCTCCCGCATGCAACGCCGGGTCCAGCAGGAGCTTCAGGAGGCCGACGCGGCGCTCATGGTGGTGGACGGCCAGCAGGGGGTCGGCCCCGGCGACCGGTTCATCGCCAAGGTGCTGCTCGCGGCCGCCGAGGGCACCCCGGTGACCTGCGCCGTGAACAAGATCGACCGGCTCAGCCCCGCCGAGATCGCCGGCGCCCTGGCGGAGGCCGCGGAGCTCGACGTCGTCGACGAGGTGTTCCCGGTGAGCGCGCGAACCGGCAAGGGCCTGGACCCGCTCAGGGACCACCTGGCCACCCTGCTCCCGGAGGGACCGCTGCTGTATCCACCGGAGGAGCGCTCGGATCTGCCCAGCGAGGTTCACCTCGCCGAGCTGATCCGCGAGCAGGTCCTCCGCCGCACCCGGGACGAGGTGCCCCACGCGGTGGAGGTCATGGTCGACGAGATCGAGCCGCGCGACGATGGCCTGGTGGAGGTCCGCGCGCAGGTCTGGGTTGAGACCGACTCCCAGAAGGGAATCCTCGTCGGCAAGGGGGGCCGCATGATCCGCGATATCGGCACCGCGGCCCGCAAGGAGCTCGAGCGCGACCTGGGCGCGCACGTCTTCCTCGACCTTCAAGTCAAGATCCGGCGACGCTGGCGCACCGACGAGAGCCTCCTCGACCGCATCGGGATCGAGTAGTCAAAACGGCGGCAACGAGGACGGCGGCCCACCGACCTGGTGACAACCGCCAATCAAGTCGATCCACGTCCGGTTTCCGGACGCGGATTGCCTTGAAACGAGCTCTGCCCCACTTGCCCTTGGGGCGCTTGACGCGGTGCCCACGCCAGGCTTGTTCACCCCGACCGTAAACTCCTGCAAATGAGCGCGACGGAGCCTCTGGACGCAGTTCGGTTCGACGACGATGGCCTCGTGCCCTGCGTGACGCAGGATTGGTCCACGGGCGAGGTGCTGACGCTCGCTTACATGAACGAGGAGGCGCTGCGGCGCACGCTGGAGACCGGCGAGGTGCACTTCTACAGCCGCTCGCGGGACGAGCTGTGGCACAAAGGGGACACCTCGGGCAATTTCCAGCGGGTTCGCCAGATCCGCTACGACTGCGACGGCGACGCGCTGGTCGCCCTGGTCGAGCCCGCCGGGCCGGCCTGCCATACGGGCCAGCGCTCCTGCTTCTACCGCGACCTGAGCGGTAGCGCGGACCAGGCGATCGACGCCACGCCGGCCGACGGGGAGCCGCTTCCGGCCGCCCACGAGGCGACCGCGGCACTCGAGCGCACGCTCACGGACCGTCGCGAGCGGCGGCCGGAGGGCTCGTACACGGTTGAGCTGCTGGAGGACCCGCCGCGCATCGGCGACAAGGTCCGGGAAGAGGCAGACGAGGTGGCGAGAGCGGCGCAGTCCGAGTCCGACGAGCGGGTGGCCGAGGAGGCGGCGGACGTCCTGTACCACCTGCAGGTGCTGCTTCTGTCGCGCGGGGTGCCCGTCGGGACGGTGCTGGAGACCCTGAATGGCCGTCGCCGCTGAACGCGCCCCCGAGGTGAGACCGAGCCTGGCCGAGGCGAGGGACCTCGCGAGGTCCGGTAACGCGATCCCGGTCCGCATGACGTTCGTGGACGACTGCGAGACCCCGGTATCCGCGTTCCTGAAGCTGCGTGACGGGGGGCCGTGCTTCCTACTCGAGTCGGCCGAGCAGGGCCGCCTCGGCCGGTACTCGTTTCTGGGCTTCAGGCCCCGCGCCATGCTGCGCTACGCGGATGGCGAGCTGCGGGAGTGGCGAGGCGCGGTCGCTTCCGACGCAGAGCCCGTCTCCACTCGCCCCGTCGACGACCCGTACGGCGCGGTCAGCGACTACCTGGGCGCGTTCCGGCTGCCGCCGATCGACGATCTGCCTCCGTTCGCCGGGGGCGCTGTGGGGTTTTTCGGCTACGACCTGGTCAGGACCGTCGAGCCGCTCGGCGAGCCCAACCCGGATCCGCTGGGCCTGCCGGACATGGCGCTCATGGTCAGCGACGTGCTCGTGGCCTTCGATCACATGCGCCACGAGCTCACGTTGATGGCGTACGTCTTCACGGACGATTCCGAGCTCGAGACCGCCTACGCCGCCGCCGTCGAGACGCTCACCGACCTGCGCGAGCGCCTGCGGGGCCCGGTGCCGCGACCACCCGCCACCTCGAGCGGCGCCGCCCCCGAGTTCGAGTCGAACATGACGCGCGAGCAGTTCGAGGCGAACGTCCAGCGGATCATCGAGTACATCTACGCCGGAGACGCCTTTCAGGTGGTTCCCTCGCAGCGTTTCTCGGCGCCGACCCCGGTCGAGGCCTTCTCGATCTACCGCGGCCTGCGCACGGTCAACCCCTCGCCCTACATGTACTTCCTCGACTTCGGCGACTTCCAGATCGCCGGCGCGTCCCCCGAGCCCCTGGTGAAGGTCACCGGCCGCCGGGTCGAGACGCGGCCGATCGCGGGCACTTACCCGCGGGGCGAGAGCGAGGAGGAGGATCGGCGCCACGCCGAGGAGCTCCTGCGGGACCCGAAGGAGCGCGCCGAGCACGTGATGCTGGTCGATCTGGGGCGCAACGATCTCGGGCGGGTCTCCGAGTTCGGATCCGTCGAGGTCGACGAGTTCATGATCGTCGAGGCCTACTCGCACGTGCACCACATCGTGAGCCAGGTGTCGGGGACGCTGCGCCCGGACGTGACGGCCATGGATGCCCTCCGCGCGGTGCTCCCGGCCGGCACGCTGTCAGGCGCGCCGAAGGTCCGCGCGATGCAGATCATCGACGAGGTGGAGCCTCACAAGCGGGGCTCGTACGGCGGAGCGATCGGCTATCTCGGCTTCACCGGAGACCTCGACACCGCGATCCACATCCGGACGGTCGTCGTGAAGGACGGAACGGTTCACGTGCAGGCCGGCGGTGGCACGGTCGCCGACGCCAAGCCCGACTACGAGTACCGCGAGAGCGTCAACAAGGCGAAGGCGGTGTTCGCCGCCGTCGAGCTCGCGGCGAGCCAGCCGGATTGGCCGTGAGAGCCTGACATGCGCGTTCTGGTCATCGACAACTACGACTCCTTCACCTACAACCTCGTCCAGTACCTGGGCGAGCTCGGCGCCGACCCCGACGTGGTTCGAAACGACCGGGCCGAGGTGAGGGACCTCCTGCAGCGAAAGCCGGAGCGGGTGGTCATCTCCCCGGGGCCGTGCACTCCTGCCGACGCCGGGATCTCGATCGAGGCGGCCCGCGCGTTTCCCGAGTCCGGCGTGCCGACTCTGGGCGTGTGCCTCGGCCATCAGTCGATGGTCGAGGCGTTCGGCGGCCGGACGATCCGCGGGGAGCCGATCCACGGCAAGGACGCGGACGTCGAGCACGACGGCCGGGGGGTCCTGAGCGGCCTCGAGAGCCCGCTCCGCGCCGGGCGCTATCACTCGCTCGTCGCCGATCCGGACCTTCCCGATGAGCTCGAGCTGAGTGCCTCCTACGACGGCGTCGTCATGGGGGTGCGCCACCGGGAGCTGCCGGCCGAGGGCGTCCAGTTCCACCCGGAGTCGGTGCTCACGCCGCGCGGCAAGGACATACTCCGGAACTTCCTCGGCTGATGCCCAACGAGATCCTCACCCGCGCCATCGACGAGGTGTGCTCCGGCACGCATCTGACCGCCGACCACGCGTCGGCGGTCCTCGACGAGATCATGGAGGGGCGCACTTCCGAGGTCGAGACCGGCGCCTTCCTCGTGGCCCTGCGCGCGAAAGGCGAGACGGTGGCCGAGCTGGTGGGCCTCGCGAGGACCATGCGCCGGCTTGCCGCCCACGTCGACGTCGCTCGCGAGGACCTGATCGACACGGCCGGAACGGGCGGAGGGCCCTCGACCTTCAACATCTCGACGGCCGCCGCCCTCGTGGCAGCGGGCGCGGGGTGCGCGGTCGCCAAGCACGGGAACCGGTCCAGCACCAGCCGCTCCGGCTCGGCGGACCTCCTGGAGGCGCTCGGCGTGCGGATCGATCTCGATCCAGCCGGCGTGGCGCGCTGCATCGACGAGGTGGGCTTCGGCTTCATGTTCGCCCCGCGCCACCATGCCGCGATGAAACACGTCATGCCGGTCCGTAAGGAGCTCGCCGTCCGCACGATCTTCAACTTCCTCGGCCCACTGACCAACCCCGCCGGCGCGAGCCGGCAACTCCTCGGGGTCTCGGATCGCCGCTATCAGGAGACGATCGCCGAGGCGCTCGTCGGGCTTGGCTGCGAGCGCGCCATGGTCGTGCGCGCGGAGGACGGGGTCGACGAGATCGGCCTGGAGGGTCCGACGCGCGTGATCGAGGTCAAGGAGGGCCGGACGGAGGAGTGGTTCGTAGAGCCTGAGCGCCTGGGCGCTCCCATCGCGGAGGTCGAGGAGATCGGAGGGGGCACGCCCGAGGAGAATGCTCAGACCGTGAGGCGTGTGCTCGACGGCGGCGAGGGCCCGGCACGTGACGTCGTCGTCCTGAACGCCGGAGCGGCGATCGTCGTCGGCGGCGGCGCGCCGGACCTCGAGGCCGGCGCCGAGCGCGCGCGTGAGGCGATCGATGGGGGCGCGGCGCGGGACGTGCTCGCGCGGCTCGTCGAGCTGAGCGGCGAGCTGTCCCCATCGTGACCAGGGGGTTGGCCGGTGGTAACCACTAGCCTGTCGCGGAGGTGAGTTCGCTCGACGAACTGGTCGCCGGCGCACGCGAAGACTCCCGTCGCCGGCAGGAGGAGGTGCCGCTCGAGACGCTTCGCGCGAGGCTGGGCGGCCGCGACGGCGCGCGTCCGTTCAACGAAGCGCTCGTTCGCCCCGGCCTCTCGCTGATCGCCGAGTTCAAGCGGCGCTCGCCGAGCGCCGGCGAGCTGCGACCCGGCGCGGGCGTGGCCGAAACCGTGCGGGCATATGAGCGTGGTGGCGCCGCGGCCCTCTCGATCCTCACCGAGGAACGCCAGTTCGGAGGCTCCCTGCACGACCTGCGCGCGGCGCGGGAGGCGTCGGACCTGCCGATCCTCCGCAAGGACTTCGTCGTCGATCGGTACCAGCTCTACGAGGCTGCGGCGAACGGCGCGGACGCGGTTCTGCTGATCGTTGCGGCGCTGGACGACGACGACCTCGCGGAGCTCTATGGCGAGGCGCGCGCCCTCGACCTCGACTGCCTCGTCGAGGTTCACGACGAGCCCGAGCTCGAGCGCGCGCTGATGGTTGAGGCCGACGTCATCGGCATCAACAACCGAAACCTCAACGACCTCACCGTGGACGTGCGGACCACGGTGGACCTGCTGACGGACGTACCGGCGGGGAAGACCGTCGTGTCCGAGTCGGGGTACCAGGGCCGCGAGCAGCTCGACGAGCTCGAGCGGATCGGGGTCGACGCGGTTCTCATCGGCGAGACGCTGATGCGAGCGGAGGAGCCCGAGCTGGCGGTGCGTGATCTCACGGGCGACGAGGAGGCCACGCGCGAGCACTACCTCGAGCGCGCCTCCGAGGAATAGGTCTCAGGCGGCGATCCGCCGCGGGAACACGAGATTCTTAGAAGCTCTGTAGGAGCGCGTTAGGCCGCATTAACCGACCTTGCCCATGCTCATCGGCATGAGCAGAGTCAAGAACTTCTCCAGCAAGCCCCTCGGTGCCGCGGTCATCGGCGGTCTGATCGTCGCCGTCATCGGCCTGAGCGCCATTGCCGCCGGCATCGTTCACTCCTCCTCCAGCAGCGGCAACACGGTGGCCACCCTGACGCCGGCGCCCATGCCGCAGCCCGCTGCCCAAACCACCAGCAAGGGCCAGACCGTGAGCCAGATCTACCACGAGGACTCGCCCGGCGTCGTCTTCATCCAGTCGACGCTCCAGTCGCAGGGGCCTGACCTCCTCAACCCGTTCGGCGGGGGCGGTGGCAGCGGTGGCGGCACCGCCACCGGGTCCGGATTCATCATCGATCACGAGGGCCACATCCTCACCAACGCCCACGTCGTCGACGGAGCCAGCAAGATCGAGGTCACCCTCGGCAGGTCCGACACCTCCTCGCCGGTCCCCGCGACCGTCGTCGGCAAGGACCCCTCGACCGACGTCGCGCTCCTGAAGGTCGACGCTCCGTCCGACCAGCTCCACCCGCTCGCGCTCGGCAACTCCTCCGATGCGCAGGTCGGAAGCCCGGTCGTCGCGATCGGCAACCCGTTCGGCCTCGATCGAACCGTGACCGCCGGAATCGTGTCCGCGCTCCAGCGTGAGATCAAGGCGCCGAACGGATTCACGATCGACAACGTGATCCAGACGGACGCGGCGATCAACCCGGGCAACTCCGGTGGTCCGCTGATCGACGCGAACGGCCAGGTGCTCGGGATCACCTCCCAGATCGAGTCGCCCAACGGCGGCGGGAACGTCGGCATCGGGTTTGCGGTTCCGATCGACACCGTCCGGCAGGTCGCGAACCAGCTGCTCCAGAGCGGCACCGTGCAGCACGCCTACCTGGGTATCAGCGGCACCGATCTGACTCCCGAGATATCCCAGGTTCTGAACCTTCCGGTCGACCAGGGCGCCCTGGTGCAATCGGTAACCCCGAACGGCCCGGCCGCGAAGGCCGGGATCAAGGGCTCCAACGGCAACGCCACGGTCACCGTGGGCGGCCAGCGGATCCCGGCGGGCGGTGACGTCATCACGGCGATCGACGGCCAGCCCGTCAAGTCGATGACCGACGTCATCAACGAGATCAACACCAAGCAGCCCGGCGACCAGGTCCAGCTCTCGCTGGTCAGCGGAAGCCAGAAGCGCACGGTCACCGTGACCCTGGCCGATCGCCCGGCAAGCGTCAAGCAGTAGGTAGCCAGAAAAACGGCGGCGGCCGCGGGAGGCGCATCTCCCGCGGCCGCCGCCGTGAGGGCATTTCGCGCGCCTAGAATCGGTCCGCTTGGCGGACGCGAACGATGGGGACAACTCGGCAGCGCTGCTCGAACGCGAGGACGAGCTCGAGCGCGCGGCGTCCGCGCTCGACGGTGCGCTGGCGGGCCGAGGCCGGACCCTCGCCATCAGCGGCCCCCCCGGGATCGGCAAGACGAGCCTGCTCCAGGCGCTTGCGAGGCGGGCCCGAAAGGCGGGGGCCGTCGTGCGTGTTGCAGCCGGGTCGGAGTTCGAGCGGAGCTTTCCGTTCGCGATAGCTCGTCAGCTGCTTGCCAACACGCTCGGGAAGCTGGCGGCGCGGCGCCCTGAGCTGCTCGGCGGGGCCGCGATGCTCGGCGCCCTCGCGATCGGCATGGAGGGTGACGGCGCCCCGTCGGTCGCCGGTGAGTCGCTGTTTGCCGCGATCGACGGCCTGTACTGGGCGACCGCGAACCTGGCCGAGCTCCAGCCGCTCGCCCTCGTGATCGACGATGCTCAGTGGGCCGATGAGGAATCGCTTCGCTGGATCGCCTATCTCGGCAGGCGTGCCGGCGAGCTGCCGCTCCTCCTCGCACTGGGGCTCCGGCCGGCCGAGCCGGGCACGGAGTGGCCTCAGCTCGAGGCGCTCGTCCGTGACGCCGGAGCTACCGTCATCGAGCCCGAGCCGCTCACACGCGATGGGGTCGAGCGGCTGATCGCCGACCGCCTGCACTCGCAGCCGGAGCCGAAGTTCACCGAGGCCTGCGCGGTCGCAACCGGCGGCAACCCGTTCCTCGTCGACCAGCTCCTGGCGTCGCTCGCTCGCGACGACGTCACGCCGGTTGACGGCGCGGCGGGCGGAGTCGCCGGCCTCGGGCCGCCGACCGTCGCGAGAGCGGCCATTGAGCGCGTGGCGCGACTCGGCCCGCATGCGACCGGCTTGGCGAAGGCCATCGCCATCGTCGGGGACGACGCCGATCTGTCGCTCGCCCGGGAGCTCGCCGGGCTGGATGCCGCTGACGCGCGCGAGGCCGCGGACGGCCTGATCGCCGCCGACGTCGTTCGCCCGGAGCTTCCGATGGGTTTCACCCACCCGCTCGTCCGCGCTGCGATTCACAACGACATCCCGGCTGCGGAGCGCGCCTCAGCCCATGCGCGCGCCGCGCGGCTGCTGGCGGACCGCGGCGCGAGCGTCGACCGGGTGGCCGGCCATCTCCTGGACGGCGAGCCGGGCGGTGACGAGTGGGCGGTGGGGGAGCTCCGCAAGGCCGCTCGAGCGGCGCTCGCGCGCGGGGCGCCGGAGCTCGCCGCCCGCTATCTCCGGCGCGCCCTGTCGGAGCCTCCGGCCGGCGCCGAGCGGGCCGCGGTGACCACGGAGCTCGGCGCCGCCGAGGTCATCGCCGGCGAGCCCCAGGAGGCGCTTCTCCACCTGGAGAGCGCCGCCGAGCTCACCTCGGATGTGCCGGCTCGGACCGCGGCGTGGCGAGGGCAGGCGCTCGCCCTGCTCAACCTTGGTCGGCCCGACGATGCGATCGAGCGCCTCCAGTCCGCAATCGAGCAGAGCGGGGGAAACCGGTCCGACCATCGGATGCGTCTCGAGGCCGATCTGGCGTCGCTCGAGGTCATGAGCCTTACCGTGGATCACGCGGCAACGCGGGACCGGCTGGCAGGCCTCGTCGCGGACCGGGAGGGCGACGAGCCCGCCGACAACGTCCTCCGCGCGGCGCTGTCCCATCTGCTGATGGGCGAGTGCGCCCCGGCCGCGGAGGTGGCGACCCTTGCCGAGCGCGCCCTTGCGGGAAGCACGCACCTGGACCCCGGCCCGGCATTGATCGGCCGCGCCCAGGCGATGGCCACCCTGATCTGCGCGGACGCGATCGAGTCGGCGGAGGCGATCGCGACCAGGGAGTTGGCGGATGCGCGGGCTCGCGGTGCGACGTTCGAGGTCAGCCTCAACACCCTCTACCTGGCGGTTACCGCCATCTTCCGCGGCGCGATCGCCGACGCCGAGGCCGGCGCGCGCCATGTGCTCGAGCTCGCGCGCGAGCACGAGCTTCCGGCCGAGGTCGCCACCGCGGCCGCCGTGCTGACCGAGGCGCTCGTCGAGCGGGGCGAGTACGAGGAAGCGTGGGGAGAGCTCGAAGCGCTCGGTCTGACCGGTGAGCTTCCCCGAGTGAACACGTTCATCTGGGTGCTCACGCGGCGGGGGCGCCTGCGTGCGGTTTCCGGCGACCTGGAGGGCGGCCTTGAGGACATGCTCGAGGCGGGCCGCAGATACGCGGACTGGGGCGTTGTCAATCCCGCGGAGGCGCGCTGGCTGTCGGACGCCGCCCTCATCAAGCTCGCGCTCGGCGATGCGGACGGCGCTCGGGAGCTCGCCGAGCGGGAGCTCGAGCTTGCCCGCCGCTTCGGGGCCCCGCGGGCGCTAGGAGTCGCGCTACGGGCGAACGGCCTGGTCAGAGGCGGCGATGAGGGCATCCGGCTGCTGGGGGAGGCGGTTGAGGTGCTGGAGGAGTCGGTGGCGCGCCTCGAGTACGCGCACGCCCTGGTCGAGCTGGGCGCCGCGCTGCGGCGGGCGAATCAGCGAGCGGAGGCGCGCGCCCCCCTCCAGGAGGGCCTCGCGATCTCTCGGCGGTGCGGTGCGGTCCCGCTGGCCGAGCGCGCCCACGATGAGCTCACGGCGACCGGCGCCCGGCCGCGGAAGATCATCCGGTCCGGCGTCGACGAGCTCACTCCGAGCGAGCTGCGTGTCGCCCGAATGGCTGCGGACGGGATGCGCAACAAGGAGATCGCCCAGGCGCTCTTCGTAACCGTTCGCACCGTCGAGACCCACCTTCGCCACACGTACCAGAAGCTCGACATCTCCTCGCGCGGGGAGCTCGTCGCGGCGCTCGAGCCCGAGTAGCCGGGCAGTCCCGCGGCCGGCGGCCGCGAATGTACGTGGTCACCACTGATGCGAACCGGGCCGGCCGGCGGGATCGTCCCGATCGGTGAATGCGGAGCGAACGCGTTTGACGGTCGAGCTCGACTCGCGGGCGGAGCCGATCCAGGGCCAGGTCCACGATCCGGGCGGGCGCGCGCACGACTTCAGCGGCTACATGGGGCTGATCGAGGTCTTCGAGCGGCTTCGCCCCACGACGGACGGGCGGATGGGCGAGCCCGGGCCCGGTCCCGAATCGGGCGTGACGCAGGCGGCGACCAACGGCTGAGACGAGGAGGCACGAACGTGAATGCGAAGACGGCAAGCGGCTGGATCCGTAACAACATCCTGGGCTTCGTTGCGATCTTCATCGCGCTGACCGGGACGGCGGTCGCGCTGCCCGGAACGGACACGGTGGAGTCGGACGACATCATCAACGGCGAGGTCCGCAACCCGGACATTCACGACAACGCCGTGACCAGCGACAAGATCGCGATCGGCCAGGTCGATTCACCACAGCTGCACGGCGACTCGGTGACCTCCGCGAAGATCGCCGACGGCTCGGTCGGGGCGGCCGACGTCGCAGCCGACTCATTGGGCGCAGGGCAGATCGACGAGACGAGCCTCGATTCGAGCGTCCTGCAACGGCGTCTCGCGAGCGGGTGCGCCAGCGGTAGTGCGATCCGCGACGTCGATGCTGCTGGAAACGTGACCTGCGAGCCGACCGGTGGCGGTGGCAGCGGCGGACCTCCCACAGGCCCCGCGGGCGGCGCACTTTCCGGGACCTACCCGAATCCAGGCATCGCGACCAATGCCGTGGGCAACTCCCAGCTTGCGGACGGCTCCGTGAGCAGCCCGGAGATCGCGACCGGGGCGGTTGGCAGCTCCGAGGTCGCGACCGATGCCGTGGGCAGCCAGGAGGTCACCGCGGGTGCGATCGGCAGCTCCGAGCTCGCTCAGGGCGCGGTGACCACCGACAAGCTCGGAAGCGTTGCGGTCACGAACGCGAACATCGCCCCCGGTGCCGTCTCGGGCAACAGGATTCTGGACGACTCGGTCGGCGGCGAGGACATCTTCGACGGAGGCCTGACCGGAACCGACGTCGCCAACAACAGCTCCCTGAACGGCAACGACATCGATGAGAGCTCGCTCAACATCGCAGTTGGCAAAACGGTCCACGACGGCTCTTTTTGCTTCGGCGACTTCGATGGGGGGACCTGCGCGACCATGAGCCTCACCCTGCCCCGCTCGGAGCACGTTCTGGTGATCGCCTCAGGCGAATACGTCGTCGACGAGTTCGACGATCCCCAACAACCCTCGGACCCTGGGAACACGGCGAGGATGAGCTGTTTCGTCTCAGCCGCCGATTCGCTCGTCGGCAGTTCCGTCAATGTCGGGGAGAAGCAGACCTCCTTCGGCGCCACGCCCGTGCACGACGTGTTGTTTCCCGGCAACTTCGTCATCAGCGGGGTCACCGGCACCCTCTCCGCGGGAGCCCACACGTTCGAGCTGACCTGCGACGAGGATGACGGCGCCAT
>Ga0075364_10001033_pt1 | contig 14803 bp, 10 predicted proteins | sample EndMetdeltDD1764_FD_71517 | JGI IMG/M metagenome (GOLD analysis project Ga0075364, IMG submission 71517) | Populus endosphere microbial communities from Tennessee, USA - Endosphere MetaG P. deltoides DD176-4 | ecosystem: Host-associated > Plants > Roots > Endosphere | place: USA: Tennessee... | reverse complement strand
CCGCCGCTTTACGGCCCACGTGTTGTTGATGCGCCGGAAAGTGATCGCGAGCCGATTGTCCGGCTCAATGATCTCAACAAGATTTTCGGCAAGCGTAATGGTTATCACGCCGTTCGTGACGTCACCCTGACATTGCGTGAAGGTGAGATTTTTGGCCTTGCCGGTGAATCCGGTTCCGGCAAGACGACTGTCGCCAGAATGATCATGGGCCTGTCGTCACCGACGTCTGGCAGCCTGTCCATTGATGCGCCAGCACCGGCGCGCGGTAAACGCCTGACCCAGATTGTTTATCAGAACCCGGGCACATCGCTGAACCCCAAACGGTCTGTCCGACAGACGCTGACCTTGCCTTTGAAATCGATTGGCATGGACAAGACCGCCCGCGAAGCACGGATGCTGGAGTTGATGAATCTGGTCCGTCTGCCACAATCTTATCTCGCCAAGTATCCTCACGAATTGTCGGGTGGCCAGAAACAGCGTGTCGCGATTGCACGCGCTTTGGCGGCCGAACCGAAGATACTCATTCTGGACGAGCCGACGGCCGCTCTTGATGTGTCTGTTCAGAAAACGGTCATCGAATTGCTGGAGCAGCTGCGGCAGGAACTCGGACTGACCTACCTGATGATTTCCCATGACCTTTCGCTCATGCGCAACTTCTGTTCGCGCATCGCAATCATGCTGCGTGGCGAAATCGTCGAAGAAGGTTCAACGCGCGAGGTCTTTGCCGATCCGCAACACCCTTACACCCGCGCACTAATTGCCGCGATCCCTGTCGTTACCGATGAGGAAGAGCGCGAAAAACCCACCGTCACCGAAGAAGAGCGCTTGCGCTTTCTGGTGAAAACAACGGACTGATGAGAGGAGCTGACGTGTATCGCGTTGGAATTGATGTAGGCGGCACCAATACGGATGCTGTAGTCCTGAAGGATAAAACTGTACTGGCGGGAGTTAAGGCTTCCACCACGGAGGATGTGACATCCGGCGTTCTCGAGGCGCTCGAAAAGGTCATCGAGGCTTCGGGTATTGATCGCAGTGTGATCTCCGCTGTGATGATCGGCACGACACACTTCACCAATGCCGTCATCGAGCGACGTCATATGGAAGAGGTGGCCGCTATCCGTCTTGGTCTGCCATCGGGCGCAGGTTTGCCACCGATGGTGGATTGGCCAGACGATCTGCGCAAGATCGTCGGCAATCATGGCTATCAGGTCAAGGGTGGTTACGAGTTCGATGGCCGCGAAATCTCGCCGCTGGACGAAGATGCCATCGTGCGGATCGCTAGCGACATTCGCGTCAAGGGCCTGAAGGCTGCTGCCGTGACTTGTGTGTTCAGTGGCATCAACGATGCCATGGAACTTCGCACCAAGGAAATTCTGCAACAGCATTGCCCAGGTCTTCCTGTTGTCATGTCCAAGGACATCGGTCGCCATGGCCTGCTGGCGCGTGAAAGCGCCGCGATCATGAATGCAAGCCTTCTTTCTCTGGCAGACCGGACTGTTGCAGCATTTGGCAAGGCGCTTGCCACTGCTGGCATCACCTGCCCGTTCTACATCACACAGAACGACGGTACGTTGATGGCTGCCGACGTTGTCCGTGCCTTCCCTGTTCTGACATTTGCATCCGGCCCAACGAACTCGATGCGTGGTGCGGCATTCCTGACTGGTCTCAAGGATGCAGTTGTGGTTGACGTTGGCGGTACAACATCGGATGTCGGCTCCCTGTCGCACGGTTTCCCGCGTCAGGCCTCGACAACTGTCGACATCGGTGGCGTACGCACCAACTTCCGTATGCCAGATGTGTTCTCCATCGGCTTGGGTGGCGGTTCGCTGGTATTGAACGGTGCTTCTGAAATCACCGTAGGGCCGAAGTCAGTTGGTTACCGTGTCCGTGAAGAAGCTCTGTGCTTTGGCGGTGCGACATTAACCGCGACCGATATCGCTGTTGCTTCCGGCAAGGCCGATGTTGGCGAAAAGGCCCTGGTTGAAACGCTCGACAGCAAGTTGGTCAAGGCTGCTGCTGCCAAGATCAATTCCATGCTGGAAGCCTGTGTTGAGCGCAGCCGTATTTCCTCTTCTCCAGTTCCGGTTATCGCCGTCGGTGGCGGTTCCATCCTGATGCCAGAGCGGATCGGTGATCTTGAAGTGATCCGCCCGGACAACTTCGCAGTTGCCAATGCCGTTGGTGCAGCGATTGCGCAGATCAGCGGCGAAACCGACCGCGTTTTCTCGCTGGTTGAAGGCCGTACACGCGAAAGTGCACTTGCAGAAGCGGAAGCTGAAGCCCGTGAAAAGGCAATTGCTGCCGGTGCCCTGCCAGAAACGCTTGAGGTTATCGAACGTGAAGACATGCCGCTGGCCTACCTGCCGGGTAACGCCACCCGCATTCATGTGAAAGTCGTCGGAGAAATGGGAGGCCATCATGGCTGAGACGCGCAAGTTGAAATATGACGAGGCCAACCTGCGCACGCTGACGGTTGAAGATCTTGACGCGCTTGAAATCGGCTCGGGCATTCTAGGTACGGGCGGCGGCGGTAATCCTTATCAGGGCAAGCTGCTGGTGCTTGAAGCGATGAAGGCCGGTTATGAGATGAAAATTCTCGCGACCGACGCCATTGAGCCCGACGCGCTCTGCATGTCGCTTGGCGGTATCGGTGCACCAGTGGTTGGTGTCGAGCGCATTCGTGAAGGCCGTGAAGGTCTGCGTTGCCTGCGGGCCATGGAAGAACTTATCCGTGCGCCAATCGACGCAATCGTCTGTGAAGAAATCGGCGGTGCGAACTCCATGAACCCGCTGGTTACAGCGGCACTTGGCGGTTTGCCTATTCTGGACTGCGACGGTATGGGCCGCGCCTTCCCAGAAATGCAGATGACAACCTTCTCGATCTATGGCCACAGCTCAACGCCGTCTGTGATGTGTGACCTGCATGGCAATGCAGTGATCTTCAGTCACGCGGTATCGGAAGTCTGGCATGAACGTATGGCGCGTGCCTGCGTTGTCGCGCAGGGTGGCGGCGCCATGTTGGCCACCGCGCCGATGCAGGCGCACTATGTGCACCAGTACGGCATTCCGAAAAGCTACACCAAGGCAATCGCCATTGGTGAGGCGGTTATCCGTGCCCGCAAGGCACAGGAAGACCCGATCGAAGCCGTTTGTGAACTGGAAGGCGGTCGCCGCATCTTCAACGGCAAGATCACCGATTTGAAGCGTCACCTGCGTGGTGGTTTTGCAGTCGGTGAACTGGAACTGGCAGGTTTCGACGACTTTAGTGGCCAGACGGCTGGCGTCGCAATCCAGAACGAATTCCTGATTTTCCGTCGTAACGGCGAGGTCGAGGTTTGCGTGCCTGACCTGATCGTTCTGCTGGACGTCGACACCGGTTATCCGATCACCACTGAAATGCTGCGTTATGGCCAGCGTGTCGCGGTTATTGCCATCCCTTGCCATGATTTGCTGCGGACTGCCCGCGCCCTTGAGGTCGTTGGTCCTGCTGCATTCGGCTACCCGGACATTGCCTATTCACCCCTGCCTGCGCCGGTTCGTGAGGCTGCGGAATAACAAGCGGGATTTTCCCGCATTACAAAGAGGAGAACTTCCATGAAACTGCATTCCAGATATTCGCGTTTTGCGGCATTAGCGCTTGGCACGGCAATCGCCCTGCCTTTGGGCTTCTCCGCGCACGCGGCCGATGAAAAGGTGTCGATTGCCGTCAACACCATGCAAATCTTCAGCTCGCTCGACCCTGCCAAGGTCACCGACTACACCGGCTACATGGCCGTTGTGAACATGTATGACGGTTTGACCACCGTGAGCCCATCGGGTGAAGTGGTTCCGCATCTCGCGAAGTCCTGGGACATTTCGGAAGATGGCCTCACCTACACATTCCACTTGCGTGATGACGTAAAATTCCAGGATGGCACGGCCGTTAAGGCATCCGATCTGGTCTGGTCCATCCAGCGGCTGATTGGCATCAACAAGGGCCCATCGAACCTGCTGGTTGGTCTGGTAAACCCTGACAACGTGACCGCGCCTGATGACGCCACCGTCATCGTGAAGCTTGACCGCCAGTTTTCTCCTTTCATGTCGGTCACACCCTTGATGGTTGCGCTGAACGAGAAGCTTATCACTGCCAATGCCAAGCCTGACGACAAGTGGGGCGAAGCCTATGTCGGCGAGCATTCATCTGGCTCTGGCCCATACAGCCTTGTCAGCTACAACCGCTCAGCCGACATGGTCATTGCCCGTAACCCCGATTATTTCGGCGGCTGGAACAAGGGCAAGCCGATCGACGAAGTTCGTTTTGTCCAGACAAGCGACGATGCCACAGTAAAAGCTCTGGCTGAGAAAGGTGAACTTGGCCTGACGTCGCACGGTCTCGGTAACGACACCTACGAGTCCATCGGCAAGATGGATGGTTACAAGATCATCCAGACCCGCACGGCTGGCGGATTTGTCATCAAGCTGAACACCAAGGCATACCCGACTGATGACGTTCATGTTCGTCGCGCCATTGCCTATGCAACGGATTACAAGACGATTCAGGAAGTTATCTATCCGGGCTTCGACATGCAGGGTCCGCTTTCGGACGCCTTCAAGGATGCCCATAATGATGGCATCGAGCCGGGCGTTTTTGATCTGGAAAAGGCCAAGGAAGAACTGGCAAAGTCCAAATATGCCGGTCAGCCAATCACGCTCGTCAACAGCTATGTTGCCTCTCTGGCTTTCGAAGCTGAAGTGGCTTTGATGCTGCAGGCCAATCTGGAGCAGATCGGCATCACGCTTGATATCAAGCCAGAGCCATGGAACCGTATTGTTGAGCTCTCTTCGAAACCGGAAACCACTCCAGCCTCAACACAGGTCAACATTTCGCCGACCTACCCTTCGCCGGACGCAATGTTCTACAACCAGTACCACTCGAAAGCGTCTGGCACATGGATGTCGATGGAATGGTTGCAGAACCCGGAAATCGATGCGCTGATCGACAAGGCGCGTGCGACGACCGACGTTGCTGAACAAAATGCAACCTACAAGGAACTGCAGACGAAGATTGCTGAGCTGCAGCCGGATGTCTGGGCTGTTGCACCTAACCGCCGTTACGGTGCGAACAAGTGCCTGCAGGGTTACGAGTTCGTGCCGATGCAGAGCTGGGATCTGAACTTCTCCAATTTCCATTGGGATTGCTCGGCTAACTGATAGGCATACAGAAAATCCGGCCCCGTACATGCGGGGTCGGAAACACAATTTCCCAGAGCATTTACGCATGTTTTGATTGCGAAAATCGCTCTATCTCCTTGTTTTCACGCAATTCCTGAATGCGAGGCGCGCTGCGCTATTTTGCCGGAATTGCTCTAGGGTGAGACATGCTTCAGGAATTCGCAGAAGAAAACATTGAACCGTTGGCCACCGGCGCATGGATTTTGGGTACTGGAGGCGGAGGCAATCCTTACATCTCCACCCTGAACCTCAGACGTCTCTATGCCGAAGGTCGCCGCGTTCAGGTCATGGACCCGATGGCACTTGAAGATGACGACATGGTTGCAGTTGTCTCCAAGATGGGCGCGCCGCTGGTTGGTCAGGAGCGTCTTGGAGACCCTGTCCATCTTGCCCGTGCGGTGGAGGTGATGGAAGATTATCTGGGTAAGCCGTTCCGCGCCATCATGAGCGTGGAAATTGGCGGTTCCAATGCTTTGTCGTCCTTCCTCGCCGCTGCAATGCTGGACCGACCAGTTGTCAATGCCGATGCGATGGGACGTGCCTATCCCGAAGCGCAGATGACGTCATTTGCGATTGGCAATCTACCGATGTTTCCGCTGTCACTGGTTGATGTGCGCGATAACGAGGTGATTGTTACCCGTGCCGCATCGTGGAAGTGGATGGAGCGGATTTCCCGTAAAGTCTGCACCGAGGTTGGCTCGACGGCGGCGACTTGCAAAGCGCCACGCACCGGCAAGGAAGTCAAGGAGTGGGGCATTCACTACACCGTCACCAAGGCGGTGGAACTTGGACGTGCCGTTATGGATGCGCGTGCACGGCATGCTGATCCGGTACAGGCGGTTCTTGACCACGAAGGTGGCAAACAGCTTTTCCGCGGCAAGGTAATTGACGTTGCGCGCGAAACTACCGGTGGCTTCCTGCGCGGTAGCACGGTGATTGAAGGCATGGATGCCGACAAGGGTTCGCGTATGGAACTGGCCTTCCAGAATGAATGGGCTGTCGCCTTCCGCGACGGTTCGCCTGTCGCCATGACGCCTGACCTGCTTTGCCTGCTCGATACGGTTTCCGGCAGTGCTATCGGCACTGAATCGGTGCGCTATGGACAGCGCGTGACGGTCGTTGCTCTGCCCGCACCGGAACTTCTGACAACACCCGCTGGTATTGCTGCGGTTGGTCCCCGCGCCTTTGGCTATGATATAGATTTCAGATCGGTATTTCCATGAAACGCATCGGTATTGACGTAGGCGGCACCAACACGGATGCCGTGCTGATTGATGGCGAAACAATTATCTCTTCCGTCAAGGTTCCAACCACACAGGACGTGCTTTCGGGTGTGAAGGCGGCGTTGGCACATGTCTCCGGGCATCCGCAGGCGGCTGGCACGCCAATCGATGCGGTAATGATCGGAACAACGCATTTTACCAATGCAGTGGTCGAGCGTGCGCGGCTTGAGCGAGTTGCCGCTATTCGCATCGCGCTACCAACCGGCCGTTCCTTACCGCCGATGTGCGATTGGCCGGATGATCTGCGCAGCGCTGTTGATCCGATGATCTTCATGGTGCATGGCGGCCATGAATATGATGGCAGCCCGCTTGTGCCGATGATCCCTGAGGAAATACGTGAAGCGGCAATGAAGATCCGCGACGCGGGCATCACTTCCATTGCGATCTCGGCTACATTTTCGCCGTTGACCACCGAGTGTGAAATCAAGGCCGCAGACATTGTCCGTTCGGTTATTCCGGATGCGCGGATCACGCTGTCGCACACGCTGGGTCGCATTGGCTTGCTGGAACGTGAGAACGTTGCACTTTTGAATGCCGCGTTGCAGACCCTGGGGAAAACGACAGTACAGGCATTTTCGGACGCATTACGCGAAGCGGGCGTAACGGCTCCGTTCTTCCTGACGCAGAATGATGGCACAGTCGCTCTGGCAGATGTCGCTTCGGCAAACCCCGTGCACAGCTTTGCGTCCGGGCCAACCAATTCCATGCGTGGCGCGGCTTTCCTGACCGGATTGACCGATGCGATGGTGGTGGATGTCGGCGGCACGACATCGGACATTGGTTGCCTGATTGGCGGCTTCCCGCGCGAGGCAAACAACATCGTTCATATCGGTGGCGTGCGTACGCTCTTCCGCATGCCAGACCTGTTGCCAGTGGCGCTTGGTGGCGGCACCATTATCGACCCTGAAACAGGAACCATTGGTCCTCGTTCGGTGGGTTACCGTATCCTGACAGAAGCACGAGTGTTCGGCGGCAATACGCTGACCACGTCGGATATTGCCGTTGCCGCAGGTCTGATCGAAATGGGTGACAAGGATCGGGTCAAGGATCTGGATCCGACTTTCGTCAAGTCATGCCTTGGCCGCATCCGAGACATGGTCGCTGATAATTTCGATCAGATGAAAACCTCTGCTGAAGATGTGCCATTGATCGCCGTTGGCGGCGGTGCATTTCTGATCCCGGAAAGCATACCTGGTGCGTCGGAAGTGTTGCGTGTTGAAAATGCCGGTGTGGCCAATGCCTTGGGCGCTGCTATGGCGCAGGTATCTGGCGAAGTCGATCAGGTGTTTTCCGGCATGAGCCGCGATGAAGCGCTGGCAAAAGCGGAAGCTGAAGCGCAGGACGCCGCAGTTGCCTCCGGTGCTGGCCGCAGTACTCTCAAGACACTGGAAGTTGAGGATATTCCGATTGCCTATCTGCCGGGCGGCGGACGTCGTGTTCGAGTGCGGGTTATCGGCGATATCGACTTCACCTGAACCTCTTCACCCGCTGATAGCAGGGTATGATCGGAGCATGACATGACTAAAATCGCACTGGCCATACATGGTGGTTGTGGCGTGCTGCCACAGGATAGCATGACGGCGCAGGAATGGGCTGAGGCGCGGCTGGATCTAGGACATGCCTTGCGTGCCGGCTACGCCGTGCTGAAGGCGGGTGGACGGTCGGTTGACGCTGTTGAAGCTGCCGTCGTCGTGATGGAAGACAGCCCGCACTTTAATGCCGGGCATGGCGCGGCACTCAACGAACATGGCCTACATGAACTCGATGCGTCGATCATGGATGGGCAGACGCTGGAAGCTGGAGCGATCAGTGCTTCGCGCGTCATTCGCAATCCGATCAGCGCGGCCCGCGTGCTGATGGAAGACGGTCGCGCCGTTTTCCTGACCGGTCCTGCGGCTGACACCTTTGCTGGAGAAAAGGGTCTGGCCGTTGAACCACAGTCCTACTTCACAACCCCGAAACGCGTTGAGGCCCTGAGAGCGATGAAGGCCCATGCGGCTGCTGGAACTGAAGCAACCGAAAACGAAAAACACGGCACCGTCGGCGCCGTGGCACTGGACGCTGACGGGCATTTGGCCGCCGCCACATCAACAGGTGGTTACACCAACAAACCGGATGGCCGTGTGGGCGATAGTCCAGTTATCGGTGCGGGCACCTATGCCCGCGATGGTGCCTGCGCTGTTTCTGGTACCGGCAAGGGCGAATTTTTTATTCGCTACGTGGTTGGTCATGAAGTGGCGGCGCGCGTGTCTTATCTAGGGCAGGACCTTGAAACCGCAGCCGGTGGACTGATAAACGACGATCTCGCCGCTCACGATATTGGCGCCGGATTGGTTGCTGTTGATGCCACAGGCAATGTGACTGCACCATACAACACGCCGGGCATGTTTCGTGGCTGGGTGACAACGGAAGGCAAGGCCTTTGTTGCCACGCATGAAGAAGTTTATGAGATTACATTGTAAGGACGCTGTGAATGACTGCTGATCTCGTACGTGTGCCCGTATTTGACGGCCACAATGATATCTTGTCCCGCTTGATGCGTGAGGGTGTCGAAGGGGCTGAACAGCGCTTTCTGCAAGGGCAGAACAATGTCCATATCGACATTCCACGCGCTCGTGAAGGCGGTCTGGTCGGCGGGCTTTGTGCCATCTACGTTCCATCACCTGCGGGCGGTCTTGATGCCAATGGTGATCTGCCACGTGTAGAACTGCACAGTGCGATCGACCAGACGATCAGTCAGGCGGCACTCCTCGGGCGGATAGAGGCGCAGTCAGAGGGTGCTTTCACCATCTGCCGGACAGCTGCAGATATCCGCAAGGCCATGGAAAAAGGCAGCTTCGCCGCGGTGTTCCATATCGAAGGCATCGAGGCCGCAGGCCCAGACCTTGATATCGTCCACGTTCTCCACGCAGCAGGCCTGCGGACGCTCGGACCTGTCTGGAGCCGGCCAAACATATTTGCACACGGCGTTCCTTTCCGCTTCGGTCACGACCCCGATATCGGACCTGGTCTGACGGACGCTGGACGTGATCTCATTCGCCTCTGCAATCGTCTAAAGATCATGGTCGATCTTTCGCACATGAATGATGCCGGTTTCCGTGATATCGCAAAAATTTCCGATGCGCCGCTTGTTGCGTCTCATTCAAACGCATTTGCCGTTTGCCCGCACAGCCGCAATGCCACTGACTGGCAGCTTTCGGCCATTCGTGAGACCGGTGGTCTGATCGGCCTGAATTTCGGCGTCAAATTCCTGCATCCGGAAGGTAAGGCCGACCCGAATATGGATATTTCCGTGATGGTGCGGCACATCGACTATCTGGTCGAACATGTCGGTATCGATCACGTCGCATTGGGGTCTGACTTTGACGGTACGTTGATCTCACAGAAGATTGGTGACGCCACGGGCCTGCCGCGCCTGCTGACCGCATTGCGTGATGCCGGTTATGACGAGGAAAGCCTTGTCAAAATTGCGCATGGCAACTGGATTGCGTTGCTCGAACGGACTTGGGGCGCTTGATCCTGCCCTTTTAGCAGGTGTGTCCAATATTCATGTCCCGCACGATAATGTCGTGCGGGATTTTTTGTTTATTACGCTCAGGCAAAAATACGTTTGAAACGCGATGCCGCAAAGGCTGCGATATGCTGCGAGGTTGGTCTACCCGATATGATATCAGCGACGATGCGCCCACTGGCCGGGCCTGTTGCCAGACCGACATGGCCGTGCCCGAATGCATAAATGATGTCACTGGTAGCAGAGGACGGGCCAATGACCGGCAGTCCGTCCGGCGTTGATGGGCGATGCCCCATCCACCAGTCGATACGGTTTTCATCAAAGGCTTTTGTAAGAGCTGGATAGGCACGTTTGGCGTGGCCAAGCAGAATGTCGGCGCGGCTCTTGTCTGGTGACGTGGCTGTACTTGCCAATTCCACCTGCCCGGCAATGCGAAGACCCGCCAATGTCGGGTTGTTTCCCATTTTCCCATCACCAGGCATGATAGGCATAGCACCCGTTACGACGTCATGCGGAATGACAACGTGATAACCGCGCTCGCTTTCCAGCGAAACCTTGTCACCGGCTTCGGCAGCCAGTGTCTTGGAGTGGATGCCAGCGGCGATCACCGCTCGATCGCAGGCGATGCTGCCGGCGTCTGTTTTCACACCTTTCAAGCGACCAGCCGATATATCAAAACCGATTGCCTTGCCATTTACCCTGACGGCCCCGAGCGCAACTGCATGGTCAACGAGGGAGCCGACATATCCACCGGGATCGATGCAATGCCCACCCTGTTTTACCAGCACGCCGAAAGAGTAGGCTTTTGACAGTGCCGGTTCCAACCGATGCAATTCGTCAGATGAAAGCTCGCGGTAAACTACGCCATTGTCGCGGCGCAAACGCCATGCAAGCGCTTCTGCTTCAAACCGCGACCTGTCTGGATATGTGTAGATAAGTCCTTTGCGGACAATCAGATCAGAACGACCAGCCTCCTTGGCAAGCGCTTCATGTCGTGCCGGTGCGTCATGCAGCAGCGATGACAGAATGCGGGCTGTTCGCTCGACTTTGGCAATGGTGGCGCCAGCCGATACGAAGCGCAAAAGCCATGGCGCCAGACGCAGGATATGGCGCCAGCGAATAATCAGCGGGCCGTTGGGGTCAGAGATGAGGCCGGGTACTTTTTTCCACAGGCCGGGCATCGACATGGGGATAATCGAGGCGGGGCTCAACCAGCCGCTATTTCCATAACTTGATGCCTGACGCCCGCCCGGCTGTTCCGGTTCGATGATGGAGACCGAATGCCCATCTCTCAGCAATTCAATAGCGGTTGCTGCACCAACAATGCCTGCACCGATAACGACGACATGCGAGGTCATTCCTGGAACGCCTCCTTGCGCACCGAGCCGAATTTCGGCAGCACGATCAATGCCAGGACGACAACGGCGGCCACCAGAAGACCAGCAGAGATTGGCTTGTCGACAAAAATGCTGAGACTACCGCGTGACAGGAACATGGCGCGACGGAAGTTTTCCTCCAGCATCGGTCCGAGAATAAGGCCCATGACCAACGGCGCAGCGTCGCAATCCAGCTTGGTGAAGATATATCCGAGAATGCTGAAGATCGCCAAAAGCCACAGGTCGAACACCGAGTTACCAAGCGAAAACGCACCGATGGCACAGAACACGATAATCGCAGGATAGAGGTATTGGAACGGCAACGTCAGCAGTTTTGTCCAGATTCCGATCAGTGGGAGGTTCAAGACCAGCAGCATGAAGTTGCCGACCCACATGGAGACTATAACGCCCCAGAAGATTTGCGGGTGATCGCTGATAAGGGTCGGGCCCGGTGCGATGCCCTGCATGATAAGCGCACCGAACATCAGTGCCATCACGGCATTTGCCGGAAGACCAAGCGTCAGAAGTGGTACGAAGGATGTTTGCGCACCCGCATTGTTGGCGCTTTCAGGTGCGGCAACACCCTCGATAGCGCCGTTACCGAACCCTTCCGGTGGTTTGGCAACACGTTTTTCAATCGCGTACGCGGCAAAGGCTGCAAGCAGTGCGCCACTACCGGGGAGTAGACCAAGCAGAGAGCCAATACCCGTGCCGCGCAAGATCGGAGCGGCCATGCGGCGCCAATCCTCACGCGATGGCAACATGGAAAAGAATGGTGCCTTGATCGCGGTTCGGTTTTCTGTGTGTTCAAGGTCCTTGATCAGTTCGCCTATGCCGAAGAGGCCCATGGCGACCACCACGAAGTTCACGCCTGTTGCCAGCTCTTCATAGCCCAGCATGAAACGCGGTGCAGCCGTCTGCACATCCTGCCCGATCATGCCGATCAGAATGCCGGTGAATACCATCGCAAGAGCTTTGGGCAACGATCCGCGCGCAAGAACGATTGAGGCGATAAGGCCGAGGATCATCAGTGAGAAATATTCAGCCGGACCAAAAAGCAGACCAACTTCAGCCAGCGCTGGTGCAAACAGTGCCAGCAGCAACGTCGCAACCGTACCGGCAAAGAACGAACCAATGGCAGCCGTCGCCAAAGCCACACCAGCGCGGCCTTTCCGGGCCATCTTGTAACCATCAATGGCTGTGACCACCGATGATGCTTCGCCCGGCAGGTTCAAAAGGATTGCCGTGGTCGAGCCACCATATTGCGCGCCGTAATAGATGCCCGCCAGCATGATCAGCGATGTCACCGGTTCGAGACCGATGGTGAATGGCAGAAGGATCGACATGGTCGCCGCAGGTCCAAGGCCGGGCAAAACGCCGACCAGTGTGCCGAGCAAGGCGCCAATCAGACACCAGAAAAGGTTGACCGGCATGATAGCCTGATCAAGACCTAGGAGAAGAGCGTTGATTGTTTCCATTGGTCTTTCCTCAGTAACCGAACCACGGACCGATAATGCGTACCGGCATGCCCAAACCTAGGATGAATGCGGCACTGCACGCCGCACCCAGACACAGGCCGTATAGCCCCATGGCAATTGGTCGAAACGGACGCGAAGCGAAGGATGCAATCAGACTGCAAAGCGCGACGGATATAAGCAGGCCAGCGCCGCGAACCGTAAGGCCGAATATCACGATCGATGCGATGATGATGACGACGCGCGAAGGATTGACGCGCAAGGCTTCACCAGCCGTGCCCATCCTGATGCCTTTCAACGCAACGATCACCCCCATGATGATAACGCCAACTGCGACCATCGCTGGAAAGCCACCGGGGCCAATTCTGCGCAGTGTGCCAAACGACAAATCGAGGCTGCCAATCAGAAACAGACTGCCGATCAATATGAACAGCAGACCTGAGAGTAATTCGGTGTTCAGACGTGAGGACATTATCTTACCTCGTTTTTTCTGGTGGTCTTGCGCAGATCTGGGACCAGATCCGCCGGTCGGTAAGCACGGACTGGTGGTGCGATACCGTCAAAACGTGCTATTTCGACGAGGCACGAATTGGGGCTTGGCCCCTGTGCCAGACGTGAGGTGCCGTGATCAGCCGTGAGGACATTCGGGTTGCCGTTTAATTCTAGTGAACCGGCAACGGAAGGCTCGGACGGGTCAAACCATGCGCCAGTTGCGAGTTGCACGACCCCTTCCATCACAGCGTCCGTTATCGAAACGCTCGCAAGGCATGCCCCGCGTGGGCTCGTGATCGTGACTGTGTCGCCATCTGCCAGATTTCGTTTGGCGGCATCTTTCGGGTGGATGCGCACCGGTTGACGACCTGAAGCCTTAGTACGACGCGACGGTTTGGCATGGTCCCACTGACTATGCAGCTTGTCATGCGGCTGGCATGACAAAAGATGAAGTGGGAACTGCTTCGCAACCGGTGATCCCAGCCACTCCTTCGGTTCGAACCATGCCGGATGTCCGGGGCAATCATCATAAGCAAAGCTGGCAATTGTCTGTGAGCCCAGTTCAATGCGGCCTGACGGTGTGCGGAGTGGATGCGCCTGCGGATCGGCTCTGAAATCTGCAAGCAGCGCGCGTTCCGGGGACTGTGCTGCCACTTCAACGATGCCGGTATTCTGGAATGTCTGGATATCCGGCATGCTGATGCCACGTGTGGCGGCGTTCACGCATGCTTGCCCATACAGGCGCTCAAGCCACTGGTCCTCGCTCAGGCCCTCAGTAAACTCAGCCTCAACTCCCAATCGGACAGCAATGCGCCGCAGGATTTCGTGGTCGGTCACAATGCCCTCAGGCGGCGCTGCAAGACTTGAAGACCAGCCGATAAAGCTGTCGCGACCGCTGGCGATGACGTCATTGCGTTCCATGAACGTCGAGGCCGGAAAAACGATATCCGCATGGCGCGCATGTGCGTTCCACCAGTGCTCATGCGCAATGATCGTGTCAGGCTTTTGCCAAGCTTCGACAAGACGGTTGAGGTCCTGGTGATGATGGAATGGATTGCCGCCAGCCCAATAGACAAGCTTGATATCCGGATATGTACGGCGGGTGCCATCATGGTCGTATTCGGTGCCGGGATTAAGCAGCATGTCTGCAATACGGGCGACCGGAATGTAGTCGGTGATTGGGTTTTTGCCCTGAGGCAGGGATGGCCAGTTGATCGGCGATGCGGGCTGGCCGATGCTGCCGACTGATGCGTAACCGAAACCGAAACCCCGACCGGGCAAACCAATGCCACCCAACAGGCATGCGAGCGCAATTGCCGCCCAATAGGGCTGCTCGCCGTAATCCGCGCGCTGCAGCGACCAGGACATCATGATGAAGGTCTTCTTCCTGGCCATCATCCGCGCCAGATCGGAAATCACTGCTGCATCTACATCGGTTATCGTGCTGGCCCAGAC
>Ga0075364_10001032_pt1 | contig 14803 bp, 14 predicted proteins | sample EndMetdeltDD1764_FD_71517 | JGI IMG/M metagenome (GOLD analysis project Ga0075364, IMG submission 71517) | Populus endosphere microbial communities from Tennessee, USA - Endosphere MetaG P. deltoides DD176-4 | ecosystem: Host-associated > Plants > Roots > Endosphere | place: USA: Tennessee... | reverse complement strand
TCGTCGAAAAGTGCTTCGCGCAACTGGTTTTCGGTAACGGTGCAGTCCGCGCTGGCCCGCTCGAACTCGGCCAGCTCGTGAATCATCGCCGCCAGCTCGGTCTCATCGCCCGGCCGGGCGGGGCGGATGATCTCACTCATGGTTGGACTCCCAGCGCCGACAGGATCGTGTTGAATTTCGTTGTGGTTTCCGCGACTTCGTCGTCGGGATCGGATTCGGCCACGATGCCGCCGCCCGAATGCGCGTCGGCGGTGCGGCGATCGGCGGACAGCTGCGCGCAGCGGATCGACACCACCCACCTGCCGTCGCCGCGCTGGTCGCACCAGCCGATCGCGCCTGCGTAGAAGCCCCGGTCGCCCTCCAACTCGTTGATCAGTTCCGCCGCAGCCGTCGCGGGGACGCCGCCCACCGCAGGCGTCGGGTGTAGGGCGATCGCCAAATCCAATGCGGTGGTGGATTTTTCACGTAGCTTGCCGGCGATGGGCGTGTACAGGTGCCACACCGCCGCGGTCTTGGTCAGCTGCGGTTCCTGCGCGATCTGAAGGTCGACACACAACGGGTCCAGTGCTTCGCGCATCCCATCGACCACCAATTGGTGCTCGTGACGGTTCTTGGCCGATGCGGCGAGGGCGGCGCCGCTGGCCTCGTCTGCGGCGGGGTCAGCCAGCCGCGGCGCCGATCCCGCAAACGGGCGGCACGTCACCTGATCGCCATGCCGCGCAACCAGCAACTCGGGGCTCGCGCCGACCAGTGCGGTGCCGGAACATCCGCCGCCCGCGGCCGTCAGGTCGACGAGATACGCGTTGGCCGCGGCATCGTTGGCGACAAGCCGATGCACGATGGTGCGGGCATCCAGCGGTCCCTCGGCCACCAGCCGCAGCGCCCTCGCCAGCACCACCTTGTGCAGGCCGCTGGCCGGGTCCTGCAGCCTGCGCAACGCCGCGCCGATGCGTGCGCGATGCTCCTCGGGATCGGGAATCGTCTGTGCGATCCGCACGGTCGGCAGCTCGCGAAGCGGCCAGTCGGGCAGCGTCTCGCTGAACTGCACCGACTGGGGACGGATCAGCGCGGCCGGTTTCGATAGGTCGAAAGGCAAGGCTCCCAAGATAATTGGGGAACTGTGCGACGCGAGCGCAGCCCGCGCGTCAGCCAGCCGGGGGAAGGCGGTGTGCACACCGTCGGCGACCACCGCGCCGGTGCGGCCGACGAGAACGAACGCTGGTTCGCGCGTCACGGGTTGGGGCGGCCCGTCAGTCCGAGTGCGCTGAGCTGGCGTACCCCGTGTTCGAAGCCGCATATCGCGATCGACCCCGCAGGCATCGCGAAACGAATCCCCTCGTACACCGGCTGCTCGGTCCAGCGGGTGACCACCGCCCGGGAGAAGTGGCCATGCCCGACGAACACCACGTCGCGCGACTCCATGTGCGCCAGGGCCAACTCGATGGCGCGGTCGGCGCGTTCGCAGACCTCGACGGAGGTCTCACCGCCAGGACAGCCGTGGGTCCACACCAGCCAGTTCGGCACAGCCTTTCGGATCTCTTCGGTGGTCGTACCTTCGTAGTCTCCGTAGTCCCATTCGCTTATCAGCGGGTTCACCTCATCGACGGTGAGCCCTGCCAATTCGGCGGTCACGGCCGCGCGTTTTCGCGGGCTTCTGATTACGATTGGGTTGACCAAATGCAGCTGCGCGAGCGTCTCACCGGCTGCTTTCGCCTGTTCCCTGCCGAGCTCGGTCAGGTCGAGTTCGGTCCGACTGGTATGCCGGCCGGACTTCGACCACTCGGTCTCGCCGTGACGAAGCAATAGCAGCCGGTGCTGCAGAAGGCCCACGGGGACCGATTCTGCCGCACGCCGCTTCGATGTGTCGGAACCCGTGCAACGATGAACACCGTGACGCGGGTACTTGCGGTCGCCAATCAAAAGGGTGGGGTTGCCAAAACGACGACGGTGGCGTCGTTGGGGGCGGCGATGGAGGAGAAGGGTCGACGGGTGCTGCTCGTCGACCTGGACCCACAAGGATGTTTGACGTTCTCGCTCGGGCAGGATCCCGACAAGCTGGCCGTGTCGATCCATGAGGTGCTGCTGGGCGACGTGGAGCCGGACGCGGCGCTGGTGGACACGTCGGAGGGGATGACGCTGCTGCCGGCCAACATCGATCTGGCCGGCGCCGAGGCGATGCTGTTGATGCGGGCCGGTCGCGAGTATGCGCTCAAACGTGCGCTGGCCAAGATCGGCGGCAAGTTCGACGTGGTGATCATCGACTGCCCACCGTCGCTGGGGGTGCTCACGCTCAACGGGCTGACCGCGGCCGACTATGTGATCGTGCCGCTGCAGTGCGAAACGTTGGCGCACCGCGGCGTCGGCCAGTTTCTTCGCACGATCACCGACGTGCAGCAGATCACCAACTCGGACCTGAAGCTGCTTGGCGCGCTGCCCACGCTGTACGACTCGCGCACCACCCACAGCCGCGACGTGCTGCTCGACGTCGCCGATCGCTACGACTTGCCGGTGCTGGCGCCGCCGATCCCGCGGACAGTGCGGTTCGCCGAGGCCAGTGCGTCGGGGTCGTCGGTGCTGGCCGGGCGGAAGAACAAGGGCGCGCATGCCTATCGCGAACTGGCCTCCGCGCTGCTCAAGCATTGGAAGAATGGCAAGGCGTTGGCCACCTTCACGCCTGACTTCATGTCGGCGACCTGACCTGTTGTTGAGCGATCGCACAACCGAGCGGTCGCCCAACGGTTAGTCTGTCTCGATGTCGAGCAGCCCTGCTGACGAGCCGATACGGGTTCGCCGTGAGGCAACACGGGTAGCACTGATCGAGGCAACCGCCCAAATCATGCTCGACGAGGGTTATGCAGCGGCGACATCGCGCCGGGTCGCGGCCGAGGCCGGGGTCAAGCCGGCCCTTGTGCATTACTACTTCCCGAGCATGGACGACCTGTTCGTGGCGGTGCTGCGCGATATCGCAGAGGCGCTTCTGGAACGTCAGCGCGAGGCGATGGCCGAGCCGAAACCGCTGCATGCGTTGTGGCATCTCAACAGTGCGCATGACACTCGGCTGTTCACCGAGTTCCTGGCGATGGCCAACCACCGCAAGGCTATCCGCAGCGAAATCGTCTCGTACGCAATGCGTTTCCGCGATATCGAAGAGGGCGCGATGACGCTGGCGCTGAAGGCACGCGGCATCGACCTCGAAGTGTTTCCTCCCGTCGTGATGTCGATGATCATGGGCAGCCTGGCACGGATGGTGTTCCACGAACAGGGGCTGGGCATCACCCGCGGCCACGACGCGGCCCTGGCGTTCATCGAACAGTGTCTCGAGCGCTTCGAAATGCCCTCGTGGGGTCCGCAGCCGGAGATCGGGCAGCACGAGCGCGCTGCCCAAGGACGCTCCGGTCTCGACGAAAGGACGTTCATGGTTGAAGGTCGGGAGCGAATCGTCTGATGTTGCGTCTTGCCAAGCGCAGTTGGGTACTGCTGGTGATCGTGCTGGTGGTCTTGATAGCGACGTTCTGTGTGGACCGCTTTCGGGGTTTCTTCGGCAATACCGTGCTCACCAAGCCGGGCGCCGGCCTGGTCAATGACCCCGCGCCGTTCAATCCCAAAGTGGTCACGTACGAGATCTTCGGAGCCGGATCAGCGGCGACGATCAACTATCTGGACCTTGACGCGCAGCCGCGAAAGGCCGGGAACACCACATTGCCGTGGACGCTCACGCTCACGACAACCGCGCCGGCTGCCAGCCCGAACATCATCGCCCAGAGTGACGGTGACACCATCACCTGCCGCATCACAGTGGATGGCGTCGTTAAGGACGAGAGGACCACCGACGGCGTGAACGCCCAGACCTTCTGCTTGGTGAAGTCGGCATGAGCAACACACACATCGGCGCGCACCCGATGATCCCCCGCTTCATCCGCCTGTTCTCGGTGCCGATCTTTCTCGGGTGGATCGCGCTCGTCGTGATCGTCAACACCGTCGTCCCACAGCTGGAAAAGGTCGGCGAGGCGCATTCAGTGTCGTTGGCCCCCAGCGACGCGCCGTCGATGCAGGCGATGAAGCGCATCGGAAAGGACTTCAAGGAGTTCGACTCCAACAGCTCCGCGATGGTCATCCTGGAAGGCGAGCAACCTCTCGGTGACTCCGCGCACAAGTATTACGACGGCCTGATCCAAAAACTCGAGGCCGACAGGAAGCACGTCGAACACATTCAGGACTTCTGGGGCGATCCGCTGACCGCCTCGGGCGCGCAGAGCGCCGACGGTAAGGCCGCCTACGTTCAGGTTTATCTGGCAGGCAACCAGGGCCAGAGCCTGTCGTACGAATCTGTGCGAGCGGTCAGAGACATCATCGATAAGTCGACGCCACCACCAGGCATTAAGGCGTATGTCACCGGGCCCACGCCGCTGAGCAACGACCAGCATCACGCTGGCGATAAGAGCGTCAAGGTCATCACCGGGCTCACGATCGCTGTGATCTTCGTAATGCTGCTGTTCGTCTATCGTTCGATCGTCACGGTGTTGCTCGTCTTGGTGATGATGTTCATCGAGCTGTCGGCGGCCCGCGGAATCGTTGCGGCCCTTGGCTATTACAACCTGATCGGGCTGTCGACGTTCGCCGTCAATCTACTATCCACCCTTGCCATCGCGGCGAGTACCGACTATGCGATCTTCCTTCTCGGCCGCTACCACGAGGCACGTCAAAACGGCGAGGACCGCGAAACCGCCTTCTACACCATGTATCACGGCACCGCCCACGTCATTCTGGGATCGGGCCTGACGATTGCGGGCGCCACGTTCTGCCTGCACTTCACGCGGCTGCCCTACTTCCAATCGCTGGGCATTCCGTTGGCGATCGGGATGCTCGTCGCCGTCTTCGCGGCGCTGACCATGGCGCCCGCCCTGCTGACAATCTGCAGTCGCTTCGGCATATTCGATCCGAAGCGGAAGATGCGGACGCGCGGCTGGCGCCGCATGGGCACCGCCGTGGTGCGGTGGCCGGGGCCGATCCTTGCCGCGTCGGTGGCTCTCACCTTGATCGGCCTGCTGGCCGTGCCGTCGTACAGACCCGCCTACAACGACCGCCTCTATCTGCCGCCGGACATCCCGGCCAATGTGGGCTACGCGGTGGCCGACCGGCACTTCCCGCAGGCCCGGATGAACCCGGAGATGCTGTTGGTCGAGACCGATCACGATGTGCGGAACCCGGCCGACATGTTGGTGATCGAGAGAATCGCAAGGGCGATCGCCCACACTCAGGGGGTAGGCCGGGTGCAGGCGATTACCAGGCCGCGGGGAGTCCCGATCGAGCACACGTCGATCCCCTTCCTGATCAGTGCGCAGGGCACCATGCAGCAGATGAATCAGGACTACATGGACAACGTCATGGCCAACATGCTCAAGCAGGCCAATGACATGCAGACGTCCATCGACACGCTGCAGCAGATGCAGAACATCACGGTGCAGATGGCGGCGACCACGCACAGCATGGTCGCGAAGATGAAGGGCACAGTTGTCGACCTGAACCAATTGCGGGACAACATTGCCGATTTCGACGACTTCTTCCGTCCCATGCGCAACTACCTCTATTGGGAGCCGCACTGCTTCGACATTCCGGTCTGCTGGTCGATCAGGTCGGTCTTCGACACCCTCGACGGCGTCGACACGATGACCGACGACCTCCAGAACCTGATGCCGGAGCTGGAACGCCTCGACATCCTCATGCCGCAGATGGTCGCGTTGATGCCCGCACAGATCGCGACGATGAAGAGCATGCAGCACATCACGCTGACGATGTACCAGAGCCAGAAGAGCCAGCAGGACCAGCAAAAGGCCATGCAGGAGAACCAGGGGGCGATGGGCCAGGCGTTCGACGACTCCAAGAACGACGACTCGTTCTACCTGCCGCCGGAAGCATTCGACAACGCGGACTTCAAACGCGGCATGAAGATGTTCGTGTCACCGAACGGACATGACGTCCGGTTCATCATCTCCCATGAGAGTGATCCCGCGACCGCGGAAGGCATCTCGCTGATTCCGCAGATCAAGAGCGCGGCGTTCGAAGCCATCAAGGGAACGCCGTTGGAGGGGTCGAAGATCTATATGGCGGGCACCGCGTCCACGTACAGGGACATGCAGCAGGGTGCGAACTGGGACCTCCTTGTCGCAGGGATCGCGTCGCTGTGCCTGATATTCATCATCATGCTGTTGCTGACTCGAGCGGTGATCGCCTCGGCGGTCATCGTCGGCACGGTCTTGTTGTCGCTCGGCACGTCATTCGGCATGTCAGTGCTGATCTGGGAACATCTCCTCGGCAAGCCGCTGCACTGGCTCGTGCTGGCGATGTCGGTCATCATCCTGCTGGCGGTGGGATCCGACTACAACCTGTTGTTGGTGTCCAGGTTCAAGGAGGAGATCCACGCAGGCATCAACACCGGCATCATCCGGTCGATGGCGGGCACCGGAGCCGTGGTGACGTCGGCCGGCCTTGTGTTCGCGTTCACCATGATGTCGATGATGGTCAGCGATCTCGTCGTCGCTGGACAGGTGGGCAGCACGATCGGAATCGGCCTGCTGTTCGACACGTTGATCATCCGCGCGTTCATGACGCCGTCGATCGCAGCGATGATGGGCCGGTGGTTCTGGTGGCCGCAGAATGTCCGAAACAGGCCACGGCCTGCGCCATGGCCGACGCCGCAGCACCGCCCGGCGCAGAATTCGGTCAGTGTCGGCGCCGGTGGTGTAGATGAAAACCCAACGGGCCCAATCAGATAGGGGTCGCCGCCGAACTCTGCCGGCTCTAGCCCAGCGCGACGAGTTCGTTGCCGCGCTGCTCGAGAATGGTCGAACCAGCCACCGCAGGAACAACTGCCGCGGTAGTAGGCGGCCGTTGCACCGGAATATGTTCGACACCGTCGCCGGTGGCCGGGTCGAACACGTCGTACCCGCCGGTGACGGGAACCAGCAATCGCCCGGCCATCATGGTCGCCGGACCAAGCGGAATATTGCTGCCCGACGAGGTGACCGTGTAGCGGTAGCGAAGTCCGTTGGCGGAGAACACCATTACGGAATCACCGGTCCACCAAGTAATCAGATCACCGGCCCGCGACATGGTCGCGTTCGGTGATGGCGGCTTGGGTATCAGCGAGCTTGCGAGGGTCGCGCCGGTCTCGTCGACGATATTGACCGCCGGCTTGGGGGCCCCCACGTAGACGGCCGTCGTCGTATCGGACACCGCGATGACGCGGGCGCCGGAGCCGTCGACGACGCCGGGTTGCGGCACGTATTTCAAGTCGGGGGTGTCTTCTTCGTCGGCGGGCCGCAGCAGCGTCAGCCGCAGGTCGGCCTCTTTGGGGCACGCCTCCAGCACCGAAACGGCCGTGGAACTTGCCTCCGCCGACACCAGCCGGCACAGCGGCGACGCCGGCGTGCCCGGCTTGATTCGGGCGTCGAGTGAGCCGTACGACAGCATCCGGACCATGTCCGAGCGCCACATCTCCAGGCGGCTGTCCCCGGCCGACAGCACAGTGGTGCCATCGGCGGACAGCCGGACTTCTGGGTCGGCGTAGCTGGTGCGACTGGGCCCGCGCATGCCGGTCTTGGCGTCGACAGTGCTGACCTGCCCGCACCCGCGGACGTCGGGATACACCGCGACGGCGTAGTTGTAGACGTAGGTGACGCCGCACAGCTCGAGGTCACGCGCGTAGCTCCAGAGCGTGTTTCCGGTGACAGGGTCGCGGCCCTCGACCTCGCGACCGTCACCGGTGACCACACTGCCCGCCACCACCAGCGGCGTGGTGGTCTTCGGGCTCTGCGCCGTCCACAGCTGTCGCAGTGAACCGGGCACCGCCTTGGCAGGGGTCAGGTTCGGCACGGGCACTGCGGCGGGCCGGCTGATGGTGGCCCTGGCGTCACTGGTCCACCAGATCAGGGCGGCGACGACGGCGACCACCGCCGCGATCACCACGGCCGCCACAACGTCGCCCTTGGTGCGGCGTTCGGGTTTGACCATCCGTCGGAGGTGAGCCTCGGCTATCCGGCGCTGGCCGCGGTCTTGCGCGGGCGACGGCGACGACGGCGCGGACCGGACTGCGATGTCTCCGCGCCCTCGGCGGTCGCGTCGTTCCTCGCGGGTGCGCTCTGCTCGGCCGCCCCCTCGGGATGCCCGGTGGCCTCGCCACCGCGGGTGCGCCTGCGGTTACGGGTGCGATTGCGGGCGGGCCGCTCGGCGGACTTGTCGGCAGGCGCGCGCTTGGCCCGCGGCTTGCGTGCTTCGCCGACGGTGCCCCCGGCGTCGGTCGGGATGTCAAGCTCCTCGTAGATATGCGGTGAGCTGGAGTACGTCTCGGCGGGGTCGGGGCAACCCAGCCCAAGCGCCTTGTCGATCATTTCCCAGCGGGCCAATTCGTCCCAATCCACCAGGGTGACCGCGATACCGGTTTTGCCTGCACGCCCTGTGCGCCCGATGCGGTGCACGTAGGCCTGCTCATCCTCAGGGATCTGGTAATTGATCACGTGGGTGATGTCGTCGATGTCGATGCCTCGGGCCGCGACGTCGGTGGCCACCAATACGTCGACATCGCCGGTCCGGAACGCCTTGAGCGCCTTCTCCCTGGCGGCCTGACCGAGGTCACCGTGCACGGCGCCGACCTTGAAGCCGCGTTCGGCCAGCTCGTCGGCGACCTTCTGCGCGGTGCGCTTGGTGCGGGTGAAGATCATCGTCGCGCCGCGGCCGTTGGCCTGCAGTACGCGGCTGACCAGTTCGACCTTGTCCAAAGCATGCGCGCGGTAGGCGAACTGCTCGGTGGTGTCGTGGGTGGCCGCCGAATGCGGCGCCTCGGCCCGGATGTGCGTCGGCTGGTTCATGAACGTTCGCGCCAGCGTGATGATCGGGTCCGGCATGGTCGCCGAGAACAGCATCGCCTGCCGCTCGTCGGGGATCTGGCGCAGGATGCGCTCGATATCAGGCAGGAAGCCGAGGTCGAGCATCTCGTCGGCCTCGTCGAGCACCAGCATCGACAACCCGCCGAGCCGCAGGTGGCCCTGCTGGGCCAGGTCGAGCAGCCGGCCGGGGGTGCCGACGACGACGTCGACGCCCTTCTGCAGTGCCTCGATCTGCGGCTCGTAGGGCCTGCCGCCGTAGATGGACGTGACGGTCAGCTTGCGATCTCCGGCGGACAGGTACTTAGCCGCCGTCGCGAGGTCACCGGACACCTGCAGGCACAGCTCGCGGGTCGGGACGACCACGAGCGCCCGCGGGATCCCGCTCAGCTCACGATCAGGGTCGGTGGTGATTCGCTGCAGCATCGGAACGCCGAACGCATAGGTCTTGCCCATGCCGGTGCGTGCCTGCCCGATCAGGTCGTCGCCGGCAAGCGCCATCGGCAACGTCAGTTCTTGGATAGCAAACGGATGTGTTATGCCGTCCTCGGCGAGTGCGCGGACAATTTCGTCGCGAACTCCAAGTTCAGCAAATGTTGAGTTGAGATGCGTCATACGCGGGCCAGATAGCCTTTCAATTGTCAATCCTCATGGCGTCAACGCGCGCACGAGTTTGACGAAAAGCGTCGCGGGGCCCTGCACTGAGGTAGGCGGGCCGACTGCGTGCACGCACATTTCTTAGGTAGCGGCGCTGTCGTATTGGTTTCTTCGGTGCCACTGCCTGGATCCATGATAGCCGACCGGGTTTGCCCGGCGGTCGATGCGCTCAGCCAGCGCGGCCAGCCGTCTAGAGTTGGGCCATGAATTCGACGCCGCCCGCGCCCTCTCCCGAGCAGACCACCTCGGGCGTGTCGGGCGACCATCCCGGTGTCAACGAGCTGTTCGCACTGTTGGCCTACGGCGAGGTTGCGGCGTTCTACCGGCTCACCGAGGAGGCGCGGATGGCGCCGAACCTACGGGGCCGAATCAACATGGCCAGCATGGCGGCCGCGGAGATGAGCCACTACGAGGTGCTCCGGGATGCGTTGGAGCGCAGGGGAGTCGACGTGGTGCCCGCGATGACGAAGTACGCGTCTGCGCTGGAGAACTACCACCGGCTGACCACACCCAGTACCTGGCTGGAAGCACTCGTGAAGACCTACGTCGGCGACGCGCTGGCAGCCGACTTCTATCTGGAGATCGCCGACTCGCTGCCCGACGAGGTGGCCGACGTGGTGCGCGCGGTGCTGGCCGAAACCGGGCACTCACAGTTCGTGGTGACCGAGGTGCAGGCCGCGGTGACGGCAAGCGACAAGCAGCGCCACCGCCTGGCGCTGTGGTCGCGACGGCTGCTCGGCGAGGCCATCACTCAGGCCCAGTACGTGCTTGCCGACCATGACGAACTCGTCGACCTGGTGATGACCAGCGGCGAGGGCCTCACCCAGATGACCGAATTCTTCGATCGGCTGCAGCGCACGCACAGCACCCGCATGCACGAGCTGGGCCTGGCCTGAGCTACTTCGTGCAGTTCGCGATCATCGTGTTGTTGTTCTGCACGGCGATCGCGGCGCCGGCCGCGTCGGTGATGCTGCAGTTCAACTGACCCGTCACGCTCGTCGCCGTGACCGAGCTGAGCGTCACCCCCGGGTCAAGCACCACGGTCTTCGCCCACGGCAGTGCCACGTTGACGTCGGTCTGCAGTGCCCCCTGCGCGTCGGTGTAGATCACCGTCACCAGGTCGATGAGACTGCGGGTGCCGGTCACCCGGTAGGTGATCGTGTTCGGCGCGGGCGCGGGCGCGGGAGCCGCGGCGGTCGGCGCGGCGCTTGGCGGGGCGCTCGCGGTCGGCGACACGGTGGTCACCGTTTCCGGGGGCAACGACGCCGCGGGCGGTGGCGTCGACCGGGCAGTGGTGACCGGCGCCGACGTGGTGGCGGCCGGTTGCGTGGTCGACGGGTTGATGGTCGTCGATATCGAGCCGCTGTCGCCGCCTCCGAGGATGACCACCGTGCAGATCACCGCGACGAGCAGAATCGCGCCTGCCACGCCGGCGATCCAGATCCATCGCCGATCGATCGGCTCGTAGTCCTCGTAGTCCTCGTACTCGTCGTAGTCCTCGAGGCCCTCGTATTCGCCGTAGCGCTCACGGTCGAGGTCGACCGTTTCGCCGCCGTCGTCCCCGTGACTGGGAATCCGTTCGGTGGGGCTCAAGGAATACGGTGAATGGGCGGTATAAGACCTGTTCATGCAGCTATCCCGATCGTTTCGACTGAATGCCGGGCCTGATGCTATCGGGGCAGGTGTGACGAATGAGGTTGACGCGCTGGGGCTTTGATCACGGTCCGGACTCGGTTCGGTCGAGAATCCGCGCGGACCGTGTTCGCTAACCGCACCGTGTTGTCGGTTCGCTAACCGCGAAGGCCCGGCGCGGCATCGCACCGCGACTGTCCACTAGCCTCTTGGCGAGAACACACGAACGGAAAGGGCCCACCGTGGAGGTCAAGATCGGTGTCACCGACAGCGCGCGCGAGTTGATCTTCAACAGCGCGCAGACACCCAGCGAGGTGGAGAAGTTGATCAGCGATGCGCTCGGCAAGGATTCGGGCGTCCTGGCACTGACCGACGAGAAGGGCCGCCGTTTCCTGGTGCAGTCGGCGAAGATCGCCTATGTCGAGATCGGTGCCGCCGACGTCCGCCGGGTCGGCTTCGGCGTCGGTGCAGTCGGCTCTGAGGCCGTTAAGAGCGGGTAAGCGGCACGTGGGACAGGCCGCCCCAGATGAACTGCACGGTGCCTTCCACCGCGTCGTCCTTGGAGATCGGCCGCTCGTTGTTCAGCCAGTACCGGGCTGAGTCGACGCTGATGGCCACGAGCCCGACCGCGATCATCCGGGCCCGGTGCGGTTCCAGTCCGGAGTCATGACTGATCAGGTCGAACACGGCGTCGGTGCACGCCTCGGTGGCCACCTTGACCTGCGCGGACACCTGCGGTTCGGTCACGTAGTCGTTCTCGAAGATCAGCCGGTAACCCTGGCCGTCGTGCTCGATGAAGTCGAAGAAGGCATCCACGGCGGCGCGGACCCGCTGCCGGTTGTCCGTGGTGGTGCGCAGCGCCTGGCGCACCCCCGAAACGAGATTGTCGGCGTGCCGCTGCAGCACGGCGAGATAGAGCTCAAGCTTGGACGTAAAGTGTTGGTAGAGAACGGGTTTGCTCACGCCCGCGCGGTCGGCGATCTCGTCCATGCCTGCGGCGTGGTAGCCGCGGTCGACGAAAACCTCGCTGGCAGCACCGAGTAACTGGCCGCGGCGCTCGTCGCGGGGCAGTCGGTTCCCGCGCCGGCCCGCGCCGGAGCCGACGCCGGTCACCGCGCCGCCGTTGGCCGGTTGGGCACCTCTCCTCGCGGCGGTGTTGGCGAGATCGCTCATTAGGTCCTTCGTCTTGATGCGTTTCGCAACGACATTACTACCGTTGCCAGGGAGAGCGCGGATACAGGCCGCTGTGCCATGGGGGTGGCGCGCCGGAAGTGCAAGCGCAGCAGACTGTGCCATCCTGTTTCGGTGACCTACGACCCGGAGCGTCGCGGGGGCGGTCGCGTGCCCGTGTTGCGTGACGAGTGGCGAGAGCCCTTGCGCGCGCAGCGCGATCCGCTCGCCGGGGACTCCGGCCGCGCCAGGTCCAATCGAGACGAACATCGGCGGCTGCGCAAGCAGACATGGCTGGGCCGCTTCATTTCCGCCTACGGCTGGCGTGCCTACGCGCTGCCGGTGCTGATCGCCCTGACCGGTGTCGTGGTGTACCAGACGATCACGGGGACCAGCGCGCCCTCGCCCATAGAGGTCGAGGGGCCGGTGCAGGGCCCGCCGACCATCGGCGTTGCCGGTACGCAGATCATCGGAGCGCCGCCGAAGGGGCTCACGCAGTTCGACGTGAATCTGCCCACAGGGATCCTGCCCGAGGGCGGACCGTTCACCGAGGCAGGCGCCAAGACGTGGCACATCGTGCCGGGCACCGTACCCAAGGTCGGCGAGGGCACCACCAAGACGTTCACCTACACCGTCGAGGTCGAGGACGGCGTGGACACCACTTCGTTCGGCGGCGACGACGGGTTCGCCAGGATGGTCAGCGAAACGCTGGCCAATCCCAAGAGCTGGACGCACAATCCGCAGTTCGCGTTCACCCGCGTTGACAGCGGGCAACCGGATTTCCGGATATCTCTGAGCTCGCCGATGACGGTGCGGGAAGGCTGCGGCTACGAGATCGCGATCGAGACGTCCTGCTACAACCCGGCCTACGCCGACGGTCAGCCCCGCGTCTTCTTCAATGAGGCGCGCTGGGTGCGCGGCGCGGTGCCGTTCCAGGGCGATATCGGGTCCTACCGGCAGTACCAGATCAACCACGAGGTCGGCCATGCCATGGGCTATCAGCGCCACGAGCCATGCGGCGCCGACGGCGAGCTCGCGCCGGTGATGATGCAGCAGACGTTCTCGACCAACAACAACGACGCCGCCCGGTTCGACCCGGAGTCGGTCAAACCCGACGGCAAGACCTGCCGGTTCAACCCCTGGCCGTATCCGATCGCCTGACGGCGGTCGCTGACGGGAAGTAACACGGCCGGACTACCGTTGTGGTGGGTACTTGTACGGACCGTCAAATAAGGAGCTTCCCGGTGTCCCTGAGTACGGGGTCGTTGCCGCCGCTGGTCGAACCGGCGGCCGAACTGACGCGCGAGGAAGTCGCGCGCTACAGCCGTCATCTCATCATCCCGGACCTGGGGGTGGACGGTCAGAAGCGCCTGAAGAACGCCCGTGTCCTGGTTATCGGCGCTGGCGGGCTGGGCTCGCCTGCGCTGCTGTACCTGGCCGCCGCAGGGGTGGGCACCATCGGGATCATCGAGTTCGACGTGGTCGACGAGTCCAATCTGCAGCGCCAGATCATCCACGGCCAGTCCGATATCGGCCGGTCCAAGGCACAGAGCGCCCGCGACTCGATCCGTGAGATCAACCCGCTTGTCGAGGTGCGTCTGCATGAGCTTCGGCTCGAGCCGGACAACGCCGTCAACCTGTTCAAGCAGTACGACCTGATCCTGGACGGCACCGACAACTTCGCGACCCGCTACCTGGTCAACGATGCCGCCGTGCTGGCGGGCAAGCCGTATGTGTGGGGATCGATTTACCGCTTCGAGGGCCAGGTGTCGGTGTTCTGGGAGGACGCGCCCGATGGTCGCGGCCTGAACTATCGCGACCTGTACCCGGAGCCACCACCACCGGGCATGGTGCCGTCGTGCGCCGAGGGTGGCGTGCTCGGAATCCTGTGTGCGTCCATCGCATCGGTGATGGGCACCGAGGCCGTCAAGCTGATCACCGGCATCGGGGAGCCGCTGCTGGGCAGGTTGATGGTTTACGACGCGCTCGACATGACGTACCGCACCATCAAGATCCGCAAGGATCCATCCACGCCGAAGATCACCGAGCTGATCGATTACGAGGAGTTCTGCGGCGTGGTGTCCGATGCCGCCGCCGAGGCCGCGGCCGACTCCACGATCACGCCGCGCGAGCTTCGTGAACTGCTGGACTCGGGCAAGCCGTTGGCGCTGATCGACGTCCGTGAACCGGTCGAGTGGGACATCAACCACATCGCCGGTGCCGAGTTGATCCCGAAGGGCGCGTTCGAAACGGGCGAGGCGTTGGCCAAACTGCAAATCGACCGCACGCCGGTGTTCTACTGCAAGACGGGTGTGCGCTCGGCCGAGGTGCTGGCCATCGTGAAGAAGGCCGGATTCTCCGACGCGATGCACGTTCAGGGCGGGATCGTCGCGTGGGGCAAGCAACTCGAACCCGACATGGTGATGTACTAACGCTTAGTTAGCTCCCGATCCGCTTAGGCTGAG
>Ga0075364_10001029_pt1 | contig 14811 bp, 14 predicted proteins | sample EndMetdeltDD1764_FD_71517 | JGI IMG/M metagenome (GOLD analysis project Ga0075364, IMG submission 71517) | Populus endosphere microbial communities from Tennessee, USA - Endosphere MetaG P. deltoides DD176-4 | ecosystem: Host-associated > Plants > Roots > Endosphere | place: USA: Tennessee... | reverse complement strand
CAAGGCGCTGGACGATGCGCGGGCCACCCTGTGGAATGCCGGTGATTGGTTGAACAAAGGCAAGCGCGCCCATACGCGATCGGTCGAATGCCATCAGAGCATTCTCGCGCTACGCTATTCCGTCTCGATCCTCGACCGCCTGGGCTGGACACCGTTGCCGGCGGCAGCCACGGCGGCGCTGAAAGAGCCGATCATCGGCATTTCGAAGGCCGCGCAAGCCATGATCAAAAGCATAGGTGGCCTCACGCTCGTCAATACCACGCCTGATGCGCTGCCGACGCTGAAGGCCGAGCTGCAAGCGTTGCGATCGAACATTACCGAACTGCTGACCGACGACTGGGAGATGACCCGCGAGGCCCGCGAGCATTTGGGTGCCGTCGCTTGGGCGTGGGCCACGCTGGCGGGGCAACTGGAACGCGCCGCCTGCCGCCAGTGTGGCGACAGCTGGCGCACCTGAATTGGATAAGGTGGGCTGGCTGCCGAAACAACGCGGATTGTTCACGGAACCGTATCCCTCGTTGCACCCGAACCGCCCGGCCCTGACGTGTCCTGCCGCCAAGACCGTGCCGAACGCCGGGCCATGGACCTCAGTAAGTCTTGTAGGGCAGGAACTTGCCGCTCATCAGAATCTGGACCCGGTCGCCATTCGGATGGGCTTCGCGCGACAGATCCATCTTGAAATCGATGGCGCTCATGATGCCATCACCGAACTCTTCATGAATCAAGGCCTTGAACGTCGTGCCATACACACTGATCAGTTCGTAGAAGCGGTAGATCAGCGGATCGGTGGGTACGGCAGTGGGCAGTGAGCCCTTGTAGGGCACCTGCTGCAACTGCAGAACGGCCTCATCCGGCAGGTCCAACTTGTCGGCGGCGGCCTTCGCCTGCTCCTCGGTCAGCGTCATTTGGCCCAACAGTGCAGCCGTCGTCCATTCCTTGCTTTGCCCGACGACCTGCGCCAGGTCGGACCAGCTCAGTTTCTTTTCCAGCTTGCGGATGACGATCATCTCGGTAACTTCAGCGCGTGACATCATGATGCGGTGCTCTCCTGGGAATGGGAAGCCCGGTCGACCAGAAAATCGACCAGGTGATTACGAATCTCGTAAAAACGATTGTCGTGATGCATGCTGGCGCGCGTGCGATCGGCGGCCAGATCCACATCAACGGTTTCAGCGATGCGCGCGTAGGGCCCGGCACTCATCAGCATGATGCGGTCTGACAGCAGAATGGCTTCGTCCACATCGTGGGTGATCATGAAGACGGTCTGCTGCGTGGCGCGCACGATCTCGCGCAGTTCATCCTGGATGGTGCCGCGTGTCAGCGCATCCAGCGCACCGAAAGGCTCATCGAGCAGCAACATCTTGGGCTGAATGGCAAATGCCCGGGCAATGCCCACGCGCTGCTTCATGCCGCCGGACAGCTCGCTGGGCTTTTTGTCGATCGCTCGTGCGAGCCCCACCATGTCGAGATAGCGCTTGCTGTGCTCGCGCACCTGGTCGCGCGAATATTCCGGCCAGCGCGAGCGCACGCCGAACTCTACGTTCTGCAATGCAGTCAGCCAGGGCAGCAGCGCGTGCGCCTGGAACACCACGCCACGATCCAGCGCAGGCCCGTTGATCTCGCGGCCATCCATGATGACCACCCCTTCGCTGGCGCTGTCGATACCGGCGAGGATGTTCAGGATCGTGGTCTTGCCGCAGCCCGAGTGTCCGATGATGCACACGAACTGCCCCCGATCGATGTCGAAGTCGATCTGGTCGAAAACGGGTGCGCCCGGTTTGCCGTCACGCTGGATATATCGTTTGGCCAGGCCCTGGACCTGAAGGAAGCGTTGCGTCATATCGTCATTCCCGGTAGCTGACCAGACGCGCAATGCGTGCCAGGACGGTGTCGAGCACCATGCCCACCAGGCCGATGCACAGGATGGCGCAGATGATGTTGGCGATCGACAGGTTGTTCCACTCGTTCCAGACGAAGTACCCGATGCCGGTGCCGCCGATCAGCATCTCGGCCGCCACGATCACCAGCCAGGCAATGCCGACCGAAATCCGCATGCCGGTCATGATCGTGGGGGCGGCGGCAGGCAGTATGACCTGCCAGGCCGTGCGCAATCGCGACACCTCCAGCGTGCGGGCAACGTTGAGCCAGTCCTGGCGCACGGCTCCCACACCAAAGGCCGTGTTGACCAGCATGGGCCAGAGCGAACAGATGAAAATCACGAACACGGCCGAGGTGTCCGCATCCTTGATGGTGTAGAGCGCCAGCGGCATCCAGGCCAGCGGTGAAATCGGCTTGAGCACCTGAATGAACGGGTCGAATGCGCTGTACACCACGCGCGACATGCCGATCAGGAACCCGAGGGGGATGGCCACCAGGGCAGCCAGCGAGAAGCCGAGCAGCACACGTGCGATCGAGTAGCCGAGTTGCACGCCAATACCCTTGTCGTTGGGTCCTCGATCGTAGAAAGGGTCCTTGACGTGGTGCCACAGCTGGGCACCGACATCAGCCGGCCCCGGAAAAGGGGTCTGACCGCCGCTGGCGGCAGCATTACCCACTAATGCAGCGTAGGCAGGGTCGACGGTGGCCGTACCTGCAGCCGGGCGCGCCGCCAGATGCCAGAGCAGCAGAAACGCAAGAAAGATCAGAATCGAGAGCAGCGTTGCACGCCACCGCTGTGCTGCCGTCATCAGGTTCTCCGGATCTTGAAGCTGGCGACATATTCATCCGGCTTGCTTGCGTCGAACGGCTTACCCATGACGCTGAAGGTCTTGTTACCCGCAGGGACGGCCATACCCGCTTCCTTCATCAGACGCTGGGCGTCCGTGGCCAGAAAGACCTCACTGGCAATTTTCTGATAGTCGATATCGGCCTTGAGTTGCCCCCAACGTTTCATCTGCGTCAATATCCAGACTCCGAACGATTGCCAGGGCATGGGATCAAAATCGATGCGGTCGGGGACTGTCATCACTTTGCCCAGCCCATCGGCAAACGTGCCGGTCAGCACCTGTTCCACCACGGTCACCGGCTGATTCAGATAGTTCGGCGTGGCGATGGCGGCGGCGATTTCTTTACGGTGCGAAGGATCGCGGGCATACGCCGTCGCTTCAATGATTGCCTTGAGCAGTGCCTGATAGGTGTTGGGCATGCGCGTGACGAAATCGCGGCTGGCCGAAAACGCGCAGCACGGGTGGCCATCCCACAACTCCTTGGACAGCAGGTGAATGAAGCCCACACCGTCGTAGACCGCGCGCTGGTTGACAGGATCAGGGGCCAGGAACCCGTCGATATTGTCTGCACGCAGGTTGGCCACCATCTCGGGAGGCGGTACGGAGCGGATCTGCACATCGGTATCCGGATCCAGGCCATGCTCGGCGAGGTAGTAGCGCAGCAAATAGTTGTGCATGGAATAGTCGAAAGGCACGGCGAACTTCATGCCCTTCCAGGTACGCGGATCACGTCTGTCCTTGTGCTTCATGGACAGCGTGATGGCCTGGCCATTGACGTTCTCGATTGCCGGCGCCGTCCAGGGCACGGCACCGCTGGTGCCCGCTCCCAGCGTGATGGCCAGCGGCATGGGCGAGAGCATGTGGGCGGCGTCGAACTCGCCTGACATCGCCTTGTCACGAATCAGGGCCCAGCCGGCGGTCTTGACCACTTCGACATCGAGCCCATGCTTGGCGTAGTAACCCATGGGATGCGCCATGATGATGGGTGTGGCGCAGGTAATCGGGATGAACCCCACTTTCAGTTTCTGCTTTTCCAGCGGACCAGTGGACTGTGCGAACGCTTCCTTGGCCATGGCCAGGGGAAACAGTGCCGATACTGCGGCCAGGGCCGTGCCGCTTCCCACTGCCTTGATGAATCGTCGCCGCAGGTCATCCTGCGGGAACAACGCACGCATCACGGCGCCCTCCACCGCGCGTGCCTGCGCGGCGTCGGCACCGATGGCACGGTCGTGATCGGCCTGGCTGGCATGGCGGCCGCAGCCGCAGGTCAGGCGTGATTGCGCATCAAAGGGATTTCGAAACAGGGACATGGCAGGCTCCGGTAGGGGCATGGGGCCCCGGGCATGCGCACATCATCTGTGAATCGGATCACCACAGGTATCCCGGTTTCGACCAAATCACTGTAGGGGGCCCACTACACGGTGCGCCCGCCGCGCCATGGCGGTGCATCAGCACCATATCGGTGCAGCACAAGATCCGTTCAGTCGCGTTTGCCTTCGGTCATGTGCGCATTGACGTATGCGACCAGCTCGACCACATTGCCCACCCCGAGTTTCTCGAAGATCCGGCTGCGATAGGTGGAAATCGTGTTGCCCGACAGTGCCAGTTGCTCGCCAATGGCCGACACGGACTTTCCCGCCGCCAGCAGGTTGAGCACCTGGAATTCGCGATTGGAAAGCAGTTCGTGGGCCGCCTGCGGGCTGTCCCGGCGCACCGTGTGGGCCAGCAACTCGGCCACGGTGGGCGTGACATAGGTCTTGCCCTGCGCCGCAGCAACCAGCGCGGCCATCAGTTCCTCGGGCTGGCAACTTTTGTTGAGGTAAGCCAGTGCGCCGGTGCGCAGGGCACGAACGGCCAGCTGCGATTCGGGATAGACCGACAGCATGACCACGCCGACCTGGGGAAACTCGGCTCGCACGGATTTCAGCACGTCGAGCCCATCGCGCTCGCCCAGGGCAATGTCCAGGACCAGCGCGTCGTAAGTACCCTGGCGCAATGCGCGCAGGCAGGACGGTCCGTCGGCAACATCGTCCACACGCGAAATGCGCGGGTCGTCGGCAAGAATGCGAGCCAGACCCTGGCGTATCATCAGGTGGTCGTCCACGATCAGAATGGTCAGCGACATAGTAAGTCTTCAGATAATGAGTTGATCGAGTTCGAGACGCACCCGTGTGCCGGCACCTGGCGCGCTGTCGAAGGTCAACGACGCGTTGATGGCGCGCGCCCGCTCGATCATGCCCAGAATACCGAACGAATGTTTGCGCGCCGGGCCCGCCATGCCGATGCCGTCGTCTTCCACATGCACGGTCAGGCCGCCCGCGGCCACGCACGCCACCGTCACGGTCAGCGTCGTGGCCTGGGCATGGCGCTGGGCGTTGGTGACCAATTCCTGGACGATGCGGTAGATGGCGATCTCGGTGTTGCGCCCCAGCCGTATGGTCTCCGCCTGCGGCGGGCACACATAACGACAGGCGAGCTGCCCGCGTTGCTGGGTATCCTGCAGCAACGTTTCCAGCGCCGCCCACAAACCGAGATGATCCAGTGCGGCCGGTCGCAGATCGTTCAGAATGCGGCGGGTTGCGTCCATCGCTGCGGCGCTCACCTCCAGCATGCGCTGCACATGGTCCTGCAGCGCAGGCGCATCACCCAGCTGTCGCTTGAGCCAGTTCAGGTCCAGTTGCAGCGCAGTGAAGGATGCCCCCAGGTCGTCGTGAATGTTGCGGGCAATGTGGGCGCGCTCTTCTTCGCGCAGCGTGCTCAGGTGCGCCGACAACCGCTTGAGCGATTCGTGCGCGGTGTTCAGCTCCAGCGTGCGTGCCTGAACCCGACCTTCCAGCAATGCATGGGTGACCTGCAGCTCGCGCTCGATCGCCTTGCGCTCGGATATATCAGAGAACGTCACCACGGCGCCGACGACCTGGTCGTTGTCGCGTATCGGATAGGACGCATACTGCGCCGCGAAACTTTCCCCGTTGCGCCGCCACAGGACTTCGTCATCCACCCGCACTCCCTGACCCTCGCGAAAAGCCTGAAAAATGCGGCATTCGTGCACAGGCATCAAGGTCGCATCCGGATGCGAGTGGTGGATCAGATAGTGCATGTTGCGCCCGATCAGCTCGTCGGGTGCATAGCCGAGCATGTGTGCGCCGGCCCCGTTGATGAAGATGCAGCGCCCGCGCAGATCGATGCCGTAGATGCCCTCGCCGGCAGACTCCAGCAGCATCTCCAGCTGCCGTCGCCAGGCGGCGTGATGCGACAGGTGTTTCAGATCGGCAAACATAATGCCCCTTCATAAGGTCTGGCGCGAGTGTACCCATTCCGTGTTGTTGTACGATACCGCGCAGCCTGCAAAGTCGGGCGACCCATGCCCGTGCGCATAGCACAGGGCGTCTGGGCAACGACCATAATTTCCTGGGGAATACCTGAATGTCCACTCTCTTTACATTGAAACGGCGTGCACTGCTCGGCGCACTGGCGCTCGCTGTGTCTGGCGCCATGGGCGCTGCCCACGCGGCCGACCGCGTCATCCGCATTGTCGTGCCGTTCGGCCCCGGCGCCGTCCAGGACGCCGTGGCGCGCACCTTCAGCAACGAGCTCGGCCAGATTCTCGGGGCATCGGTCATCGTGGAAAACCGCGCCGGTGCCGGCGGCAGCGTGGGCACGAACGTGGTGGCCAAATCCGCCCCCGATGGCAACACCATGGTGCTGGCTGCAGCCAGCCATCATCTCGGCGGACACCTGTACACCAACCTGCCCTACGATCCGGTCAAGGATTTCGTGGGCGTCTCCTATCTTGGTCTGTCCGGCTATGTCGTGGGCGCTTCGGCACCTTCGGGCATCAAGACCATCAAGGACCTGATCGACAAAGCCAAGTCCGAGCCGGGCAAACTGAACTACGCCTCGGCAGGCAACGGCAGCGCCTCGCATCTGGCCACCGCACTGCTGGCCGCAAAAGCCGGCATCGAGATGCAGCACATCCCCACGAAGTCCACGGGCGACGCCGTCACCGAAGTGTTGTCCGGGCGTGTGGAAATCGTCACCGGCGCCTCCGTTGGCATGCTGGCCTACCAGAAGGACGCGCGCATCAACCTGCTGGCCTACTCAGGCAAGGAACGCTCGCGCTTCCTGCCCGATCTGCCCACCGTCGCGGAATCCGGCATTCCTGATTACGCCTTCGATACCTGGTTCGGTCTGCTCGCGCCCGCCGGCACACCTGCTGCAGAAATCGAGCGTATCAACGAGGCTGTCGGCAAAGCCCTGGCCGACCCTGTCGTGCAGAAGCGACTGTCGGGCCTGGGGGTGGAAGTCGGCACCATGCCTGCTGCGCAATTCCAGGCCTTGCTGGCCAAGGATGCGAAGTCGGCTGGCGAAATCGTCAAGGCGGCAGGCGCACGCATCGAGTGATCGGGCGGCGTCAGGCCGCCAGATGAAACAGCCCGTCCCCACGCGCGGTCAGCGTGGGGAACCGGCGACACGACACCACACCATCGGCGGTGAATCGGAGCACCAGCGGCTCGCGCAGCGGGTCGTCAATGCTGTGCAGATATGCTGCCACCTGCCCGCACACCACGCGATCGCCCACGTCCACCAAGGGTTCCAGTAGCCCCGCCTGGGGCGCATAGATGGCATGACGCGGCCCCAGCGAGCGCAGCATCTGCGTTTCGGGTGCCGGCAGGCACGCGATGCCCGGCACGATCCCGTAGTGTTTCAACACCCGCCGCACCCCTTGTTCGGCAGCGACCAGGCCTGCCGGGTCCAGCGTGGCGCCGCTGCCCAGTTCCGTGGTGAGTGCCGCAATGCCCTGGTGCGCTGCCGCAGCATAGAGCGTGGTCGCTCCCCCCCCGCCCGAGCCCGACGTGAACACGCTGTGCGGCGCGGCAAACACGCGCAGCAGCGTTTCCAGTGCCGCACGCTGCTGCGGATCGGTGCTGTGCTGGGCCAGCGCGCTGTGCGCATAGTCCAGCGAACGACCGCCGGAATGCAGATCGATCACGAGCTCGACCCGATCGAACAGCACGCTCTGAACATAGTGGGCAATCATCTCCGTGGGTGAACCATTGGCACGCCCCGGGAACAAACGATTGAGGTTGCCCTCATCCAGAGGTGACGCGCGGCGCCCTGCCTGAACCGCCGGAAAGTTCAGCGAAGGAATGATGATGATGCGGCCCGCCACCTCTTCGGCGGATAACTCGCGTGCCAAGCGCATCAGTGCGATCTGACCTTCATACTCGTCACCGTGGTTGCCTGCCGTAAGAAGAATGCTTGGCCCCACGCCATTTTTCAGGCACACCACAGGTATCTGAATCATCCCGTAGGCTGAAAGATCAGTGGATATGGGAACGTGCAGGCTGCCGCTCTGCTTGCCATTCGCGTCGTAATCGATGTGCGTCCAAACTCGGCTGGCGGTCGACATGATGAGAAAGTCCTTGGATGAAAGCGTGGATGCGTTAGAGCAACTGGCTCAGGAATTGACGTGCGCGAGGATGCGAAGGCGCCGAGAAGAAAGTCTCGGGGGGTGCCTGCTCGACGATGCTTCCCGCATCCATGAAGATCACACGATCTGCCACCGTGCGTGCAAACGCCATTTCATGGGTGACGCACAGCATCGTCATGCCATCCCGGGCCAGGTCGGTCATCACGTCGAGCACCTCCTTGATCATTTCCGGGTCCAGTGCCGAAGTGGGCTCATCGAACAGCATGACCTTGGGATTCATGCACAGGGCGCGCGCAATGGCCACCCGTTGCTGCTGACCGCCAGACAACTGGCCGGGGTACTTGTCCTGCTGCTCGGGGATTCTCACCCGCGCCAGATAGTGTCGCGCAACCTCGTTTGCCTGCTCGTGCGTCATCGCACGCGCGCGGCGCAACGCGAGGGTGCAGTTCTGCAGCACCGTCAGATGCGGGAACAGGTTGAAATGCTGGAACACCATGCCGATATCCCTGCGCAGGGCGTGCATGCGTGGCGTGCCCTTGCCCAACACGTTGCCGTTGACCCGGACGGTGCCGCTGTCGTGGGTTTCCAGTTGATTGATGCAACGGATCAACGTTGACTTCCCCGAGCCCGACGGGCCGCAGATGACGACCCGTTCGTTGGCACGCACGCTCAGGTCGATATCGCGCAGAACCTGAAACTTGCCATAAGACTTGTTGAGGCCGCTGATCTCGACGGCATTGATAGTCTGATTCATGTGACGACCTTAACGGGCTGAGGACGCAAGCATCTTCTTCTCGAGCAGTCGCACGAGCTGGTTGATGCCTACGGCGAGAATGAGGAAAATGATGCCGACCGCGATCATGGGTTCGGCGTACCGGAATGAATTCGCACCGACCTCCAGGGCAATCCCCAGCATCTCCGGTACAGCGATGACGGCCAGATACGGTGTCGCCTTCAGTGCCGACACGAAATAGTTGCCCATGGGCGCGACGACGTTGCGCAACATCTGCGGCGCGACGATCCGAAGCACCACGTCCATGCGAGTCAGGCCAAGCGCCTTGCCCGCTTCGAACTGCCCGGTATCGATGCTGTCGATCCCCCCCTTGAACACTTCGGCGAGATAACCGCTGTAATAGACGCTCAGTCCCAAGACGCCGGCCATCACGGCAGACAAGGTCACACCGTAGAACGGCATGACGAAATACAGAAAATAGAGTTGAACCAGCACGGGCGTGGAACGGATCACATCGATCAGGAATCGCATGACATAGCCCAGCCAGCGGTTGCTGCGCCTGAGTATCTCGAATGTGAATCCCAGAACACTCGCGCCCACACAAGCGGCCACCGTGATCCAGAGCGTCGTGAACAGGCCCGAGAGAATGACGGGCACCACCGACAGCGCAAAGTCGAGACTAAATTTCACGATTCCCCCTCTGCTCGATGTGTACCCGTCGCTCGAGATAACGGCCAAAAAGCGTCGCCGGGTAGCACACGATCAAATAGGCCAGCATGAGAGAGGTGTATACGCCAACCGGGTTGTACTGCAGCTCGGCGATCTGCTTGGCGCGAAAAGTCATGTCAGTCAGCGTGATGAGCGAAACGATGGCGGTGCCCTTCACCAGCTGGATGAACTGATTGACGAACGTGGGCATCATCGCAGCAGCAGCCTGAGGCAATTCGATCAGCGCCAGAATGTGCAGCCGGTGCAGTCCCAGCGCACGGCCGGCTTCGACCTGTCCACGATCGAGCGACTGCAGGGCTGCGCGCACTGCCTGGCTGCCATATCCGCCAATATTCAGCCCCAGCGCCATCGCGCCCACCGTCATGCTGGACAGTCGGATACCGAAACTGGGCAGCGAGTAATACAGCACGAACAGCAGAATGAGCACAGGAGAACTACGCCAGAACTCGATGACGCAAGTCACGGCGAATCGCGTGACCCCGTGCGTGAAGTATTGCAGTACCCCGGCGATCAGCGCGAAAGGTACGGCCCATAGCATCCCATAGAAGGTGACCAGCGCCGTAACGCGAAACCCTTCAAGGATGCCGGCCAGAATGCCGGCAATTTCCATGGCTATATGATCCGTTATCGAAGACGATCAGTACTCGCCGGCACACACTTTGGCCGTGGTGACCGCCTGGGGAACGGCATCCTCGTCGGTGAACCCATACTGCTTCATGAGCCTGACGACCGTGCCATCTGCCTTGAGCTTGCTCAACTGCTCGTTATAGGCATCACGCAGGTCCGTGTCCTCGGCACGAAAAGCGATCGCCGTGTACATGGATGCGGGCACGCCCTTGCGAATCAACCCTGTGAACGGGGTTGCGCGTTCGACCCCCTTGAGTTTGGGATCGGCAAGCAGCCCGACCACACTGGGCGCGGAGAGGGTCGCAGCGTCGACACGATCGGCCATGATGGCCGAGAGCATGGCTTGTGCGTCGCCCAGGTAGGTGAGCTGGCTGGCGGGCACGCCGGCATCGATGGCATTTTTTGAGTTCAGCGTGCCCCGTCCGCCGGTCAAGCGTGCCTTCGGATTGGCGATGATGTCGCCATAGCTGTGCAGCTTGAGCGGATTGCCGGCCTTGACGATCAGGCTATCGCCGACCGCCAGATCCGGCTCGCTGAATATCACTGCGTTGCAGCGCTCTGGCGTGATCGCAATACCGGATGCCACCATGTCGAAACGGCCGGCATTCAGGCCCGGAATCAGCGCGCCAAACTCGGTAATGACGAAATTGATATTTTTCACACCCATGCGCTCGAAGGCGGCCCGCACGATGTCGGGATGAAAGCCGGTGGCCTGACCCGACTCGCTTCGAAACCCCCAAGGCGCCCGGTTGTGTATGCCGATCGTCAAGGTCTGGCTCTTCGTAATGGTGTCGCGCGTGCTGGCTGCTTGAGCCGCGGGCGTGCTCAGTGCCCCCAGGCCGGTGGCGGCGACCGTCAGCAGGGCTGCGAGCAACTGCCGTGAACGCAAAATGGATGTGTGCATTGTTTTTCCCTTGTCATGTTGTAGCGTGTTGCCCGGACGGGCAGTGAACAGATGCCTGCCGTCGTTGCGGCATGGGCGGGCGTGCGACGGCTAGGCTGCTTCACTGGAAAACGCAGCGAACCCGCGTTCCAGGTCCTGCTTGATCAGGTCGATATCTTCGAGCCCTATGGCCAGTCTCACCAAAGGCTGGTCGGTAATCGGAAATTGGCGCTGGGCCTGTAGCGCTGCCGGGTAAAAAGCGGCCAGGCTGTGAACGCCGCCCCAGCTTGCACCGATGGCAATGTGTTCAAGCGCATCGAAGAACCGCTTGAAGGCCTGTTCACTCGCCGGTTTGAGCTGCATGGAAAACAAGCATCCGTTTGTACGGAAGTCACGCTTCCAGAGCACGTGGCCCGGATCGCTTTCAAGCGCCGGATACAGCAGTCGCTCGACGTCAGGCTGGGCCTGCAACCAGCGGGCAATCGCCAGCGTCGACTCGCTCTGGGCCTTCCATCGAAGCGGATACGTCTCCAGCCCGCGCAGCACCAAAAAGCAATCGTCCGGGCTGACCTGCTGCCCCAGCGTGCTCTGTGCGTCACGCAGCACGGCATAGTGCTGCGGATCGTTCATGCTGATGGCGCCCATCAGCACGTCAGAGTGTCCACCGAAGAATTTGGTGGCGGCCTCGACACTGAAATCCACGCCATGTGCCAGCGGCTGAAAGCCCAGCGGGCTGGCCCAGGTATTGTCCATCATGGTGAGCACGCCATGCGCACGCGCAACCGCGGCAATGGCGGGAACATCGCACATCTCCATGGAATTGGAGCCCGGCGCTTCGATGCAGATCATGCGCGTATTCGGGCGCAGCTGTTTGACGATATCCGCGCCAATGGCGGGCGCGTACAACTCGATCTCCACGCCCATTTTGGACAACCAGTTTTCGCAGAATGCCTGCAGTGACCCATAACAGGCGGCTGAAACGAGCAAATGATCACCCCCCCGCACGAAGCCCATCACGCAAGTCATCAGCGCCGCGGCACCCGACGGGGCAATGACGCAATGGTTGGCACCTTCGAGCGCGGCGATCCTGTCTTCCAGCTCGCGACTGGTTGGCGTGCCGGTCACGCCATAGCTGAAGCCATCGGGCTGGCGATGCTTGCGATCCACGAATGCCTGCAGGCTATCGAACACCACCGTCGACGCTCGCCATACCGCAGGGGACAGGCTGCCGAACGGGCGTTGGGAAGAAGAAGATGACGGGCGAGATGCGCTCATTCGGCTACCGGGCAAGTTGAGTTCGAAGAATGTGTCGAAGTGTGTTCCGTTTGAACTATCATTTCAACAATCAGATCGACTCAATCAATAACCGGTGCTTATACATGGAGATGCGCGATATCCAGATCTTCCGGGCGGTCATGCGAGCAGGCACCACCAGCAAGGCTGCGGTGTTGCTAGGCATTTCGCAACCTGCCGTGAGTCAGGCCGTGCGCCGGCTGGAGACCGATGCCGAGTTGCGACTGTTCGACCGCGTGCGCAGTCGTCTGGTGCCCACACAGGAGGCGCATGCGCTGCTGATCGAAGTGGACCGATGTTTTGCCGGGTTTGAACTCATCGAACATCGCATCCGCAGTCTCAAATCCTTCGGTGTGGGGCGTCTTGCCATCGGCTGCCTGCCCGCGCTGGGCGCTGGCTTCATGCCCCGAGCGATCTCGGCATTCGACCTTGAATCGCGTCGCATTCAGCTGTCGTTTCAGATCATGAGCTCGCGCGAAGTGCTGCAACAGGTCAGCGCCGGGCAACTGGACTTCGGCTTGATGGCCGACGAGATTTCAGTCGTGGGGCTTGAGCACTCCAACTTCGTTCAGGTGCCGGGTGTGGTCGTCATGGCTGCCTCGCACCCGCTGGTGAACAAGCGGGTCATCGAGCCCGAAGACCTGACCCGGCACGCCTTTCTTGCCTTGAATCCCGAAGATGCCAGTCGACGTCGTCTGGAGACGGCGATGGCAGAGCGCGGCCACACACTACGCCCGGTTCTCGAAACACCCTATGCCTATTCCGTGTGCGAATTCGCCATGCATGGACTCGGCATAGGCATGATCCACCCCATCACTGCACTGGACTACATCGGGCGAGGGCTGCGCATCAAACGCCTGTCCATCGATGTGACGTTTCGCTCCATGCTGGTCTTTCGGCCTGGCGCGCCACTGTCTCTGAACGCGCAAGAGTTGCTGCGCGTCATGCGCATACAGCTCGATCACGATCTGAAAATCATCCAGGCAGCCCTATCCCAGGCATGAGCGCCAGCCCCCGGGCTTAGTCGTTTACGGCGCTGCGGCCATGAGTGCGTTCATACCCCTCCACCCAACGCACGATACAGCGCAACCTGATTTTCCATCGCTGTCTGCAAGGTGGACAGATACGACTGGCGCGCAGAATAGAGCGTGCGCTGTGCATCAAGGGCATCCAGGAATGCGCCGATGCCCCGGCGGTATTTGGCATCGGTCAGGCCATAGGTATCCAGCGCCGCATCGTAAAGCGCACGCTGGGCATCGATCTGCTCGTCAATGGTGCCCGAGCGCGCAAGCGCGTCCGCCACTTCTTTGAAGCCTGTCTGAATGGCGCGTTCATAGTCGGCCAGCATGGCGTCACGCTGTGCTTCGGAGTAGGCCAGATTCGCGCGGTTGTATCCACCGTCGAAAATGGGCAGGCTGATCAAGGGCGCGAACGACCAGGTCCGGCTTCCCGCAGAGAAAAGCGTAGACAATTCGTTGCTGCTCCAGCCCCCCGATGCGGTCAGGCTGATTCGGGGAAAGAACGCTGCCCGGGCCGCCCCGATGTTGGCATTCGCTGCACGCAGGCTGTGTTCGGCCTGCGCCACATCGGGGCGTTCCAGCAGAATGGCGGAGGACATGCCGGCAGGAACGTCGTGGAAAAACGCACTTTCCGGTGTGAGCGGCTCGGGCATCAGGTCGTCGCTCACCCGCTCGCCCACCAGCAACTGCAGCGCATTGCGGTCCTGCTCGATCAGCGTTCGGTAATTCGCGACGTCTGCACGCGCCTGGTTGAAAATCGTCTCGGCCTGGCGCAACTCGGTGCGGCTGGCAATGCCTGAGGAAAGCCGGGCACGGATCAAATCGATGCTTTTCTGTGCGCTCGCCTGTGTTTGCAACGAGACTTCCAGCAACGCCCGATCGCTGGCCAGTTGAATGTAGGCATTCGAAGTCTCGGCCACGACAGTGGCGCGCGTCGTGCGTCCCGCCTCTTCGGTCGCCAGATATTGCTGCAGCGCCGCTCGCGACAGGCTTCGCACGCGACCAAAGAAATCGACCTCATAGGCGCTCAACCCGGCAGAGACCGAATAGGCGCTGCTCACGACGGACGTGTTTTCTGCACCCAGGGCGACGTTGCTTCGAGAACGGGAATAATCGCCGCCCGCGCTCACGGCTGGAACCAGTGCAGAGCGTTCGATGCGGTATTGCGCCCGCGCCGACTCGATATTGGCGATGGCACGCCGAATGTCGCGGTTATGGGCAAGCGCAAGCTCAATCACTTGCTTCAGCCGCGCGTCCTGCACGAATTCCTGCCAGGCGACGGGCTGCGCCACGATCTCCGGAGACATGGCATTGCCCGTTGCTGCTGCCGTCACCGACTCGCGCTCTGGCGTCTGGCCGGACGATGC
>Ga0075364_10001028_pt1 | contig 14814 bp, 13 predicted proteins | sample EndMetdeltDD1764_FD_71517 | JGI IMG/M metagenome (GOLD analysis project Ga0075364, IMG submission 71517) | Populus endosphere microbial communities from Tennessee, USA - Endosphere MetaG P. deltoides DD176-4 | ecosystem: Host-associated > Plants > Roots > Endosphere | place: USA: Tennessee... | reverse complement strand
AGCAGCCGGCAAGCAGCGCCAGCGCAAGCAGCGACGCTGCGGGAATCCAGTGGGGTCTGTTCACGATTCGGTACATCGGGGTCATCCTTCCTCGGTAACGGCGGGCACCGCGCGCGGTGCGGCCAGCAGGTGGCCGACATCGGCGACGAAGTCCTCGAGTGGCTGCGTATGCCGCAGGCCGACGCGCAGTTTGCCATCCCGGTCGATCAGATAGGTCCAGGTGCTGTGGTCGATGGAGTAGCCGGCGCCCATGTCCACCTTCATGTACACCGCATCGAAGCTGGCGACCGCGGCATCGACCTGCTCGCGGCTGCCGCGCAGGCCGACGAAACCGGGGTCGAACGCATCCACGTAGGTCTTCAGCAGCGCGGCGCCGTCGTGCTCGTGGTCGAGGCTGATGAACAGCACTTCCAGGCCGCGCGCGGACTCGCCCAGCGTCTCCTTGATCTGCTTTGCCCGCACCAGCGACATCGGGCAGATGTCCGGGCAGCGGGTGAAGCCGAAGAACAGCAGCACGACCTTGCCGCGATAGTCGGCCAGCGTGCGCGGGATGCCGTCGGCGTCCTCGAGCTGGAACTGGCGCTCGCTGCCGCGACGGCTCAGGTCGACGCCGCGGAACGCCTCGGCCCCTGGCTGGGCAGGTGCGGCAGGACGGCAGCCGGCAAGCAGCAGCGCGCACAGTGCGGCCAGTGCCAGCAGCAGCGGCCGGAAGGGAGGGCGGACGGGAACGGACGCCTGCGCGAAACGCGCACGCGCGACATCCGGACAGGCCGGAGCGGTGTGATGCATGGGACGGTGACCTCGACGACGGGGCTTCGCAGGGGGCTGCCCGCTGCGCGGCGCCGCGACCATCGGGTCACGCCGACCGGCATCGGGCAACCGGCAGTGTCGCCCGCGGGGCCTCCTGGTGGCCTGCGACCGAATGTCGCACCCCGTGCCGCGGTCCGGAAGCAGGCCTGCCATGCATGACCCGGTGCCGTGGCAGACGCAGCACGCCGATGATCGGACGCCGTCCCTCCTGCAGGCGGACCGGAACGGCCATGCCTGCAGGATCCCGGCTGCTTCGCTGACCGCTGCATCGACGCTCCCATCGGTCGGCAGGCGCAGCACGGGACGTACGCAACCGATGATGGCCACCCGTCTGCTGGATGCCCACGCATCGCACGCTTGGGACGCCGCTCCGGTGGATCGCCCCGGCCGAGCGCATTGCCCGCTGCCTGCCCCGGAGCGTCGGGGCAGGCACGCGCTCCAGCGAGGAGCGCGTGGCACAGCAGGACGGCAGCATGGCCGCGACCACGTCCGTCGCCGCGGCGGACGTGCAGGCCGGCGCCTGCGGTCAGCCGCCGATATCGCCGCCCTGCGCGCCGGACGGCCGCTTGACCAGCTTGCGCTGCAGCGTGCGCCGGTGCATGCCGAGCAGGCGCGCGGCGGCGGAGACGTTGCCGTCGGTCTCCTGCATCGCCTGCTGGATGTGTTCCCACTCGATCCGGCTGAACGGCGTCATCGCCGGCTCGACGTCCTCGTCCGGCGCCGGCGCACCGCTGAGCACGCGCAGGATCGTGTCCACGCTGACCGGCTTGGGCAGGTAGTCGTCGGCGCCGCGCTTGATCGCCTCGACCGCGGTGGCGACGCTGGAGTAGCCGGTGACCAGCACGATCATCGCGTCCGGCAGCGCGGCGCGCAGCGGCTCGATCAGGTCCAGGCCGGACTCGGCGCCGAGCTTGAGATCGACCAGCACGAATTCATGCGGCGCGGCCTGCGCCTGCGCGATCGCCTCGGCGCGGTCGGCGGCGGTGGCGATGGTGAAGCCACGCCGCTCCAGCGAGCGCTTCAGCGTGCGCAGGTAGACCACGTCGTCGTCGACCAGCAGGCCGGTGTGCATCTCAGCGCTCCATCCGCAGTGGCAGGACGAACTCCACGCACAGGCCTTCGCCATCGTCGGCCGCTCGCATCGACAGCGTACCGCCGAGCCGCTCGACCGTGGCGTGGCTCAGCGCCAGGCCGATGCCCAGGCCACCGGGCTTGCCGCTGGAGAACAGCGTGCCGGGCAGGAAGGTGCGCTGTTCGCTGAGGCCGGCGCCATGGTCGCGGATGCTGCCGCGCAGCCCGTCCGGTCCGGTGTCCAGCTGCAGGTCCACGCGTGCCGACCCGGCCGCCTGGCTGGCATCGGCGGCGTTGTTGAGCAGCACCTGCAGCAAGTGCGCGATCGCCACCGGCACCCGCTGCTGCGGCGCCATGCTGCCGCCGCGCACCAGCTGCACGGCCGGCCGCACCAGCAGCCAGCGGTCGATCACGCCCTCGATCTCCATCGCGCCGCTGGCGTCGCCGTCGCCGTCGATGGCGTTGGCCGGCAGCGCCAGTTCCTGCACGCGGTCGCGGCAGACGTCGACGATCGCGCGGATGCCACGCAGTTCGTCGGCGACGTCCGGCCGCTGCTCCTGGTCGATCAGGTCGTCGAGCATCAGTGTCATCGAGCCCAGCGGCGTGTTCAGCTCATGCGCCACCGAGGCCGCGTGCGTGGCCAGGCCCATGATCCCTTCGTTGCGGGCGAAGCGTTCGCGCAGCAGCGAAAGCTCCTGCTCGCGGTCGCGGATCGCCGTGGCCAGCCGCGACAGGAAGTACAGCGCCACGCCGGCGGAGATGACGAAGTTGACGACCATGCCCCACAGGTGCAGGTCGAAGCCGCTGGCGGCGGCGCCGTGCGCGTGCGGCAGCGGCACGCCGACCAGCATCGACACCAGGTAGCCCAGCCCGCACAGCGCGGCGGTGGCGTACATCCAGCGCAGCGGCAGCGCCAGCGCGGCGAACGCGATCGGCATCAGGAACAGCGAGGTGAACGGATTGGCGATGCCGCCGTTCCAGGCGATCAGCCAGGTCAGCACCGCCACGTCGACGGCGATGTGCGAAAACGCCTCGGCCGCCGAGGTCTCGCGCGGGTGGCGGGTGCGCCAGGCCGCATACACGTTGAACAGCATCAGCGCGCCGATCCCGCTCCACAGCGGCAGGGTCGGCACCGACAGTCCGAGCGGGCCGATCACCACGGTCGCGGTCGCGACCTGGCAGGCGATCGCGATCCAGCGGAGATTGGACAGCAGGCGCAGGAAGGCGGCGTTGCTCGGGGTCATCGCCCGATTATAGGGAGCCGATGCCGGCGACGATCTGCGACAGAGTGTCGCAGCCGGGGCAGGCGTGGCCGGGTCGCGGCGACGCCCAAGCGCGCCTCATCGCCGGTCGATCCGTGCCGATGCGCCGGCCAGGCGGCCGGCCGACAGCGGCCGGTTACCAGCGGTAGCTCAGCTTCGCGTACATGCGCCGGCCCAGCAGGTCGTAGGTCATCGTGTCGGTGTTGGCGTCGGTATAGCTCTGCACGAACGGCGCCCTGCGGTCGAACAGGTTGTCCACGCCCAGCGACAGCGACAGCGCCTCGCTCACCGCATGGCCGATGACCAGGTTGTGATAGGTCACCGCCGATGCATGCGCACCGATGTCGCCGGGGGCGGCGTTGATGTCGTCGACCGCCCCGATGTACTGGACCGTCCACGCGCCCGACCAGGCGCCGCGCGTCGCCGACAACGAGGCCAGCGAACGCCATTCCGGGTAGCTGCCGCGGCCACCCGTGGTGAGCCCGGCATAGGCGATGGTCGGGCCGCCCGGATACGGCACCAGGTCGTAGCGGCGCAGCCAGCTGACATCCCAGTCCAGCGCGAGCTGCCAGTCGCCGAGTGCGAATGCGTGCAGCAGGCCAAGGTCGACGCCGCTGGCGCGTTCGCTGGCGGCATTGACCGGCTGCGAGGACAGGAAGTCGATCTCGCCGGTGAGCGGGTTGCGGGTGACGTGGCTGGCGCCGCAGAACGGATGCGACAGTTCCGGCGTGGCATGGCACAGCGCCAGCTTGGTGCCGCCGGCCACGCTCTGGATCGCGTTGTCGATGCGGATGTCCCAGTAGTCGACGGTGACGGTGAGTCCACCGGCAAACGCCGGGGTCCACACCGCGCCGATGGTCAGCGTGCGCGCATCCTCCGGCTGCAGGGCGATGTTGCCGCCGGTGGTGGTCAGCACCGTGTTGCCCAGCTGCACGTAGCCGGCCGGCACGCCGGCGGCCTGGCAGCTGCGGTACACCGCGTCGGTCGCGGCACGCGCGCTCCAGCCACTGCACGGGTCGGCGGTGACCAGGTTGCCTTCGCTCAGCCCGCCGAACAGCTCGGGCACGTTCGGCACCCGGAACGCGGTCGAGCGGTTGGCGCGCAGCTTGAAGCCGGGCGTGACCTGCCAGTCCAGGCCGAGCTTGGAGGTGGTGTCGGCGCCGAACAGGTCGTAGTCGGAGTGGCGCACGGCCAGGTTGAACACCAGGTCGCGCGCCCAGGCCTGGTCCTGCAGCAGTGGCACCGCCAGCTCGACGAAGGCCTCGCGTGCGGTGTACTCGCCCTCCACGCTGTCCTGCGCGTTGCTGTTGGCGATGCCGGCCTGGATCAGCGGATCGGGATGGCGCCAGCCGCGGTCCCTGCGGATCTCCACGCCGGTCGCGAAACCGACCCAGCCGGCCGGAAGTTCGAACAGCTGGCCGTTGAGGTTGGCGGTGAAGGCGCGTTGTTCGTTGCCGCCGGTGTCGCGCGAGGTGAACAGGATGTAGTCCAGCACCTCGCGGCTGACGTCGCCGTACCCGAGGTAGTCGGCGCAGGGGATCGCCGCGCCCGGCGTGCTGCTGCACTGCGTGGTGTCCAGCGTGCGCGCGACCTTGAGCAGGTCGGCGACATTGGTCGAGCCGTCGACGCCTTCGGTCCGGCCCCAGTTCAGCGCCGTGCTCCATTCCCAGCCGATGCCGAAGCGCCCTTCCAGGCCGAACACGGCGCGGGAGGTGTCGGTCTCCTGGTAGAAATCGCGCGGGCCGGCCTCGGCCAGACGGCGCCGCTGCAGGGTCAGGCGCTGCCCGGTCGGATTGGTCGGATGGTCGGCGTCCAGCACCACCGGCCGGTACTGACCGATGGACCCCGGCGTGGCCATCTGGTTGGAGCGGCGCTGCGTGTACAGCAGCTCGGTGAACAGCCGCAGGTCCTCGCCCAGCGCGACATCGCCGAACACGCCGGCGCTGGTGCGCCGGATCGGATTGACCGCGTTGAGCATCGCGTTGGAATTGAAGTTGTGCCTGGCCGCGTAGCGCTCGTAGAAGTCGCCGTCGCCGCCCGGGGTCTGGTTGAAGTTCACCATCGTCCCGTCCGCCAGCAGCGCGCGGCCGCCGATGGTGGCCGAGCTGCCGACGCACTGCAGCGCGCCATCCACCTCGCCCAGGCCGCAGGCGGCGCGGCTGGCCATCGGCACGGCCTTGCTGTCCGCATGGCTGAGCAGCGTGGTCAGCGAACCGCGTTCGCCCTGCCAGCCCCAGATCAGATCGTAGGCGGTGTCCTCGCCGTCGCCGTGCGTGGTCTGGCCGTAACGCACACCCAGCTCCAGCCCTTCGACATCGCGGCGGGTGATGATGTTGACCACGCCGGCCACCGCGTCGGCGCCGTAGATCGCCGAGGCGCCGTCCTTCAGCACCTCGATGCGTTCGATCAGCGCGACCGGGATCGCGTTGAGGTCGACCGAACTGTTGGCGCCGGTGCCGCCGTTGACCACGCGCCGGCCGTTGAGCAGCACCAGGGTGCGGTTGATGCCCAGCCCGCGCAGGTTCACCTGCGAGGTGCCGTAGCCGTTGCTGGTCCAGTAGGCGTTGGTCTGGTTGCCGGCGAAGCCGGCCGAGGCCGGCAGCCGCTGCAGCAGCACGTCCACCGAGGTCGCGCCCGAGCGCTGGATCGCCTCGGCGTCGATCACCGCGACCGGGCCGACGCCTTCGATCTGCGCGCGCTTGATGTGGCTGCCGGTGACGGTGACCGTGTCGAGCGTGGTGGTGGCGCCGGCATCGGCGGCCGGCAGCGACTGGGCGGCGGCCTGCAGGCAGGCGAGCGAAAGCAGCACGCCGATGGCGTGGGCGAGCGGATGCTGGATGGACATGCGATGCGTTCTTCGGAAGTGGGGGTGCCACGTCCGCGCTGTCGCCGGTCCCCATGGCGCGGCCACTCTAGCGCCGCGTCCCGCGCCTGCCCCTGCGACCGAATGTCGCAGACCGCCTCAGTGCGCGCGCACGCCGCGCAGCACCGGCGCGCCGTCGTGCACGTCGGTCCACACCAGCCACGCCGCATCGCCGGCCACCGCCAGGCGCGGCATGCCGCTGGCGCGGCCCCGCGCGGCCAGGGTGCCGGCCTCGATCCGGCGCGCGTTGCCCAGCGCGCGGTCGTAGCGCCCCAGCAGCATGCGCTGCGACTGGTCCGGCGCTTCCTCCAGCCAGCTCACCAGCACGTGGTCGTCGGCCAGCGCGATGCTGGCCCGGCCCAGCACCGGCCCGCCTTTCGCGACCGTCACCGGCGCGGCGAAGGTATCGCCGGCATCGTCGGAGCGCGCGGCGCGCAGTTCCGGCATGCCATCGGCTTCGGTGTACCAGGCCACCCACACCGTGTTGCCCTCGGCGGCGACCACCGGCCCGTTCACCGGGCAGCCGGCGATCAGCCAGCCGTCGGCGTGGACATCGCGCGGTGCGGTCCAGGCATCGCCTTCGAGGCGGACCAGGCGGGTGTCGCGCACCTCCGTGCTGCTGCGCCCGCGATAGACCACCACCACGCCGCGGTCGGTCATCGCCGAGGCGGTGGTGCAGCAGTCGCAGGTGGAATCGTCCAGCGGCCATTCCTGCACCTTGCTGCCCGTGCCGTCATGGATCGCCGCGCGCAGCATCATCGCGTCGCGGCCATGCCCGTGATGGGCGTCGTGGCCGTCGGCGACGGCATGGGCATGGGCATGGGCATGGGCATCGTGTCCTGCACCGGGCTGTTCGCTGTTGGCGGTGCGCGCAGCGAGGGCCGCACGCTGGCGGCTGTCGAGCCAGGCCATGCCGAGCTGGCTGGCGCCCTGCCGCCAGAAGGTCACGAAGCCGTGGTCGCCCCTGGAGCGTTCCAGGTTGACCATCTGCGGCGCCGACCAGGTCGCGCCGCCATCGGTGGAGCGCACCAGGTCGATGCCGTAGTCCATCCGCGCCGGGCCGGTGCTGCGCAGCCAGTGCGCCCACAGCGAGCCGTCCTCCAGCGCGTAGACGTGCGGCGTGTCGGCCCAGTTGAGGAACCAGTCGTCGCCTGCCGCCACCTGCACGCGCGGGGTCCACGGCGAGGCGCCCGCCTCGATCCGCGGCGCGCTCGTGCTCAGCGCCAGCGCGTGCCGTCCGTCGCCGGCCGGTTCCACCCAGCCCAGCAGCAGGTCGCCAGCCGGAGTGGTGGTCAGGTCGGGGTGGGCGGCTTCGCCCTGCACCGGCAGCGTCCAAGCGTCGACCCGGCTGAAGGCGGCGGCGTCGGCCGGGGCGGCATCGCGCTGGCAGGCGGCGAGCAGCAGGACGGGCAGCACCAGGCTGATGGCGCAGCGCGCGGATCGGAGGGACATCGGAGGGGCTCGCCGGGCAATGCGCGACAGGGTACCGCGGGGTCCGCTGCGGGCACTGCGGCGTTTTGTCGCACCTCCCGCCGCGGCCATGGCGGCAGCCCGGTGCGACGCGGCCGGGCTTGGACGGCACGGGAACGCGGCCGGCGTCGCGTGGCCGGTACGGAGCGCGGGCGCGCCGGATCGGGCGCGCCTGCAGCGCCACGACGGTGCCGGCATGGAGGCCCGGCCGGCGCCGCACCCGCGATCGTGTCGGTCATCGGCCACCGCACGTCGAGGCAGGGGCCGCGGTGCCGGCGACCGCGCCGACGTGCATGCCGGATCCCGCGCGTTCCCGCGCAGACGCGGTGCGCCCCGCAGGCACACGCATCACGCAGCGCCGGTCACGCTGCCGCATCCGCACCCGAGGACACTGCGATGCGCCGACACAATCCAGCGCGCGACGATACGCGCGACGCAGATCAAACCGAACGGACCGGTCCCGTAGGACAGCGCGTGCAGCCAGGCGCGGACACCGATCCGCACCCGCCCGCCGGCGGACTGAACCCGGAGCTGGGCGACCTGGACGCCGCCGCCGATCCCGATCACGCGCCGGACGAAGACGACGACGGGCTGCCCGGGAAGGCGGGGGGCGGCCTGGTCGGCGGCTGAACGCGACGTCCCGGCGACGGATCACGACGACGGACACGGCCGTTCCGTGCCCGTGAGGGTCCGTGGCATGCGGCGCTGCCGTGCGCGCCGTGACAACACGCTCGCCACGTGGCGGCGTGCCAGGACCGGCCCGGTCCGGGTGCCGACGCCGCAGCCGCAGCCGCAGCCGACCCCATGCTTTCGTGTGATGGCGGCGTGCCCGCGCGCGGCCTAGCATGCGGCAGGTTGGCGGCCCTCCAGCCGTCGCTCTCCCCCGGCACCTGACCCATGGCGACCGCCGTCCATCCGCTGATCCACGTGCGTTCCTACGGCGCCGACAGCACCGTGGACCGGCATGACTTCGCCCAGATCGTGCTGCCGCTGGCGGGCCAGCTGAGCATGGATATCGCTGGGCACGAGGCGGTGGTCGACCGCAGCACCGCCGCCTACGTGGAAGCCGGCGCGCGCCACGACCAGGTCAGCCGGCACGTCAACCGCGCGCTGATCCTGGACCTGCCGCAGCGGGCGCTGGAAGACAGCGTGCTGGAGCGCCTCGCGCTGCGTCCCTATCGGCCGCTGGACGCCGAGGCCGGCAGCCTGGTCGACTACATGGGCCATGTCCTGGCCCGCGGCGCGATGGCGCCGCAGCGGCTGGCGCTGTGGCTCCCGCTGCTCATCGATGCCCTGCTCGGCGATGCGCCGCGGCCACGGTCGCGGCTGGCTGGCCTGGTCGCGGCGATCGAGGCCGCGCCCGGCCGGGCGTGGAGCGTGGAGACGATGGGCGCGCACCTCGGCCTCAGCGCCAGCCGCGTGCACGCGCTGTTCCAGCAGGAGCTGGGCCAGACGCCGCATGCCTGGCTGTCGGCGCTGCGGCTGGCGCGGGTACGGCAGCTGCTGGCCGGCAGCGCCCTGCCGATCGCCGAGATCGCCCTGCGCCACGGTTACGCCGACCAGAGCGCGCTGACCCGCGCGATGCGCCATGCGACCGGGACGACGCCGGCGGCCTACCGCCGCCAGGCAGGAGACCAGGCCAAAGCCAGGCGAGACGCGGACAAGACCGGCCGATCCGGCTGACGTACGCTGCGCGCCTTCCCGAGGTCCGGAACCGGCATGGCAGGCAGCAACAACACCGTGGTGGGCGTGGCCTGTGGCATCGGTGCCGGCGCGCTGTGGGGCCTGGTGTTCCTGGCGCCGGCGCTGGTCCACGAGTTCGGTCCGCTGCACCTGACCATCGGCCGCTACCTGTTCTACGGGCTGTTCTCGGCGCTGCTGATCGCACCGCTGCTGCGCCGCCTGCTGCCGCGGCTGGGCCGCCGCGAATGGCTGGCGCTGGTGTGGCTGGCACTGGCCGGCAACGTCGTCTACTACCTGCTGCTGTCGGCCGCGGTGCAGAGCGGCGGCATCGCGATGACCTCGCTGGTGATCGGCTTCCTGCCGGTGGCGGTGACGATCGTCGGCAGCCGCGACCAGGGGGCGGTGCCGCTGCGCCGGCTGCGGCTGTCGCTGGCGCTGTGCGTGGCCGGCGCGCTGTGCATCGGCTGGCAGGCGCTGGCGATGCCGGCGTCCGGTTCGGTGTCGCGGCAGCTGCTCGGCCTGGGCTGCGCGGTCGGCGCGCTGGTGTCGTGGACCTGCTACGCGGTCGGCAACAGCCGCTGGCTGGTGCGGCTGGACCACGTCTCGGTGCACGAATGGAACCTGCTGACCGGCCTGGTCACCGCCCTGCTGACCGTGGCGCTGATCCCGCTGGCGGTGCTGCTGTCACCCGAACCGCAGAGCGGCGCGGCCTGGGCCAAGCTGATCGGCGTGTCCGCCGGCGTGGCGCTGGTCGCCTCGATCATCGGCAACGCGCTGTGGAACCGGATGAGCCGGCTGCTGCCGCTGACCCTGGTCGGGCAGATGATCCTGTTCGAGACGCTGTTCGCGCTGGTCTACGGCTTCCTGTGGGACGCCCGCTGGCCGACGCTGCTGGAAGCCGCTGCGTTCGTCCTGGCCATCGCCAGCGTGGTCACCTGCCTGGCCGCGCACCGCCGGCCGACGCTGCAGCAGGTGGTCGCGCACTGAGTGCCGGCGCGGGCCCTGCCAGCGCGATGACCGGCGCACGAGGCGGGACGGCCCATCCGTGATCCGCGCAGCAGCCCGCACGCCCGACCGCAGGCCCGGCAACGCGGCCCGGCAGGGTGCCGCACGCGCAGCACAGCGAGGGCCGACTGGCGCCGGCCGGCTCAGGCCGGCAGCGTCACCGATACGCGGGTGCCACGCCCCAGGCTGGAGCTCACCCCGATCCCGGCGCCGAGCGCATGCGCGGTCTGCCGCACGATCCAAAGGCCCACGCCCAGCCCTTCCGAGGCCGGCTCGGCCTGGGTGAAGGCGCAGAAATAGCTTTCGACCGCGTCCGGATCCATGCCGATGCCGGTGTCGGCGACCTCGATCCGCACCCCGGCCGCATCCTGCACGCACTGGAAATCGACCGCGCCACCGCGCGGCGTGTACTTGATCGCGTTGCCGGCCAGGTTGCCCAGCACGATCTCCAGCAGGGTCGCGTTGGTCCTAGCCACGACATCGCTCGGATGGAAGCGCAGGGTGATGTCGCGCCTGGCCGCGGCCCGCTGCCAGGACCGCGCCAGCGCATCGAACACCGGCTGCACCGGCGTCGGCACCAGCGCTGGGGCCGACACCCCGGCGTGCCCGGTCGCCGCGCCGATCAGTTCGCCGAGCCTGTAGCGGATCAGGTCCAGGTCGGCCTGGGCGGCGTCCAGTTCCTGCCGCTGGGCCTCGCTGGCGCCGACCGCCGCCTTGCCCAGCGCGTACATCGCGCCACGCAGCGGCGATTTCAGGTCGTGTCCGGCCGCGGCCAGGACCCGGGCCCGATGCGCGTTCAGCTCCTCCGAGGCCGCCAGCATCCGGCGCAGCTCGAACTGGGCCATCACCTGCCGCGCCAGCGCGCGCAGGGTTTCGGCCTGGGCGTCGCTCAGCGTGCGCGGCACCACGTCGAGCACGCAGACCGTGCCCAGCGGCTGACCGTCCGGCGTCTTCAGCAGCGCGCCGGCGTAGAAGCGCAGGCCGTGCGCGCCGGTGACCAGCGGATTGGCGGAAAAGCGCGGATCGCAGGTGGTGTCGGGCACCTCCAGGAACTCGTGCTCGAGCAGCGCGTGGGCGCAGATCGAGGTATCCAGCGGCGTCTCGCGCACGCCCAGCCCGATCTCCGCCTTGAACCATTGCCGCTCGCTGTCGACCAGGTTGATCACCGCGATCGGCGTCCCGCACACGCTGGAGGCGATCCGGGTGATGTCCTCGAACACCGCTTCGCGCGGCGTGTCGAGGATGCCGTAGGCGTGCAGCGCGGCGACGCGCCTGGCCTCGGCCGGGCCGGGCAGTTTCGGTGCGGGCTGGTGCATTGAGGATCCCTGTGAGGCCGCGCATGGTCGCACGTTCCCGCAGGGCGGACGCGGTCTCACGGGTATGCATGCGCGAGCACCGCTTCGCCGCGGCGCCCGCTGGCGGACCCGCCCGCGCTGGCGCATGGCATCCACATCGCCGACCATGGCCGGCCCACGTCGCCCCGCCCCCGCGGGTCGCTCCTGTTCCATGCTCCGGGATGTCCTGTGCTGAGTGTCATTGCAGTCGTTCTTGCGTCGTTCCTCGTCATCCGTGTGGTGTGGCCGCTGCGGCTGCCGGTCCCGGTCCGCCTGCTGCTGGCCCTGGCCGTCTACGGCATGGCGCTGCACCACCGCATCGTCGCCAGCTTCGCCGGCACGATGGCCTCGCCCGAGATCCCGGCACTGGCCATCGCCACGCTCGGCACCGGCTTCATCACCCTGCTGCTGACCGCACTGTTCGTGCTGGCGCTGGACCTGCTGACCCTGCTGCTGTGGGCGCTGCGCCGCAAGGCGGCGGTCGCGGTCCTGCGCCGGCCGATGCTGCGGCCGGGCGCAGCCGGCGTCGCGCTGCTGCTGTCGCTGTACGGCACCTGGCAGGCGATGGCGGTGCCGCAGGTCCGCCAGGTGGAAGTGCCCATCGCCGGGCTGCCCGCCGCGTTCGACGGCTACCGGATCCTGCAGCTGACCGACATCCACGCCAGCCGCCTGCTGACCGGCGACTGGGTCGCGCAGGTGGTCGCCGCCGGCAATGCGCAACACCCGGACCTGGTGGTCATCACCGGCGACCTGGTCGACGGCAGCACCACCGCCCGCGCCGACGACGTGCGCCCCCTGGCCGATCTGCGCGCCACCGACGGGGTGATCGCCATCACCGGCAACCACGAGTACTACAGCCAGTACTACGACTGGATGCAGGCGTTCCGCGCGCTGGACATGCTGGTGCTGGAGAACAGCCACCTGCAGTTGCGCCGTGCCGGTGCGGCGCTGACCATCGTCGGCGTCACCGATCCGGTGGCCGTGCGCTACCTGCAGCCGCCGCCCGACCTGGACGTGGCGCTGGAAGGGGCGGACCCGTCCGCGCCGGTGATCCTGCTCGACCACCGCCCCACCGCGGCACGCGCCAATGCGACGCGCGGCGTGGCCCTGCAGCTGTCCGGCCACACCCATGGCGGGCACATCCTGGGCATGCACCTGCTGGTGGCCCGCGCCAACGGCGGCTTCGTCTCCGGCCTGTATCCGGTCGATGGGATGCAGCTGTACGTCAGCAACGGCGCCGGCCTGTGGCCGGGCTTCGCCTCGCGCATCGGCGTGCCGTCGGAGATCACCGTGATCACGCTGCGCTCGGTGCGGAACCAGCAGCAGTAACGCCGGGCAGTCGCGCTCCGGTGCCACACGTCAGCGCGGCCGGAGAGCAGCGCAGTGGCGCCGCGTCGCCGGCTCATCGGCGCGCGATGGCGGCGCCGTCTTCATCCATGCCGTTCGGCAATGCGCTGCACAGGCGTTGCCCGGGCAGCGGGCGGCGCTGGCCGGAGTGCGCGGTCAGCCGAGCGGCGCCGGGCTACTGCCCGGCCGGCGGCTGCCAGAGTTCGACCTTGTTGCCCTCCGGATCGATGACCCAGCCAAACCGGCCCTGCTCCGAGGTCTCGGTCCTGTCGACCACGTTGCACCCCTCGGCGCGCAGCGCGACGAGCAGCGCATCCAGATCCGCGACCCGGAAATTGATCATGAACGACGCGGTGCCGGGCGCCATGTAGTCCGTGTCCTGCGCGAACGGACTCCACAGGGTCATGCCTGGCGCACTGCCGGCGCCGCCCCACGGGAAGATCGCGCCACCCCAGTCGGCGACATCCAGGCCCAGATGCTCCCGATACCAGGCGCCAAGCGCCTTGGGGTCTGCCGACTTGAAGAAGATCCCGCCGATTCCGGTGACACGCTGCATGGCCATCTCCACGGGTGACGTGCGTGGTTGAGTACGCCCGACGACTCGGCTCAGCTTACGACGCGACTGGGCTGTGGAATAGCGGCACCGAGCGTGCCTGACTCACAAAGTGACGCCACCGCTGACACGGCTGATCCCCGTGCATGCGCGAATCCGATGAACGAGAGAGGCCTTCGGTTGCGCTTTTTTTGGCCGGATCAGCAACCCCGATCCAACAAGACGATGACGGACATGCAGTCTGGCAACTGCTGTGATCAACCATCACTCTGGCGAGTGGCAACACCGCAACATCCACGACAACAAAGCCAAGCAAAAACCTCAAAGCTCAGGCAAGGCGACCATGCATCCGGAGTTGACGGGAGGCTCCTTACGGAATTGTTAGGCCGCGGACCACTGCAACCCAACCTGCTTCTGAACCGCCGCACCCAACGCGCCAACGAACAGTATGTTGACGTTGAGCTCGTCCTTTGACTCGTAGAAGTAGCGCCAACGAACGAAGGCACCCTCCGCATTGGTCAGCTGGTCTTCGAAATTCGGGTAGGTTGCCGACACCTCTGCGACGATTTTTGCTCTGTTCGAAGGGGGCAACATATCGATAAGCTTTCGGAGATTATGCTCTCGCCCTGGAGCGAACCCTTTCTCGAATAGCAGCGCTTTCAGCCCGATCTCTCCGGATAGCGCCGCGCAAGTTAGGGCAGGCATTCCTAGCGGAGCAGCCGGCAGCCGGTCGTACTCGCTCGTCGTGTTCCAGCAGCGTTCAAATGCTGCTTAGAGCTGCTCCGACTGAACTTTTGCAAGCAGTACGCGTTCTTCTTCCATAGCGACCTAACGCCTAGTTAAGCCGCGCCGCGAAGCGGCGTCGGCTTGAATGAATTGTTGGATGGCGGCTCGGTAACCATGGGGCGCGACCGCGGTGCGCATGACACGCGCACCGAAGGACACTTAACTGGAAAGAATGTAGGCAAGGTGTTCGAGTGCTTCTATGAGGTACTCCGCACTCCTTCTTCCTCCACCTGGCTCGCCAGTCGCATCTAAATTCTCTCTCCGCTCTAAGGCGAGATTGAGAAAGCGCCTATACGTATCAATGTCGAATGCATCAATCTGACGTTGGACATCGCTGGTTAGCGATCCAGAATTGTGCGCGGTTATGAACACAATGTCCTTGAGCTCTTGTTTAGTGATATCGCCCATATCCCCTCCAATCTTAAGAGAAGGTACTGCACCACACGACGTGGACCGCGACTAAGTGCCACCGCCATCCAACGCCTGATTAAGCCGTGCCGCGAAGCGGCATCGGCTTGAATGATGAGATGGACTCCTCCCGCGTCGCCACACGGCCTCGCGGGCCACACTGAAGCTTGCGGGTTTCAGTCACGGGATCACGAGAGGAGTCCACGCCATGCATGCTACGAC
>Ga0075364_10001027_pt1 | contig 14820 bp, 11 predicted proteins | sample EndMetdeltDD1764_FD_71517 | JGI IMG/M metagenome (GOLD analysis project Ga0075364, IMG submission 71517) | Populus endosphere microbial communities from Tennessee, USA - Endosphere MetaG P. deltoides DD176-4 | ecosystem: Host-associated > Plants > Roots > Endosphere | place: USA: Tennessee... | reverse complement strand
CCCTGGGACCCAGGCGACGCAAGAGTCGTGGCATCCGACATGGAAGCAGCGGAAGTCATTGAACAGCAAGGCTATTCCCGGGTCTTTCTCACCACCGGCCGATCGGGCGTCAGTGCCTTCGCCTACAGCGACGCGTGGTTCTTGATCCGCGCGGTCACCGCGCCCGACGACGCCGTGCTGCCGCGCCGTCACCAACTGGTGCTGTCCCGCGGGCCGTATCGCTATGACGACGAACGCGCGCTGCTGCACGAGCACGGCATCGACGCGCTGGTCACCAAGAACAGCGGCGGCGACATGACCCGGGCGAAGCTGGAAGCGGCTGCGGCACTGGACATTTCGGTGGTGATGGTCGCGCGCCCGGCACTGCCCGCCGGCGTCACCGTCGTGGGCACCGTGCACGAGGCCGCCGACTGGGTTGCCGGGCTCCGTTAACCGGTCAGGTTGTCGCGCTCGGTGTCGGCCAGCAATGCATCGCGGGCGCGTGCGACGCGCGACCGGATGGTGCCCACCGGGCAGCCGCACACGGCCGCGGCGTCGGCATACGACAGACCCAGGAGCTGGGTGAGCAGCAGCGCCTCTCGTTGCTCGGTACTCAGATCGGCGATCATCGCGGTCACTTCGACGAGGTCTTCGAAGCCCCGGGCGTTGCGGTCCGCGCCGGGCAGGTGCTCGGGGATGGCGTGGTCGGCGGTGCGGGGCCGCGATTGGGCGCGGCGGATGTGGTCGGCGACGACATGGCGCGCGATGGCCAGCAGCCAGGTTCGGGCGCTGGAGCGTCCGGAGAACCGCTCGATGGCACCGATTGCCCGCAGGAAGGTTTCCTGGGTCAAGTCGTCCGCGCTGGCCACGTCCGACAGGTAGGTGACGAAGCGCCACACATCCTGCTGGGTGGCCTTGATAAACGCCTCGAGGGCCCGTGCGTTGCCCCGCGCGGCTGCCAAAGCGAGTGCGGTAACGGCCTCGTCGTCGCTAGACGCGGTCATGGACATCCACCTTAAAGGGGAGGGCTCGGTCCGTCTACGACGGGTCGTCGTAGAGCGGTTGATCGGCCAGAGATGCCCGCGCCGCCGGCCACCCGGCACCTCGGCGGGCGCCGCCCCGGCGTCGTCTGCATCGGAGGCATCGGCGGCCCGCGGTTTGCGCGAGCTGACGCGTTCCCGCGCCACCAGCAACGCGAACACCAGGCCCACCAGCACCGGCACGTGGCTTGCCACGCGCGCCGCGGTCACCTGACCGTCCATCGCGTCGGCGGCCACGTACCCCACCAGCGCAACCGAATACGCACCGGCAATCGCCGCGACGCCCACCGCGGCGACCGGCCAGATGCCCGCGGCGATCATGGCCAGACCGAGCGCCAGCACCCACGCGGTGGACTCGTGCAGCAGATGCTCGCCGGTCATCATCCCGGGCATGTGCGCATGGCCGCCGTGGCTGGGCATCATCCCGAAATCGATGCCCCCGATTTGGGCGGCCGCGATGGCCACCTGGAACACGCCGACGCCGATCAGGCCCCAGCGCCGGTAGTTCGCCCCCAGCCGGCGCAGCCAGCGGCGATACGGCGGGGCTGACGCGGCGTCGGCCCTTGCCATGATCTGCTGAGCGAGATCGGGGCCCAGGCCGGGCTCCACCGCGGCCAGACGGCGGGTCTGGGCACCCGCGCCGATCAGCCAGGTGCGGCATCGGCGGCACGATTCCAGATGGGCGTCGACCTGTTGCGCCAGCACCTGTGGGCGCTCGCCGTCCAATTGCGCGGACAGCGCCTCGCGCGCAACGTCACACCTCATCTGTGCATCGTTGCGCATGGCCCTGCCGCGTGCAAAGGCCGCCCGCGGAACGAACGATGGAACCAAACGGTGCCGCGAACCGACCACTGTGTGGAAGCCGTTCGCCGGAGGGGGATTCGTGTCGCCGCGGGTTGTTCGCGAGGGTCTGCGGCCATGAGCGCACCGATCTGGTTCGCACTGCCGCCCGAGGTGCACTCGGCATTGCTCAGCAGCGGACCCGGACCGGGGCCCTTGCTGGCCGCCGCCGCGGCGTGGTCGTCGTTGGGCGCCGAATATGCCGCTGCCGCAGACGAACTCGGCGGGCTGCTCGCCGCGGTGCAGGCGGGGCTATGGGATGGGCCCACGGCGGCGCAATACGCGGCGGCGCATGGCCCATATCTGAGCTGGCTGCTCGAGAGTGTCGCGAAGAGCACGGCCGCGGCCACCGTGCACCAGACGGCGGCCGGCGCCTACACCGCAGCGCTGGCCACGATGCCCACGCTGGCCGAACTCGCCGCCAACCACGCCATCCACGCGGCGCTGGTCGCGACCAATTTCTTTGGCATCAACACCATTCCGATCGCGCTGAACGAAGCCGACTACGTGCGTATGTGGATTCAGGCCGCCGAGACGATGAGCACCTACCAAGCCGTCACCGCGTCCGCCCTCGCCACCGTCCCGGTGACCCTGCCCGCGCCGCAGACCGTCGCGCCGAGCACCGCCCAAGCAGCCGCCGCGAGCCCGACGTGGCAAGAGCAGCTGACGGCCATGCTGCGTGCGTACACCCAGAACTGGGCATGGCCGGTGTCGAAAGACCTGAACCCCGCCGGCTGGCCGTTCCCGCCCAGCCCGTTCGTCAAATCCATTTCGGCGGCGGTCACGCCCATCCCCGGAATGACCCCGGCGCTGGCCACGGCCATCGGCTGGGCCGTCTTCCACACGTTGATGATCTTCTGGCCGTTGGGGCAGCAGGCGATTCAGCTAGCCACATCGCTGATCGTCCCCGCCCTGGCCGCTGTCACCGCCGCCAGCGCCGCGGGTGTGGCCGCGGGTGCCGCGGGCGCCGTCGGCGTCGCCGTGCCGCTGTCGGTCACGCTGCCGATCGCGACGGCCGCGGCCGCACCGGTGGGCGCGGTGCCGGCACCCGCGGCACCAGCCAGTGGCTTTCCCACGAGCGCGGGCACCGCCCCGATCCCGGCGAGTACCGCAGCGCCGAGCCCCGCCACGACGATCGGCGTGGGACCCACCGGTGGCGGTCCCGGGGTCGGCTTCGGCCCCACCGCGACGAATCCCCTCGGGGCCGCCGCGGGAATGGCCGACACCCTGTACGCCGTCGGCCTATCGGGCTTGACGTCGCGGAGCAGCGCCAGCAGGCGTGCCGCCCGCAAGGCCGCAGAGCCGTCCCCGGACGACGTCGAGGCGCCGACCGCCGCGGCCGCTTCGGCCCGCGATCGGGCGCGCAGCCGCCGTCGGCGGGTGATGGGGGCCAAGGATCGCGGCCACCGCTACGAATTCATGGACCTGGGCGCCGACCCGGACGTCGAGGAATCCGATCGGGGTGCCGGACCGCTCGGGTTTGCCGGGGCCGCCGCGAAGGCCGGCGTCACCCCGGCGGCGGGGTTGCTCACCCTGGACGGCGATGACCTGGGCGGCGGCGGCCCGACCCGCCCGATACTGCCGAGCAGCTGGTCACCCGACTCGCCGAATGCGGGTTGCTGACAGCCTTTTTCGCCAAGTCCGCCAGCAACTCCACCCGCCATCGATGGGCGCGTGTGATACTGCGGCATGCGCGAAAGCGACAGACCGGGCGCGGGCTTCGGCCGGCGAGAGCTGATGCTGGCGATGGCCGCGCTGGTCCCGATGGCGGGTTGCGCGCGCAATGAGAGCGTTGCTGTTCCCTCGTCGACGCCCGCGGCCGCGCGTCAGGACGTCGCCAAGGGCTTTCCTGTGTTTATGGCCGAACTGGAGCAGAAATACCAGGCGCGACTCGGCGCGTATGTGCCCGCAACCGGCACAACCGCCGAGATCGCACACCGCGCCGACGAACGGTTCGCCTTCTGCTCCACCTTCAAGGCGCCGCTCGTGGCGGCTGTCCTGCACCAGAACCCGCTCACGCATCTGGACAAGGTGATCACTTACACCAACGGCGACATCCGGTCGAGCTCTCCGGTGACCACACAACACGTGCAGGACGGAATGACGATTGGGCAGCTGTGTGATGCGGCGGTCCGGTACAGCGACGGAACTGCCGCCAATCTTCTGCTGGCCGATGTCGGCGGGCCGGCGGGATTCACCGGTTACCTGCGCAGCCTGGGCGACACCGTGAGCCGGTTGGACCAGGACGAGCCGGAGCTGAACCGGGTCCCGCCCGGGGACGAGAGAGACACCACCACCCCTCGTGCGATCGCCCTTGTGTTCCAACAGCTGGTTCTCGGCGACGCCTTGAACACCGAAAAGCGCAAGATGCTCACCGACTGGATGGCGCGCAGCACCACCGGCGCCAAACGGATCCGGGCGGGATTTCCCGCGGACTGGAAGGTCGTCGACAAGACCGGAACCGGCGACTACGGACGAGCCAACGACGTCGCGGTGGTCTGGTCGCCCGGCGGTGCGCCCTACGTCGTCGCGATCATGACCGATCGCGCCGGCGGCGGCTACGACGCCGAACCCAGCGAGGAGCTCATCGCGGCCGCGGCGACCCTGGTTGCCGAGGCGCTCGGCTGATGCTTGCGGGTGGCCAGCGCGGTAACTGATAATCCGCCGGTGGAAGTTGAGCGCCAGGGAGCCAACGCCAAAGAGGAACGCAACCCGCTCGCCGATGTCGTCTCCGACCAGTACCAGCGGTGGAGGTACCCGCAACCCATCCAGGATCTCGACGCGTTAAACCAAAACATCTGGCATTGGTACGACCCCTCCCGGTTTCACCGGGTCTTGTGGCCCGACCGCGAATACAAACCCGATCTCGACATTCTGATCGCGGGCTGCGGAACCAACCAGGCAGCCGTTTTCGCCTACCGGAACCGGGCGGCGAAAGTCGTCGGAGTCGATATCAGCCAGCCCTCGCTGGACCATCAGCAATATCTCAAAGAGAAGCACGGGCTGTGGAACCTGGAGTTGCACCGACTTCCCATCGAAGAGCTGCCGATGCTGGGACTCGACTTCGACCTCATCGTGTCGACCGGCGTGCTGCATCACATGGCCGATCCGCCGACGGGCATGAAAGCACTTGCCGATTGCCTGCGGCGCGATGGCGCTATCGGCCTGACGCTGTATGCGCGGTACGGCCGGGTCGGAGTCGAACAGCTGCAATCGGTTTTTCGTGAGTTGGGCCTGCGTCAGGATGAGGCCGGGGTCCAGACAGTCAAGGACACGCTCGCTTGGCTGCCCAAGGACCACCCCGTCCAGAGCTATCTGCGGATCGAGGGCGACGAACTGGCCTACGACGGCGCCGTCGTCGACACATTCCTGCACGGTCGCGACCGCAGCTACACCGTCGCTGACTGCATCGATCTGGTCACCTCGGCGGGACTGGAATTTCAGGGGTGGCTGCTCAATGCGCCGTATTACCCGCACGATTGGTTCACCCCGGGCAGCGAGCCCTACCGGGCCGTCAACGCGATGCCCGAACGGCAGCTCTGGTCGATCATGGAGCGGCTGCACACGTTCGGGGGCTGCCATTTTCTCATGGCGTGCCGCCCCGACCGGCCGAAAGAAAGCTACGCCGTCGAGTTCTCGTCCCCGGCGTCGCGCGATTACATTCCGATGTTCCGGATGCTCTGCGGTTTCGACGGCACTGGCATTTTCCGCCCGAACTGGCGCATGGGTCTCAACGCGGCGCAGTCGCCGTTCGTGCAGAACGTCGACGGCCGCCGCACGATCCGAGAGATCGCCGAGCGCGTGTCGCAGATCGGCGAATCACCCCGGGCCAGCGTGGCGGACCTGGAGAATTTCGGACGCAAGCTGTTCGAGTCGCTGTGGCGGCTGGACTTCGTGACGATGGGCCTGGACCGAATAACCGCGTGAATGCCCCCCGGCTACGGCCGGGCGGTGCCTATCGGGCGGGCGAAGTCCCGCACGTAGACGATGTCTGCCTCCAAGAGCCGATTCAGCGGCCAGGTTGCATTCAGGTCGGGTAGCGGCGCGGGGTGAACACGCGATCTTCCACATCGTCTAAATACCACTGGGTTTGAGAGGAGCCCACAATCAGCAGGCAACGCATGTCGACGTCGGCCGGGTCGAGGTCCGCCAGCCGCACCACCCGGACCTCTTCGTCGGGCCCAGAAACGTTGCGGCCGATCACCACCGGGGTGCCCGGTTCGCGATGGGCCAACAGCACGTCCCGCATGGCGCCCACCTGCCAGGTCCGCGCCGCCGACGCGGGGTTGTAGATGGCCAGCACCAGGTCGGCCGCGGCCGCCGCGGCCAGGCGCGCCTCGATCACCTCCCATGGCTTGAGCCGGTCGGACAGCGAGATCACCGCGTAGTCGTGACCCAGCGGGGCGCCCACCCGACTCGCGACGGCCTGGGCGGCCGTCATCGCCGGAATGACGCGGACCCGCACGCCGGGCCACTGTTTGGCTTCCTCCAAGACGGCGGTGGCCATCGCGAACACGCCCGGATCGCCCGACGAGACCACCGCGACCGCGTGCCCCTGTTCGGCGAGGGTGCAGGCCAGCCGCGCGCGGGCCGGTTCGTCGGTGTTGTCGCTGGGATGGCGCCGCTGCCCGTCGCGGACCGGGACGCGATCCAGGTAGGTGCGGTAGCCGACCAGATCTGTCGCGGCGGCCAGCTCGCGGCGGCTCTGCGGCGTCATCCAGTCGGTATGGCCCGGCCCCAGGCCCACCACCGCGACGGCGCCCGCGGTGTTGTCGCGCGTACGGCCGCCGGGGAGCATGGCCAGCGAGAAGTACGGCACGCTGGTCTCGTCGACGTCCGCGGCGGGCAGCACGCGTTGCCCGTGGGTGCTGGCCCGCTCCACGTAGAACGCGTCGTCAAGCCGACCGGACGCCGAAAGTGCTTCTCGGACAGCGTGATACGAACGGCCCAGCTTGAGCACCACCGCGGCGTCGGTGTCGGCGAGGCGGCGCGTCAGCTCGGCAACCGGGAGTGTGCCCGGCAGCACCGTGAGCACCTCGTCGCCGGCCACCAGCGGTGTCGCGACGGCCGCCGAGGCGGCGCTCAGCGACGTCACGCCCGGCACGATGACGGCGTTGAACCGGTGCGTCAGCCGGGTGTGCAGGTGCATGTAGGAGCTGTAGAACAGCGGGTCGCCCTCGGCGAGCAGCGCGACGTTGCGCCCGCCGTCGAGGTGCGCGGCGATCCGCTCGGTGGCCTCGACGTAGAAGTCCTCGAGGGCGCCGGCGTAGCCGCCGGGGTGGTCGGTCGCCTCGGTGGTCACCGGATAGACCAGATGCTCCTCGATCTGACCGGGCCGCAGATACGGCTCGGCGATGCCGCGCGCGATGCTGCGGCCGTGCCGGGCGCTGTGGTAGGCCACCACGTCCGCCTCGCCGATGACCCGGGCTGCCTTGACGGTCACCAACTCCGGGTCGCCGGGGCCCAGTCCCACGCCCCACAGCGTGCCCCGCGCGCTCATGCCCCGCTCATTCGCACGCTCATTTGAGGTCGCTCGCGATCGCGTTGACGGCCGCGGCGGCCATCGCGCTGCCCCCGCGGCGGCCCCGCACTACCAGATAGGACATCCCGCGCGGGCGGTCGATGAGCTCCTGCTTGGACTGCGCGGACCCGACGAATCCGACCGGCCCGCCCAGTACCGCGGCCGGTGCCGAAACCCCCTCGTCGACCAGCTCGAGCAACCGGAACAGGGCCGTGGGCGCGTTGCCGATCGCCAGCACCGCGCCGGGCAGCCGGTCGGCCCACAGCTCCACACCGGCCGCCGAGCGGGTGGTCCGGCGCTCGGCGGCCAGTTTGGCCGCGCGCGGGTCGGCGACCAGTGACACCACCTCGTTGCCGGCGGGCAGCCGTGCGGTGGTGATCCCGGCGGCCACCATCGACGAATCGCACAGCACCGGGGCGCCGCTGCGCAGGGCGGCGCCGGCCCGCGCGACGACGTCGTCGGTGTACGCCACATGCTCGGCGACATCAACCTGCCCGCAGGTGTGGATGAGCCGGACCACCACGCCCGCGACGTCGGCGGGGAATCGCGTCAGGTCGGCCTCGGCGCGGATGGCCGCGAACGACTGGCGATAGATCTCCGCCGCGTCGCGGATGTAGTCGAGCACCCGCTCACCCTAAGGCGTCCATGCTGCGCAGCAGCCGGTATCCCTCACCGGTGGCCAGCAGGACCTCCCCGGCGCGCGGGCTGCCACACGCCCGTTCGCAGCCGACGAAGTGGCGGTGCCCGTCGGCATCGATGTCCAGTGACTCCGCCACCTGAGCGGCCTGGGCGCGCACATCGGCGGCCGAGTGCGCGCAGCCCGGGCTGCCGGTGCAGGCGCTGACGTTCAGCCAGGGGGAGTTTGCGTCGAACACCAAGCCCAACGGCGCCAGCACGCGAAGCGCGGTGTCGGCGACCCCTGCGTCGAGATCGCACAGCAGCACCGATCGCCACGGCGTGACCACCAGCGGGGCCTGGACCGCCGCCAGGTACTCGGCGACGTGTGCGGGCAGGACCCCCAGCGGCACCGCGGCGCCCAGCGCGACTCGTCCGTCGTCCTGAGGTATCCAGCCGACCGGGCCGCTGGTCACGGGCGGGAAAGGGCCGCCCAATTCAACCGCTGGCAGGAGCGCCGCGAGATCGGCCAATTCGCTTATCCGCCAAGCCTTTCCGCGGACCTCGAGGAACCGCAGCGCGACTCGTATCAGCGTCTGCGTGACGTCGCCGACGCGGACGCCGCTGTCCCGCCCGGCCAGCGTCAGGGCATACCCTTCACACCCGTCGTCAAGGACGTGCACGCCGACGTCGGCGCCGAGGCCGGACACGTCGCCGGTTCCGTCGTCGAGACCGAACCAGAACCGGCCGCCCAGCTCAGCAAGCGCCGGCTCGGCGCGGATCGCGGCGTCCAGCTCGCCGACCCACGCCCGCACATCGGCCCGCCCGCCGGCGCGGCCGGACAGCGGCGAGGCGACGATGTTGCGGACCCGCTCATGGGTTTCCGACGGCAACAGCCCGGCGGCGGCGATCCCGTCGGCGACCGCGGCGACATCGGTTATTCCGCGCAGTTGCACGTTGCCGCGGGCGGTGAGTTCCAGCCTTCCCGAGCCGAACTCGCTCGACAGGGCGGCCAGCGTTGCCAATTGCGTGGCGGTGATCATCCCGCCGGGCAACCGCACCCGCGCCAGCGCGCCGTCGGCGGCGTCGTGCACCTGCAACGCGCCCGGGCAGGCGTCGGTGTCGCGGGCTCTGACCACCTCACCACGGTAAGGCCCCGCGCCCTGGACAGTCAGCGCGAGGCGGCGATCATTGGTCAGGCGCCGGCGCCGGCGCCGGCCCCGGACCCGGCGAAGGCGGCGGGGTGGCCGCGGAGTCGCCACCTTGTCTCACCTTCGGCGCGTCCCATGGGCAGTAGGCGGTGGCCGATCGTCCGATGACGTTTGCGGCGTCCTTGATGCTGAGTCCGCTGTTGTGCGCGATGGTGAGTGTGAGTCTGAAAATGTCGCCCCCGTCGGTGGCCTTATCGAGCTCCGCGCACACCGCCTTACCGTTGCGGTTGACGTAGTCATCCACGGGACTGGCGTGTGCGACCGCGGGGGCGGGCATGGCGGCGACGACGAGTACCGCCGCCGCCATGTACAGCGCCCTCACGTCACCTCCAGCTCCGGCCTTACGGTATCAAGCCGGCGGCGCCGAATGGGTATGAATTCGATGTGACCCTTCCCCGCTGGAGCAGCGAGATAAACTGTGTTGCAAGCGTTTTAACGCCGGATTAAATTCGCCGCTCAATCAAGGCCTGGGGCAGAACGGGCCGAGGATCTGCGCGCAATTGTCGGCGTTGATGAGTCCCGGCTGTGACGGGGGCCTCGGCGGCGGGTCCTCACCATCCCAAATCAAGTTGGAAACGTTGCCCATCCCCGGCCAGAGGTAGTAGTAGGTGTGGCACCTGTTCATGTCCCAATCGTGTAGTGGGTCGGTGACATGATTGCCGGTTGACGGCAGCTCTTGTCCCGGGCACCAACGCTTCGCCGGGCCCCAACCGCCGTCGTCGGCCTGGGCGGGGCCAGCGGCGAGCCCGACACCGGTCACCGCGAGGCCGCCCGATAGCAGGGCCCCGGCAATCATCTTCCGCAGGCTGCGGGTGGTGTTCATTGAGAGTCCTTTCGCTTTTGTCTGGCCGTACGTTAACGGCGACGACTTGCGAAATTCTTGCTTGCGCTATTGGCTACCGATCCCACGTCGCCGTTGTCCAGCTAGCCCATGTCGCGTCGCTATCGGCCATTCGCCGCAACCGCTCGGCCATCTGGCGGTCCTCTGCTGCGAACTCGCGGTGCCGGGCCGCGCGCTCCCGATAGCTGTCGTGACGATCGCCGGGTAGGGCGGCGGCTTCGAATGAAGTTGCGGTCCGCTCGTGACTCTCTGCGGATTTGTCCATGCTGTCAGCCGCGGATCGCTGCGCCGCCCTTGCCCTTAGCGAGACCCGCTCGGCTCGGTGACGGGCCCCCAATGCCTGGCCGGCTACCTGCGCCCGCGGTTCAAATTCGGGCATGGGCTGATGTGTGTGTGTCACCTACGTGTCCCGTCCGGCTCGTTGACGGCAGGAGTAACCCAGTTGGCGCGGTTGAAACCCGCTACTTAATCGGCTCCGGCGGGCGATAGGCGTGTGCAGGCCGTCACGACAAGCCCGTGCGCCGCGCATAATCCGTTCGCTTGTCGGTTTGTAGATCGGTGGTGCACACGCGATGCGCCCCCAACGCGCGTCCCATTGCCTCCGCTACCGGTTGCGGCATGAAGCGCTGCGCCGAGAAGACGATGCCGATCGAACGGGGAACGAAGACACGAGGTTTCGGTTTCGCGATCACGCCGACAACCGCCCGGGCGACGTCTTCCGGTTCGGCATTCTTGAAGCCCTTCGTGTGTCCGAACCCGGCGACCATCTCGGTATTGGTCAAGGTCGGCATGATCGTCGAGAAGTGGACGCCGCGTCCGCGGTTTTCCAACCGCAGGGTTTCGGTGTAGCCGAGCACGGCATGCTTGGTGGCGACATAGGTTGCGAGGCCCGCTGCCGGCTGCACGCTACCCAGAGACCCGATGTTGATGATGTGACCACGACCGCGCGGCAGCATCCGGCGTGCGGCCAGCTTGGTGCCCAGCATTACGCCCAGAATGTTGACGTCAACCACGCGTCTGGTGGCCGCGTCGTCCTCGTCGACCGCGCTACCCACGGCGATGACGCCGGCGTTGTTCACCACGATGTCGACGGGACCCAGCTGGTCTTCGACGGCATCGAGAAATTCGGTGAAGGATTGACGATCGGTCACGTCCAGTCGCCGGCAAACCTTCAGGCCCAGCGTGTCGCCCGATTCCTTGGCCGCGGCTTCGTCGATATCTCCGATCGCGACCCTGGCGCCCAAACCGTGCAGGGCCGTGGCAATGGCGAGCCCGATGCCGCGAGCCCCGCCGGTGATGGCGACTGTTTTTTCGAAGGTCTTCGTCACCGCCTCAGTCTTGCGCCGAACGTGAGAATCCGGAAATTTTTCGCGCTTGATTTTCAGATTGGATCGGCGGCAGCCGGGGCACACCCGCCCCTGTGCGGACGGTGGACTATGCCCCGGGACGTTCGGCCGATGTGTTCGGCGATCGGACGCAGCCCACGGTGTTGCTGTGGCACGGCATGCAGACCGATGCGCGCGCCGCCGTGCGCCCGCTGGCGGGGATGCTCGCCGGCCACGGCGCGGCGGTGGTGGCACCGGATTGGAACTCCCATGCGGACGACGGCGGACGCGCGGATCTGTTGCGGTCGCTTGACTTCACCCGCAACCTTGCCGACGATCCCGACGACGTCGTGCTCGTCGGGTGGTCGTTGGGAGGTTGCGCCGCGGCGGGCCTGACGCTCGACGCGGCGCGCTTCGACGTCGCCTTCGCGCACACGGTCTGCCTGGCGGGCGCGTTCATGGTCGCCGATCCCATCTCCGGTCGGGCGCCGACCGGGCGGCTGTCCGCCGAGCACGTCGGTTCTCCGTTCACGTTGCTGCACGGTCTCGCCGACGACGCGGTGCCCGTAGCGGCCAGCCGGTCTTTCGCCGCCCGCCTCAACGAAATTGGTTGGCCGGTGGAGCTGGTGGAGCTGGCGGCCGATCACGGGTCGATCGCCGGCGCGGACTACGACCCGGTCGCGGATCGCTACGAGCCGGGACGCAGTGCAGAGGCATTGCGCGTGGCCGGCGAGGTCGCCGCTCGCATCGCGGCCACATTGCGGTACGAATGACGGGTGCCCGAACCGACCATCCTGCTGCTGTCGACATCCGACACCGACCTGATCAGCGCCCGTTCCAGCGGCAAGAACTATCGGTGGGCGAACCCGTCGCGGGTCTCCGATGTGGAACTGGCCGACCTGCTCGCCGACACATCGATGGTGGTGGTGCGGATTCTCGGTGGCTACCGCGCCTGGGAGAGCGGCATCGACACGGTTTTGGCCAGCGGCGTGCCGACCGTGCTGGTCAGCGGCGAGCAGGCGGCCGACGCCGAGCTGACCGACCTGTCCACGGTCGCGGCCGGCATCGCCGTACAGGCCCACATCTATCTGGCCCACGGCGGCGTGGACAACCTGCGCCAACTGCACGCCTTCCTGTCCGACACCGTGCTGATGACGGGCTTCGGGTTCGCGCCGCCGGTGCTGACCCCGACCTGGGGGGTGCTGGAGCGGCCCGAGACGGTCGACACCGAGGGCCCGACGATCGCGGTGCTCTATTACCGCGCGCAACACCTGGCCGGCAACACCGCCTATGTCGAGGCGCTATGCCGGGCGATCGAAGACGCCGGCGGCCGCGCGCTGCCCTTCTATTGCGCGTCGCTGCGCACGGCCGAACCCGAACTGCTGCAACGGCTCGGCGACGCCGACGCCATGGTGGTCACCATGCTGGCGGCCGGGGGAGTCAAGCCGGCCACCGTTTCGGCGGGTGGTGATGACGACAGCTGGAACGTCGAACACCTGGCCGCCCTGGACATCCCGATCCTGCAGGGGTTGTGTTTGACCTCTCCGCGGGAGCAGTGGTGCGCCAACGACGATGGCCTCAGCCCGCTCGACGTGGCCAGCCAGGTGGCGGTGCCCGAGTTCGACGGCCGCATCATCACGGTTCCGTTCTCGTTCAAGGAGATTGACGACGACGGACTGATCTCCTATGTCGCCGATCCGGAACGCTGCGCGCGGGTCGCCGGGCTGGCGGTCCGGCACGCGCGGCTGCGGGCGGTCGAGCCCGCGAACAAGCGGGTGGCGCTGGTGTTTTCGGCGTACCCGACCAAGCATGCCCGTATCGGCAACGCGGTCGGGCTGGACACCCCGGCCAGCGCCGTGGCCCTGCTGCGGGCGATGCGCGAACGCGGGTATCAGGTGGGCGAGCTGCCCGGCGTCGACTCCAATGACGGCGACGCACTGATCCACGCGCTGATCGAGCGCGGCGGCCAAGACCCCGACTGGCTCACCGAAGGGCAGCTGGCCGGCAACCCGATCCGGGTGTCCGCCAACGACTATCGAGACTGGTTCGCCACCCTGCCCGCCGAACTGGCCGAGGCCGTCACAAAACATTGGGGCCCGCCGCCCGGCGACCTGTTCGTCGACCGCTCACGCGACCCGGACGGCGAAATCGTGATCGCCGCAATGCGAGCGGGCAACGTCGTGTTGATGGTGCAGCCGCCGCGCGGCTTCGGCGACAACCCGGTGGCGATCTATCACGACCCCGACCTGCCGCCCAGCCATCACTATCTGGCGGCCTACCGCTGGCTGGATACAGGTTTCGGGGCGGACGCCGTGGTGCATCTGGGCAAGCACGGCAACCTGGAGTGGCTGCCGGGCAAGACGCTGGGCATGTCGGCGGCCTGCGGATCCGACGCGGCGCTGGGCAACCTGCCGCTGATCTACCCGTTTCTGGTCAACGACCCCGGCGAGGGCACCCAGGCCAAGAGGCGGGCGCACGCCGTGCTCGTCGATCACCTGATCCCGCCGATGGCCCGCGCCGAAACCTACGGCGACATCGCCCGTTTGGAACAGCTGCTCGACGAGCACGCCAACGTCGCCGCCCTGGACCCCGCCAAGTTGCCCGCCATCCGGCAGCAGATCTGGACACTGATCCGGGCCGCCAAGATGGACCACGACCTGGGGCTGACCGAACGGCCCGCCGAGGACTCGTTCGACGACATGATCCTGCACGTCGACGGTTGGCTGTGCGAGATCAAGGACGTCCAGATCCGCGACGGGCTGCACATTCTCGGCCAAAAGCCAACGGGGGAGGCCGAACTCGATCTGGTGCTGGCCATCCTGCGGGCGCGCCAGCTGTTCGGGGGCGAGCACGCCCTCCCCGGCCTGCGACAGGCACTCGGCCTGGCCGAAGACGGCACCGACGAACGCACATCCGTCGACCGGGTCGAGGCCGCGGCCCGGGGGCTGGTCGCCGCGCTGCAGTCCAGCGGGTGGGACCCCGGCGCCGTCGAACGGATTACCGACAACACGGAAGTGGCCGCGGTGCTGCGATTCGCGGCCACCGAGGTGGTGCCGCGGCTCGCCGGCACGAGCGCCGAAATCGACCAGGTTTTGCGGGCGCTCGACGGTCGATTCATACCGTCCGGCCCTTCCGGCTCACCGCTGCGCGGCCTGGTCAACGTGTTGCCGACGGGGCGCAACTTCTACTCCGTCGACCCCAAGGCGGTGCCCTCCCGGCTGGCGTGGGAAGCCGGTGTGGCGCTGGCGGATTCGCTACTCGCCCGCTATCGGGATGACCACGGGTGCTGGCCGCAGTCGGTTGGCCTGTCGGTGTGGGGCACCTCGGCGATGCGCACCGCCGGCGACGACATCGCCGAAGTGCTTGCGCTGCTCGGCGTCCGGCCGGTGTGGGACGACGCGTCGCGGCGCGTCGTCGGCCTGACGCCCATCCCGCCGCCCGAGCTGGG
>Ga0075364_10001026_pt1 | contig 14822 bp, 10 predicted proteins | sample EndMetdeltDD1764_FD_71517 | JGI IMG/M metagenome (GOLD analysis project Ga0075364, IMG submission 71517) | Populus endosphere microbial communities from Tennessee, USA - Endosphere MetaG P. deltoides DD176-4 | ecosystem: Host-associated > Plants > Roots > Endosphere | place: USA: Tennessee... | reverse complement strand
GCGGCCCCGGTGGCCAGTCGGGCGTACTCCCGCATCAGCCGAAGCGCGGTGCGACGGTCCAGTGCCGGGTCGCGGGCAACGATGCGATAGCCGAAGTAATCCTCCATCGACATCAGCGTCATGGCGATATCGCGGGCCGGGGAGTTCAGCCGGAAAGCGCCTGCGTTCGCACCCTTGGTGAGCAGGTCGCTGTAGAGATCGACCTGGCGGTGATAGATGGCTTGCACGTCGCGGCGCTGATCGAGTTCGAATCCGGCCGCCAGCACCGCACGCCAGATGGCACGCCATTCGGCGTCTTCGGGACCGGATGGCAGTCCGGCCGCGATGGTCAGGGCCAGATGGGTGGCCGGATCGTCGGTCCGGGAGCCGATCTGCAGCCGCTCGTCGTAGAAGCGGACATCCGATCGGAGCGCGAGTTCGGACAGCAGATCGGTCATGTCCTTGAAGTAGTACCGCAGCGCATTGGTGGTCAGGCCGAGCTCGGCGGCCACATCGGCGAGCTTGAGCGACGCCAGGTCATGGCGCTCGATGACGGCGATGGCGGCGTCCAGGATCTCGCCACGTCGCTCTTCTTGCCGGTTCGGTCGAGCCATTCCCCTATTTTGCCGTTTCTGTTGCGCGAAGGCGCACGCGGGCGCATAGTTCTTTTCCAAGTAGGAAAATAACTCCTGAACGAAAAGAATCCAATGCGTGCCAGAGATCTCGGCGTGGTCATCGGGGAACACCCCACCGGCCCCCACAACGCCATCACCGATGTGCCCGGCGTGCGCGTCGGCCACACCACGCTGCAGGGCGGCGGCGTCAACACCGGCGTGACCGTCGTCATCCCGCACGACGACATCTGGACCGAACCGGTCTTCGCCGGCTCACACGTCCTCAACGGCAGCGGCGAGTTGACCGGACTGGAGTGGATCCGCGAGTCCGGCGAACTCACCACCGCGATCGGTCTCACCAACACCCACAGCGTCGGCGTGGTGCGCGACAGCCTGGTGGCCGAGCAGGTGCGCGTGCGCGGTGACGGGGTCTACTGGTCGCTGCCCGTGGTGGGGGAGACCTACGACGGATTCCTCAACGACATCAACGGTTTTCACGTCCGCCCCGAACACGTTCGGGCAGCCCTGGCATCGGCGGTCGGCGGACCCGTCGCCGAGGGCAATGTCGGTGGCGGCACCGGGATGATCTGCCACCAGTTCAAGGGTGGGATCGGCACCGCCTCGCGGGCGCTCGGTTACACCGTCGGTGTGCTGGTGCAGGCCAATCACGGCCGGCGCGAACGACTTCGGATCAACGGGACATCCATCACGCAACCCGAAGTTCCGCTGCCGGCCTACCCGCCCGGGTACGCCCCCGGATCGGGATCGATCATCGTCATCGTCGCCACCGACGCGCCGCTGCTGCCGCATCAGTGTCAGCGCCTGGCGCAGCGCGCGGCGCTGGCCGTCGGGCGGCTCGGCGGCACCGGCGAACAGTACAGCGGTGACCTGATGCTCGCGTTCGCCACCGGCAACCGCGGCATCCCGCCCTATGGCGTGGTCGAGGACGTCGCCGCGATCCCGGCGGAGATCCCGCTGCGCATGGTGGGCCCCCAGTTGATGGACCTGCTGTTCGATCTCACCATCGAGGCCACCGAGGAGGCCATCGTCAACGCCATGGTGGCCGCCGAAACGGTCACCGGCCACCGGGGTTACACCGTGCACGCCATCGACCACGATCTGCTCACCTCCGCCCTTCGGGAGAACTCATGACCACCACCGAAAGCAAGCGTCTGTCCGGGCGTCTCGGACCCGTCGGTATCGTCTTCATGGTCGTCGCGGCGGCCGCCCCGTTGACCGTCATCGGCGGCAACATGCCGCTGGCGATGGGGCTGGGTAACGGTGCGGGCGCGCCGGTCGGCTTCCTGACCGCCTCGCTGGTGCTGCTGGTCTTCAGCGTCGGGTTCGTGACGATGACCCCGCACGTTCCCGAGGCCGGTGCCTTCTTCTCCTATGTGACAGTCGGTCTGGGCGAGCGGATGGGCAAGGGGATCGCCGTGGTGGCACTGATCGCCTACACCGCGATCCAGGTCGGCATCTACGGGTACATCGGCTGGGCCATCGGTGACACCGTCGCGTTCTACGACGGCCCGGTCATCCCGTGGCCGATCTACTCCTTCGCGATCCTCGCGGTCGTCGCGGTGCTCGGTTACCGGCACATCGGAGTGAGCGCCAAGGTGCTCGGCGTGGCGTTGGCCCTGGAGATCGGCATCGTCGTCGTCCTGGATCTGGCCATCATCGCCGACCCCGGCCCGGCCGGAATCACCTTCGCCTCCTTCACCCCGGATGTCTTCAGCCAGGGGGCCATCGGCATCGCCATCCTGTTCGCGCTCACCGGGTTCATCGGCTTCGAGGCGACCGCCGTCTTCCGGGACGAGGCCCGCGACCCCGAACGAACGATTCCGCGCGCCACCTACGCCGCCGTCATCCTCATCGGGGCCTTCTACACGCTGACCGTGTGGGCCTTCGTGGTCGCGATCGGGCCCGATCTGGTGGCGGCCACCGCGCAGCAGACACTTGACGGTGAGGGCAACATGCTGCTCGACACCACCGACGGGGCGCTTGGCCGCGTCGGCCGCGATATCGTCAACATCCTGCTGCTGACAAGCCTTTTCGCATGTGTGCTGTCCTTCCACAATGTGATCGCGCGCTACCAGTTCGTGTTATCGCGTAAGGGTCTGCTGCCGGCCCGACTCGGCGCGGTACACGACAGTCACGAGTCGCCGGCATTCTCCTCGGTGGTGCAGACCGTGACGGCGGCCATCATCGTAGGCATCCTGGCGATTCTCGGAATCGACCCGCTGGTGGGTGTTTTCGGCTCCATGGCGGGGGTCGCGACGGTCGGCATGGTGCTGCTGATGCTGACCACCTCGGTCGCAGTGCTGGTCTTCTTCCTGAAGAACCGCGATCTCGGCGGCGGCCGCGTGTGGCACACCCGCATCGCGCCAGTGCTGGCCGTGGTCGGTCTGCTCGGCAGTCTGTGGCTGGTGCTGTCCAATTTCACCCTCGTCACCGGTGGCAGCGCCACGCTCAGCACGATCCTGGCAGCGGTGCCGTTCGCCGGCCTGGCGATCGGCGCGCTGCTGTGGAAGCCGGCCGGAGCCAAATTGACCTGACCGATAGTTTTTGCTGAAAGTGTTGTGATCTTGACGCGGAGCGTCCTAACATTCCGCTCGGGTTGGGGAACTCCGCATCTCGTTGCTCCAAGGTGGACACATGTTCGTTCGTACGTTGATCACTGCTGCCGTGCTCGGTGCCGTTGCTGTGGGGGCCGCGCCCACAGCATTTGCCGCGCCATACAAGAACTGCAGCGAAGCCCGCGACAACGGGGATGTGAACATCCCGTCCAGCAGTGACAAGTACGGCCCTCACCTGGACCGCGACGATGACGGTATCGGCTGCGAGGCCTGACGCTCCAGCTCTCGGTGTTTAGCGGAGGGCGCCTACCGGGCATTAACCCCCGGTGCCCCACCGTGAACTGAATCCGCATGTCTTCGTGGTGTTCGGCGCCACCGGCGATCTCGCCCAGCGAAAGCTGTTTCCCGGCCTGTACCGACTCGCGGCGACGGGGCGTCTGCCCGCCGACTACGCCGTGATCGGATCGGGCCGGCATTCGCCGGGCAGTGACGACGAGTTCCGCGACAGCATCGGCACCGCCCTGCGTGAGTCGGCCGACGGCCTGGACCAGGATGTGCTTTCGGATATGTTGTCGCGCATCCGTTTCCAGACCTCCGATGCCGATGACGGCGCCGACCTCGCCGCGGCGGTGCGGGAGGCGCGGGAGCAGCTGGGCGACGATGCCCGGGTGGTGATCTATCTGTCGGTACCGCCCGAAGCGATGCAGTCCATGATCGACATGCTCGGCCGTGAGGGGTTGGCCGAGGATGCTCGCATCGTGGTGGAGAAGCCCTTCGGCACCGACCTTGCGTCGTCGCGTGATCTGGACGCGGCGCTCAAGAAGATCGCCGATGAGGACCGGGTGTACCGCATCGACCACTTCCTGGGAAAGGAAGCGGTGCAGAACATCCTGGCGTTGCGCTTCGCCAACGGTCTCATCGAGCCGGCCTGGAACCGCGAGTATCTGGAGTCGGTGCAGATAGACGTCCCCGAGGAACTCAGCGTCGAGGGCCGCGGCAGCTTCTATGAATCGACGGGCTGTTTCCGCGACATGATCACCACCCATCTGTGCCAGGTGCTCGGATTCGTGGCGATGGAACCACCGGAGCGCGTCGATGCGAACTCGTTGCGCGACGCCAAGGCCGCGGTGTTCGAGGCGCTGCGCCCCTTCGACCCGAAGCGGGTGGTGTTCGGTCAGTACGACGGCTACCGCGACGAGGACGATGTCGCAGCGGACTCGGCGGTCGAGACATTCGTGGCGGTGGAGGCCTTCGTCGACACACCACGGTGGCAGGACATGCCGTTCTATCTGCGGACCGGCAAGACGATGGGCGATACCCGCCGCACCGTCACGCTGACCTTCCGAACACCCGCCGCGGGCCCGTTCGGCGGCGGGGAGTACGGACCGAACAGGCTTGTCCTGGAGTTGACGGACGAACCGGCGATCGGCGCGCACCTGCTCACCAAGCGCCCCGGTCCGGATCTGGAGTTGATGCCGGTCGATCTGAGTTTCGACCTCGGTGAGACGGGGTCCGATGACGTTCCCCTGGAGGCCTACGAGCGGCTGCTGCTCGACGTCATCCGCGGTGACCAGACGCTGTTCACCCGTTCCGACGAAGTCGATCGGCTCTGGCAGGTGTGCCAACCGGTGTTGGATGCGCCCCCGGCCGTGCAGACCTACGCTCAGGGGTCATGGGGTCCGGAAGAGGCGCTGGCACTGACGGGCTGGTGGCTGCCGGATGAGTGAGCGCACACTCGCGATCTCCCAACACGGACTGATCGGCGACCTGCGCACCTGCGCGCTGGTCGGGACCGACGGCACCATCGACTGGTTCTGCGCACCGCGATTCGACTCGCCCAGCGTCTTCGGGTCGATCCTGGATCAAGACCGCGGTGGCAGTTGGCAATTGACGCCCACCACCGAGGTCACCCGCACGCAGCAGTTCTATTATCCGGACACCGCGGTGCTGATCACCCGTTTCCTCACCGACGACGGGGTGGTGGAGGTACACGACTTCATGCCGGTGCTCTCGCCGGACGAGCCGGACCACCGGCAGCGAGTGGTACGGAGGGTCAGTGGAGTGCGGGGCTGCCTGCGGTTGCAGATGCGCCTCGATGCGCGGCCGGACTACGCCCGCCAGTCCTGCACGGCGGAACGCTCGGGAGACGGGGTACTGGTCACCGGTGACGGGGTACGGCTCGGACTGATCGCCTCGACGGAACTGGAGATCGAGCGCAACGACGACAACAACGTCGTGACAGCGGATTTCGAACTCAGCACCGGTGATTCGGTGATGTTCGTGCTGGAGATGCTCGACGACGGCGACGAGGTCACGGCCGATGCGATGGACCGTACCGATGCCCTTCTCGATGCGACGACGGCCTTCTGGCGGGACTGGATCTCCACCTCGACCTACACCGGGCGGTGGCGGGAGACGGTGCATCGTTCTGCCATCACACTCAAGCTGCTCACCCACGAGCCCAGTGGCGCCATCATCGCCGCGCCGACCACCAGCCTGCCCGCCCCGATCGGGGGTAGCCGCAACTGGGACTACCGCTACGTGTGGATCCGTGATGCCGGGTTCAGCATGTACGCGCTGCTGCGTCTCGGATTCCTGAACGAGGCAAGTGAATTCACCCGATGGCTGTCCGAGCGGATGGGCCAGCGCGACGGCGACGACGACAAGCGCCTCGGCCCGCTGCGGGTGCTCTACGACATCGACGGCAATCTGCCCGAGGAACAGGAACTGGACCACCTCTCCGGTCACCGGGACTCGCGGCCGGTCCGGATCGGCAATGCGGCCGCCAAACAGCTGCAGCTCGACATCTACGGCGAGATCATCGACTCGGTCTACCTGTTCAACAAGTACGGCCCGGGTATCAGCCACGATGCGTGGATGGACGTCTGCGACATCGTGGACTGGGTGGCCGAGAACTGGGACCGGTCCGACGCGGGCATGTGGGAGGTCCGCGATGAGGCAATGCCGTATACGACATCGCGTCTGATGTGCTGGGTGGCGATCGAGCGTTCGATACGCATCGCCCGGGCCCGGGGGTTGCCAGGGGATCTGGTCGCCTGGGGCAAGGCCCGCGATGACATCTATGAACGCATCATGACGAAGTCCTGGAACCCGGAGCTTGAGGCATTCACCCGGGTGGAGGGTGGCGAGGATCTGGACGCCGGGCTGCTGCTGATGCCGATGGTGAAGTTCCTCTCGCCGGCCGATCCGCGCTTCCTGTCGACGCTGCGTGCTGTCGAAAAGCACCTTGTCACCGACAGTCTGGTGTTCCGGTACGAACCGGGGACCGACGGCCTCGACGGTGAGGAGGGCACCTTCTCGATCTGCTCCTTCTGGTACGTCGAGGCGCTCACCCGGGCCGGCAGGCTCGCCGACGCCCAATTGGCGCTGGAGAAGATGTTCACCTACGCCAACCACGTGGGGCTCTACGCCGAGCAGGTTTCGGCGACCGGTGACCAGGTCGGCAACTTCCCGCAGGCCTTCACGCATCTGGCCCTCATCAGTGCCGCCATCAATCTGGACCGCGCGCTGAACCGCTGACGGCTCACCGGTCAGAGCGGTTGCACGTGAACCTTTTCCGTCGGATGGGTCTTGGACCGGTAGAGCGCGGTATCGGCCGCCCGCATGACCACCCGCGCCTCTGCATGCCCGGTGAACGAGGCGATTCCCACCGACAGGCCGATGTGGCGCACCGGGTCTCCGTCGACGGCGCCATCTGCGATGGCACCGATCCCGGCGACCAACCGATGTGCCAGATCGACGACCTCGGTGACCGATCGGCGCTCGACGACTAGGCCGAATTCGTCGCCACCCCAACGGCATACGGTGTCGTCGGGATCGGCGACGGAGCGCAGCCGACTCGCGATGACGGAGAGCAGTTCATCCCCTGCGATATGGCCGTTGGTGTCGTTGACGGCCTTGAAGTTGTCCAGATCGCAGTAGAGCAACGCCACCACGGTATGGGGCCCGGCCGCCGGTGTGGTGGTGCGACGCTCCAGTTCGCGCAGACCGACGGCCCGCACCTGCAGGCCGGTGAGTTCGTCGTGTTCGGCGAGACGGCGCATCTCACTCAGTGCCGCGCGCGCGGCGGTCCGATCCGACACGATGCACACGTAGCGGTGCCGGCCGGTCATCGCGTCCACCGGCTGGATCGCGACATTCACCCATCGGTCCCAGAACTGTCCCCGCGGATGGTGCAGCCGGCATTCGTCGGCGATCACCGTGCTGCGACCGGACGGTAGCTCGGCCAGCCGGACGGCCAGATGCTCGGCGGCCTCGACATCGATCAGGTCGACGAGCGACTTCCCGATGAGTTCACCGTCCACGGCGTCGGCCAGTTCGTGGAAGGAGGCGTTGCCCTCGGTGATGAGGAGTCGGTCGTCGAGCACCGCGGTCGGTGCCGGGGACGCGCTGAACGCGGCCCGGTACAGGCTGGCCATGTCGGCGGCCACGCCGAAGGCATACACACGGTTGATGGCCGCGCCTGCTTGAGCGCTGAAAAGCTCCAGCAGCGTGCGTTGTTGGGCATCCGGGGTCAGCCCCGAGCGCGGTAGGTCCACGCTGATCACCCCGAGCAGAACGCCCGGTGACCGCCACATCGGGGCCAGCAGCGCGAACTCGGGCTGCCACGGTTCGACGAGGGGATCGGCCGAGCCGCCGGGGGCCGGCGCGTCGATCCGCTCCACCCACGGATCCATATGGGGCACCGAGTCGTCGAGGTCGGGTTGCCGGAGAAACCGCAGCTCGCCCCATGCGGTACCGGAGTCGAGCAGTTCGAGCCAGCCGTCGTGGGACAGCGTCCCGCCGCGCAGTTGTTCCATCTCGGGCGGACCGACAACGGTGCGCACGGACAGGTCACCGTCGGGGGTGCGCACGTTGATGGCGATCGCGTCGAACCCGATCACCTCGACGACCGCGTGGGCGATCAGTTCGAGGATGTCGTCCAGATCCTGACCGGTCCCGAGGTCCTGGACGGTCGCCAGGATCCGCGTGAGCGCCTCTCGGCGAAGGTTCACGGTGTCCGGCACGCGTTCATTGTGGCAAGACCGCAAACCGGTGCGTGTGCCGATCAGGAGAGTCGGTGAAAACGGCCTCTGTGCCGCCCCATGGTGGTTAGCCTCCAGACGACATCGCATGTTGTCAGGGCGTAGGGGGTCGGCAATGCAGGCTGCGGAGTACGTGAAGGCCAGATCGTTGCGTTATGCCGTGGCGGCGGTGCTGATGAGCGCCGGACTCGTGGTGGCACCTGTGCACGGGGTGGCCTGGGCCGATGACACCGGGTCGGCATCGTCGACGTCCAGCGACTCGGATTCGACGAGCAAACCGGATCACGCGGACGGGCCCGTGGAGCAGGCCGAGCCGGACAAGCCGGACACCGACAAACCCGAGCCCGAGGCCGACGAGACCGACGAGAGCGCGGCCGACGGTGGGCCCGGCCTGTCGATCAAGGAACCGAAGACCACTCCGAAGCGTGCCGGCGTCGAAGCCAGACCGGCCCGCGACGAGCCGTTGACCACTCGTCGGGTCGAGCGGTCCGTCCGTACCTCGCGCGCGGTGAGCGGCGGCGCCCCCACCGCCGTGCTGACCGTCGAAGCCCCGACACCGCAGCCGACCGAAACCACGGTCACCGGGCCGACCGCGACGCCGAGCGTGGTCGGTGCCCGCGCCACGACCGCCGTCGAGGTCACCACACCCGCGCCGCCGAAGCCGCTGTCACCGATCGCCAAGGTGCTCGAGCTGCCGGGCCGCGTCATCAATGCGGTGCTGCAGTTCCTGGACTTCACCGCCAGCGCGAGCGGTCCGCGCAGCCCGTTCAACATTGCTCCGATCAACGATCTGCTGTTCGCGGCGTTCCGTGAGCTGGAGCGTCTGGGCGGGCTGCACCGGACGCCGACGGTACAGCCGGTGCTGCCCACCATGACCTACACCGGACCGACCGACCGGCCGACGCCGACCGTGGCGCAGTTCCTCAACGCGTCGACGGCCGCGTACGGCTGGGGCACCACGCCCGGCGGTATGGTGCCGTTCACCGCCAACGGATTTCAGCTGCAGTCCACCAACATCTTCTCCGGCATGTCCGGCAAGGCATGGGTGACTCCGCAGGGTCAGGTCGTCATCGCCTATCAGGGCACCACCGGCGGCACGAACCTGTTGGTCAACCCACTCATCACGCTGGCCCAGATCGCCGCTGATATGCAGGTTATCCTCACCGGCACAACACCGTTGGCGTTCTATGACGCGCTGCGTTTCGCGCGCCGCGTCCAGGAAGAGGCGGCGCTGCAGGGTTACGCGGCCGAGGACGTCTTCGTCACCGGCCACTCGCTGGGCGGTTGGGAGGCGCAGTTCGTCGCGCAGCGGACCGGGCTGGCCGGGGTCGGGTTCGAGTCGCCCGGGCTCAACACCAAGACCCCGGGTAACGGCGCCGACTCGAACTTCGTCAACATCGCCCAGTACGGTAGCCCCGCCGCGTTCATGGCCACCGATCTTCCTGGGCTGCAACCGTTCTTCCCGCCCTATGTGCCCGGCGGTGGCAGCAAACCGCACTACGGTCCGGTGGTGCTGATCGGCGACGCCGAGGCCATGAACCCGATGCGCAACGCGGCCGCCATGTGGGGCAAGAGCCTGATCGGCAGTCTGGTTTTCGCGGTCGATTTCCTCGGCAACTTCTTCCAGTACCACCTGATGGGGGTGCAGGCCTACCACCTGGATGTGGATCCCGATCCCGGGGTGGTGCCCTGGCTGGGGACGCGCCGGGGCACGATCCACACCGGGTATGGCGAATTGACGATTCAACAGTTGCTGAAAGCGGCTTCCGACGACGGCATTCTCATCACGCCCTGAGTCGCTGATCGACTACGCCGGCGTCAATTACAGGAATGTTTCCTGTCAATTACCTGGGAGACCAGAAAATTTACGCCCTTCGGGCTGCGTTCTCATAGATTTCCGTCCAAGATGGCTACCCGGATCGCTTAAGAAGCGTAAACGTGGACGGGACTCGCCCGAGCCGCGAACCTAGGGAGCCAGATGAGCAAGCTGCGCAATGCCCTGCGCAAGGTAACTGTCCTGTCCTGTACGTCCGCTGTCGCAGTCTTCGGCGTCGCCGCCTGCGGCAGTGACGACGGCTCCGAGGCATCGGGCGGAGGTGAGATCAACATCTCCATGACGTCGTTCCCGGACTACATCGACCCGCAGCTGTCCTACACCCTGGAAGGGTGGGAGGTGCTCTACAACACCTACACCCCGCTGCTCACCTACAAGCACGCCAAAGGCGAGGAGGGCACCTCGGTGGTTCCGGGCCTCGCCGAGGAGATGCCCGAGATCTCCGGTGACGGCAAGACCTACAAGCTGAAGCTGCGGTCGGACATGAAGTACTCCGACGGCACACCCATCAAGGCATCGGATTTCACCTATGCCATCCAGCGGTTGTTCAAAGCCGACTCCGGTGGGTCGGTGTTCTACAGCGGTATCGTCGGGGCCCCCGCGTACGCGGAGGGGACGGCGGACACCATCTCCGGCATCGTCACCGACGACAACACCGGTGACATCACCATCACGCTGGACAGCCCGAACGGCACCTTCGAAAATGTGCTGGGACTGCCGTTCGCGGCGCCCGTGCCACCCAGCACACCGCTCTCCGATGACGCGACGAACAATCCGCCCCCGTCCAGCGGGCCGTTCATGATCACCAGTGTCGAAGCGCCGCAGACCATGACGCTGGAGCGCAACCCCAACTTCCAGAGCGTCCTCGACGCCGGCGCCACCGAGGTCGCCGACGCGGGAGTCGACAAGATCGTCGTGACCCAGAACAAGAGCAACTCCGCGCAGGTCACCGGCGTCGAGCAGAACACCATCGACTTCATGGTCGACCCGCCGGACGCGGATCGTCTGCAGGAGGTGAAAACCCGTTTCGGCGAGCGGTTCCGGATGGAGGAATCGATCAACACCTACTACTTCTGGATGAACAACCAGACCGCGCCGTTCAATGACGTGCGGGTACGCCAAGCCGTCAACTACGCCATCGACCCGGAGGCGCTGAACCGGGTGTTCGGCGGGCGCATGCACCCGACGCAGCAGGTTCTGCCGCCCGGCATGCCGGGTTACGAGGAGTACAAACTCTACCCGGGGCCCGATATGAACAAGGCCAAAGCGCTTCTCGCCGAGGCCAACCCGGCCGATCGGGACATCACGGTGTGGACCAACGACGAACCCGACCGCAAACGCATCGGTGAGTACTACCACGACGTGCTCAACCAGATGGGCTTCAATGCCACCCTGAAGGTCATCGCCGGCGACGTGTACTTCACCACGATCGGCAACCAGTCCACCCCGGATCTGGACACCGGATTCGGCAACTGGTTCCAGGATTTCCCGCACCCGGACGACTTCTTCCGTCCACTGCTCAACAGCGATGCCATCCTGCCCACCAACGGCAACAACTTCTCCCGGGCGTCATACCCGGAGTTGGATGCCAAGATGAACGAACTGCTGACCAAGCAGCTCACCGACGGTGACACCGAGGCCCAGTACGCCGCGCTGGACAAGGCGTACATGGAGCAGGCGGCATGGGCGCCGTACGGCAACGAGCAGTTCACCACGTTCGTCTCCGACCGGATCGATTTCGACAACGCCTATCACCACCTCCTGTTCAACCAGGACTGGTCGGCCCTGGCGCTGAAGTAGGAATGACCACCCCGCCTGACGCCATCGAGGCGCCCGGGGACCCCGTGCTCCCAGTGGGGGTCCCCGCGGCGCAGATCCGAGGCCGAAGCCCGTGGTACCTGGCCTGGCTTCGGCTGCGGCGCAACAAGGTATCGCTCGCTTTCGGAGTGCTGTTCCTGCTCATCGTGGTGTTCTGCCTGGCCGCGCCGCTGTGGGCCGACCATGTGGCGCACACCGGGCCCAACGAGAACCACATCACCGACACGGTGATGATCGACGGGCAGCAGGTCGACGTCGTGTCTCCGGACGGCACCCCCATCGGGCCGGGCCTACACGGTCGCTACCTGCTGGGTGCCGACCAGAACGGCCGAGATGTCATGGTGCGCCTCATGTACGGCGGCCGGACGTCCATCTTCATCGGAGTTGCGGCCGCGGTCATCACCACGGTGCTCGCCATCCTGGTCGGACTGCTGTGCGGTTACTACCGGGGATGGATCGACACCGCCCTGTCCCGGGTGATGGACGTGGTGTGGGCCTTCCCGGTGCTGTTGCTGGGCATCGCGCTGGGTACCGCACTTGCCCTGGGCGGGTTGAAGATCGGTGCACTGCAGGTGGCCGGTGATTCGCTGTGGATCCCCATCCTGATCATCGGCATGGTCTACGTGCCCTATATCGCCCGACCCATTCGCGGCGAGATCCTCGCGCTGCGGGAGAAGGAGTTCGTGGAGGCGGCGGTGGCGCAGGGCAAGGGTCCGGTGCGGATCATGGTCGGTGAGCTGCTGCCCAACGTGGTGTCGACCGTCATCGTGTTCTTCACACTCAACATCGCCAACAACATGCTGCTGGAATCGGCGCTGTCCTTCCTGGGCGCGGGTGTGCGGGCGCCGAATGCCTCATGGGGCACGATGATCGCCGACGGCTACCAGACCATCTACACCGCGCCGCACCTGACCATCGTGCCCGGCGTGATGATCGTGCTGACGGTGTTGTCGCTCAACGTGTTCGGTGACGGCCTGCGAGATGCACTGGACCCGCGGGCCAAGATCCGGTTGGAGCACTGACATGTTGCGTTTCGTGGTTCGACGGCTGATCGGCATGGTCGGTGTGCTGTTCGCGATATCCGTGCTGGTGTTCCTTATCTTCAACGTGATCCCCAACTCGGACCCGGCGGCCCGCATCGCGGGCAAGAACGCCGACCCGGAACTGATCGCCAGGGTGAGTGCCGATCTGGGGCTCGACCAGCCGCTGTATGTGCAGTACCTGACGATGATGAAGCAGATCTTCACCGGGCAGCTGACCTCCTATGCCAGCTCGCAGAACGTCATGGAACAGATCTGGAAGGGCCTGCCCGCCACGTTGTCGCTGTGCATCGGTGCGGCGGTGCTGTGGATGGCGCTGGCGATCTGGTTCGGTTACCTCAGCGCGGTGCACGCCGGCAAGTTCACCGACCGCGCCCTGACCGTCCTGTCCCTGGTGGGCATCTCGATGCCGGTGTTCTGGCTGGCGGCGATCCTGTTGTACTACTTGAGCTTCAAGGCGGAGTTGTTCCCGACCAGTAGTTACGTCGCACTCACCAAAGACCCGCTGGACTGGGCGTACCACCTGATCCTGCCGTGGATCACCCTGGCGGTGCTCTACGTCGGCTTCTACAGTCGGGTGCTGCGCACCAACATGCTCGACGTGATGAACGACGACCATGTGCGCACCGCACGGGCCAAGGGCATCAGTGAGCGGCAGGTCCGCATCAAACACGTCCTGCGCAATTCGATGATCCCCATCGTCACGCTGTTCGGTCTCGATTTCGGCGCCGTCGTCGGTGGTGGGGCGATCCTCACCGAGACCGTGTTCAACCTCAACGGCGTGGGACTGTATGCGGGACAGGCGATCGGGACGCTGGACCTGCCGCCGCTGATCGGCGTGACAATGTTCGGCGCGTTCTTCATCGTGCTGTTCAACACCCTGGTCGACGTGGCGTACGCATTCCTGGATCCACGGATCCGGCTCGGAGAGGCAGCACCGGTATGAGTCCGATACTCGAAGTCGACAATCTGCGCGTCAGTTTCGCCACCCAGGACGGTGTGGTGGGCGCCGTGGACGGGGTGTCCTTCGACCTGGCCGCCGGCGAGGTGCTCGCCATCGTGGGCGAATCGGGTTCCGGCAAGAGCGTGACCGCGCAGACCGTCATCGGTCTGACCCGCGCCCCCAACGCCAGCATCGGTGGCGCGGTGCGGTTCGGGGGCAAGGATCTCACCGAGCTCAGCGATCGCGAATTGCAAGGCATCCGAGGCGAACACATCGCCATGGTGTTCCAGGACCCGATGACATCGTTGAATCCTGTGTACCGGGTGGGTGATCAGATCACCGAGATGATCCGCGCCCATCGGGATGTCTCACGCGCCGAGGCCCGCGACCGCGCCATCGAGTTGCTGCGTACCGTCGGCATTCCCACACCCGAGCGCCGCGTACGGGACTACCCGCACGAGTTCTCCGGCGGTATGCGACAACGGGTGATGATCGCCATGGCGCTGTCCCTGGAACCGGAGGTGCTGATCGCCGACGAGCCCACCACGGCACTGGATGTGACGATCCAAGCGCAGATCCTGCGGCTGCTGGCGGATCTCAATGCCGAACGCGGTCTTGCGGTCGTGCTGATCACCCACGACCTCGGCGTCGTCGCCGAGGTCGCCGACCGGGTGCTGGTCATGTACGCGGGGCAGGTGGTCGAAGATGCCAGCGTCGACGACATCTTCTACGATCCGCAACATCCCTACACCTGGGGACTTTTCGGATCGCTGACCCCGCTCGACGCGCCGCAGCACTCGCGGCTGCCGCAGATCGGAGGAGCTCCGCCGTCGCTTCTCGCACTGCCGCCGGGATGCCGGTTCGCGCCGCGTTGTCCGCATGTGTTCGAGAACTGTTCGCAGCTGCCGCCTTTGGAGACCCGGGCCGCTGTCGGTCACCTGGACCGGTGCTGGCTGGACCCGGTGCAGAAGTC
>Ga0075364_10001025_pt1 | contig 14827 bp, 23 predicted proteins | sample EndMetdeltDD1764_FD_71517 | JGI IMG/M metagenome (GOLD analysis project Ga0075364, IMG submission 71517) | Populus endosphere microbial communities from Tennessee, USA - Endosphere MetaG P. deltoides DD176-4 | ecosystem: Host-associated > Plants > Roots > Endosphere | place: USA: Tennessee... | reverse complement strand
GCCGCACGACTCGCCGCCGATACCCCGTACGCGGCGCGTTGGGTGTCGAACACCGCAAGCAGCACGTAGACCAGGGGTACGAGCAGCAGGAGGGACAGCCAGACGAACTCGATCGTGGCGGCTCCCTTGTCGTCCGGGCGGCTCACGGCTCGACCTCGCGCACCGCGTGACCACGCACCGTCAACGGCACCGACGGACCGAAGATGCCGAGTGCCGGCACGCGTGCTCGCACCTCGACCTCGGCCCCGGGCAACCCGCCAACCGTCGTCCAGGCCGAGCTGACCTGATCGGCGTACCGGTCATCGAGGGCCGCGCGGATCATCGAGCGGGCCCGATTCGCGCCGTCCGCGGGTGTCGCGCCGAGCGGGGACGACGCCCTCGCACCTTCCGACGCGGCCGCCGCGAGCGTGTTGCGGACGTGCAGGACAAGCGCGACCTGGGCGATACCCAGCACGAGCGGTACCAGCAGCACCATGACCAATACGAACTCGACCACCGCAGCGCCGCGTTCGTCGCGGACCACGGGTCAGCCGCCGACCGCCGACAGCGCCTGCGAGAGCATGCTGCGCAGCTGAGGCCCCGCCGCGGCCGTGATGACGGCGACGAGGCCAGCTGACATGACCGTGATCATGACCCAGCCGGGAACGTCTCCTTGCTCGTCGTGTCGGTGGGAGGTGGTGAGGGACATGGCTTTCCTTTCCTAGGTGCCAGATGTGAGATGGAGCCCGATGAAGCCAGGGAAGAACGCAAACACTCTTCGCGCGTAACAGGTAGGTTGGGAAGATGACTGCCAAGACCAACAAGCGCGCAGTGATCTACACGCGCATCTCACGCGATGACACCGGAGAAGGAGTTGCCAACCAGAGGCAGGAAGAAGACTGCCGGAAGTTGGCCGACCTTCGAGGTTGGGAAGTTGTGGCAGTCGAGGCAGACGTCTCCATCTCGGGCTATTCAGGGAAGACCCGACCAGCCTGGAACCGAGTGCTTGGCTTGATCGAGGCCGGTGAAGTCGATCTCGTAGTCGCATGGCACATGGACCGAATGACGCGCTCGATGGTCGACCTAGAGAAGATGATCGTTCTCGCGGACGAACACGGCGTAGGCATCTCGACGGTGCACGGAGACATCGACCTGACCAGCGATGTGGGTCGCATGGTTGCCCGCATCCTCGCCGCCGTCGCACGCGCCGAAGTCGAGAGGAAGGGCGCTCGTCAGAAGCGCGCCAACGAGCAACGCGCTCGACAGGGCGAGTTCAAGAGCAGCGGCTTCCGAGCCTTCGGCTACACGATGCAGGGAGAGATCGTAGAGAAGGAAGCAGCCCTCATCCGCGAGGCATCCGAAGAGGTGCTGAATGGCACGCCCCTGCGAGCCGTCGTGCGCCGCTGGAATGAACTGAAGGTCCCCACCTCTCGGGACCGGAAGAACATGAAGGGCTGGACCCACAACAGCGTACGAAGCATCCTTCTCAACCCGAGAAACGCCGGCATCGCGACTTACAACGGCGAAGTAGTTGGGAAGGGCAGGTGGGAGCCCATCATCCCCGAAGAGACTCACATCCTGCTGGTGGCGACGCTCACCGATCCTGCTCGCATGAAAGGCGACGAGAACAGGTCGCTCGGGAACAAGCCAAGGAACCTCCTCTCGGGCATCGCCGTCTGCGGCGAGTGCGGCTGGAAGGTGGAAGCGGGATCGAACGGCGGCAGGAAGGTCTACAAGTGCTCCAACCCTGGCGGAGACCACATCACGACACATCGCGCTGAGGCTGACCAGATCGTCCGCTCAGCACTCGCGCTGGCGATCGGGTCGACCGCACCCGGAACGCTGACAGAACCGAGGGACAAGGCCGTCTCAGCCGACCTGTGGCGGGAACGCGAACGCGTCAACGAGCGGTTGAAGAAGATGACCGTCTCGTGGGCCGAGGGCGTGCTGACTGACGACATGTTCGAGGCAGGGTCGGTCTCGCTGAAGAGCCAGCTCGAAGACGTAGAAGCGAGGATCGAGTCTGCCGCCAATAAGCCTGAGGACACCAACCTCCGATGGGAGGAGGCTCGCAAGTTCGACGCACTCGACATGTGGGGCCAGAGGCGCGTACTTGACGACTTGACCGAGATCAAGTTGTGGCCGAAGAACCGGAAACGAAACCTGCCGATGAAGCATCAGGTGACTGTCCACGTCACCGACCTTCGCGGTCGCTCATGGGCTGCCTTGGATGAGCGCAACGGACAGGCCCACGACCCGTCAGCGGCCACGTACGAGGCGCTGGCTGACGTTCTCGTGCGCGAACAGCCCGAAGGCATCACGTCCCTCTCCAAGGCCGCTCAGTGGCTAGCGGACAACGATCACACCGATCGCTCCCCCGGTGGCCTGCCGGGGAAGTTGTCACCGCTCGTGCGTTACGTCCGAGGCGAGAGGCGCGGCGCTACCGGATGGTCACGGAAGGGCAAGGACTCCGAGCCCGTGTAGGTGGATACGGTGAAAGAGTGACCCGCTCCGTTCCCTCACCGACCACCCCCGGTCGCCAGAGCGCCATGCGGAAGCAGAAGACGAAGGACACCCAGCCTGAGAAGGCCCTACGCCGCGCGCTACGCGCTCGGGGACTCGTGGGCTACCGGAAGCACGTCCAGGTGCTGCCAGATGTTCGGCGGACGGTGGATCTCGTCTTCCGTAGACCTCGTGTGGTCGTGGACGTCCGAGGATGCTTCTGGCACGGTTGCCCCGAGCACGCACGCCGGGGCACAGCGAATGCGGCTTGGTGGGATCAGAAGCTGGCGGGCAACGTCGAGCGCGACGCCGACACCGAAAGACGCCTCACGGAGGCTGGCTGGCACTTAGTCATTGTCTGGGAGCACGAAGACCCTGCCCTTGCCGCTCAGCGAGTCTGGGACGTGGTTCAGCAGCGGCAGCCTCGTCGAACCTAGAGCTCTACTTCGTCGCCATCTGGTTCCGCGTCCTCCGGATCACCGACGAAGAAGGCATCCAATGCACTGACGACAACGTCGTACATATCGCGGTACTCGGCCCGACTACCCGTGAGCCGTCCAGCCCAGTCACGGCCAGTGTGCAGGACATCCCACTTGGGAACCTTCCCGCCGAGACGTTGGATACCAGGGTCCTTGTTCCCGAAGCCGTGCAGCTTGTTGTTCCAGACCGGCTTGTAGCGACTGATGAGTAGGTTCTCGCCCAGTGGTATCCACACCGAGTCCACCACTAGCCAACGAGCGTAGAAGTGCGAGAGGTCCAGGTTGGCAGCCGCTTGAATACTGTCCGCATGGTTGCCGAGGCGACTTCGTAGAGCGCCACTGAGAGCACTTTCGCCGACGTCGAGGCCAATCCGCGAACCGGACGGCACAGCCTTGCCGACGTAGATCGGAACCTGGAACGGCTCGTCAGCATGAGCCGATGTGAGCCGCGCGTACGCCGGATGATTGCCCGTGTAGTAGATGGCATAAATGCCAGCGCCTAGGAACGAACCCAGTTGATCCATCCGCCGTGGCGTCTGCTCCATCAGTGCCCGAACGATGCTTTCGCTCAGGTTCGGAATGTCCAGTGGGTTGTACGGCGTCTGAGTCACAGTTCTGAACGCTAGCTTGCCTTGCGCTTCTTCGAGGCGCGTTCCCGCATGTCTGCGACCTGGAGGTGGTCAGCGACGCTCTGAGCGACAGTCTGAGCCAGTTGCACCGGTACAGCGTTGCCGAGCTGCCGCATCGCTTCCCCCCACGCTCCGTGCAACTTGTAGTCGTCAGGGAAGGTCTGAAGTCGCGCACTCTCGCGGATGCTGAAGTACCGCACCGAGCCGTCAGGGTTGCGGAGCATGTTCTCTCCACCGGGCACGCCGTGACCGCCAGCCTTCAGTGCCTTAGATGGCATGTCGATCGGTGAGCCAGTGTGGCCCGCGTACGAGCGGGCACCAGGCTGGAGAACGTGGTTCTTGAACTTGCGGCTGCCGCTCAGCGTTGGCTCTGGCAGGTCGGAGAGCGCGTCTCGGACAGTCATCCACGGCTTGCCCAATTCGGCGACGTCGAGCACGTCGCGTAGACCAGCGACTCGGTTCATCAAGCGAGGACTCAGGGGTTCGCGGTTCTTCGTCGCCACCCTGTGACGATCCCAGTAGTCGCCGGTGACCCATTGGTCGTAGAGGAGCGCGTCGAACGAATGCGTCATCTTCGGGAACGACCACTCGGCTTCGAGGTCGGAGCGGAAGCCAACGATGAAGACGCGATGCCGCTGCTGCGGCACGCCGTAGTCGGCAGCGTTCACCAAGGTGGGGACGACTCGGTAGCGAAGGTCGCTAGCGCCCGCTGTCGTGTGCTCTACCTGGAGACGGTCGTAGTGGTCTGCCCACATCTCGCCATCCCGGCTCGCGAGCTCCGGGTGCTGAAGTTGAAGTTGGATGTAGTTGAAGTAGTTCGCGAAGGCGGTGCGGGTAAGCCCTCGGACGTTCTCGAGGATGAACGCCTTCGGCTGGAGCCTGCGGATCACTTCGATGGCAGCAGGAAACATGTCGCGCTTGTCGTCAGCGGCACGAGCCTTGCCGCCCATGCTGAACGGCTGGCAAGGCGGACCACCCGTGACGATGTCCACGGCTATGTCGTCAGCCCACGTCCAGTCGACCTCGCGCACGTCGCCTTCGTGGACGCGCCAAGGGCCGACGAGTGGGTAGCCAGCCGCTTTGTTCTCGCGCACGGTGTCGCACGCCCAGCGATCCCATTCCACGACAATCTCGGGATGGAAGCCGGCCGCTTCGCCACCTAGGGCAAGGCCGCCGGCACCTGCGAAGAGTTCTACTGAGCGCACAAGTCGAGAGTATCCCCCCAGAGGTCGCTCCCGCTGGATGCTCGCGCCAACACTCGCTGGCGGTCAGAACTGGTCCTGCCACGTAGGGTTCTGCACCTATCTGCGATCGGCACTGGCCCTTCAGCCAAGTCCCGCCGCGTAGTGTTATCCACTCCGCGCTACACCACACCGCATGACCACACAGGTCTGACTGAGCGCGACACGGAAGGAAGGTGAGGGACGACCCATTCGTCTCGCACGACAACTCACGAGACGAAGGAGAGTCATCCCTTGCTGACCCCAGAACAGAACGAAGTCGTCGCCCAAGTAGTGACGAAGATGGCCGGCCCACCGACCTCTTGGCGCGCAAGTCGATCCCGCAGCCGCCGAGGCACACACTGGTGGCTGGACCACGAGGAACTGCTAAGTGAAGCGATCATCGCCTGCATGACGACCGATGTCCTCACAGGTGCCACAAGCCTCGGCGCGTTCCACGTACGTCTACACCACAAGCTGATTGACGCACAGAAGACCGAGCGGGAATGGCGCGAGGAGCGGTCAGCACCTTTCGAGGAAGATGACGACTGTGTGGCCGCTGCAAGAAGCACCGCTCCGCACGACCGCCGAGACGATTACGTGCCCGGTGAACGAAGCGAACTTCTCGACACCCGCGCGTCCATGACGAACGATGAGTTCGTCGCGTGGGCTGACCAGGAGCTCGGGCGGGCGTACGCGAAGAAGCGAGACGTCCGCACCCTCCTCTACGGGTCCAGCACGGAGCAGACCCAACTCTGGGCGAAGTACTCGAAGGGCAAGCGAGTCAGCGGCGGCAAGCGCCTCATGATCGACGGCGCAGAAGCCACAGAAGGCGACTACCAGGAGACGCTGTCTGAGGACTGGAAGTCGCGATACCGCTGGACCTCTGACGGCTCGCATCCTCTTGTCATGAGCGTGGACGGCCAGACCGTCGAGGTCGCACGGATGTTACGGCAGCCAGTTCGGTAGTACCCAAGAAGGCGCACGAGAGTTGCCGCAGCACCCTCGCCCGCGCCTATGGTCACGCGTCGTGACCGCCTCCAAGTCGCTCCGCCTCGACGGCCCTCCTCCGTCACAGCGTTGAGCGCAGACCCCCTCGCCGAGAGCTCCTTCACGGCGAGGGGCCTCTTCCTTGCCCTGACAGTCATGAGTCCACACGTCACGGACGCTGACCACGGCCCACAAGCAACCTTGCCGCGACCTGTGGCAGGGCATTCCCTCACGAACGGAGAGACCCGATGGACGACACCCTGACCACCTACGAGGCTGCCGAAGCCCTTGACCTGCGATTGGACACCTTCCGCCAGTACCACCACCGAGGAACGCTCGGCATCGAGCCGATCGGGAACTTCGGACAGGCCCTGGTCTGGCGCAGGGCTGACGTTGAACGACTGGGAGCGCATCGAGCTGGACGTCGCCTGTGAGCGTCGCCAACACCGACCGCAGCGGACTCCACGTCTCCCGATGACTAGTCCGCGCGTGAAGCAACTACGTCATCAGAACGCTCGCCTGCGAGAGCAGATCCGTTGCCTGAGTGAACTCGCGAACGTCGAGGGGCAGGCAGAGAAGCTCAACCCGCACGAACAGGTGCAGGAAGAAGCGATTGATCTCGTATCCAAGTTGACAGGACTCTCGTGGATGAGTCATCAGCGGTTCCGTGACGTCGCCAGCGCCATCCTCAACGAGTCCAGCGGCGCGCTCGCCGTGCTCGAAGCTAGCGGTTCGCTCAGTGATTACCGGGAGCGTGAATGGTGACCGCCTCCGCAGAGCGGAACTCGAAGTTCGTGTGGCTGGACGAGTTCACCGCCCGTGGTCCTAAGAAGCCCGTGACATACCGAGTGGGGGTCGCCATGGCGAATAAGGATAACGGCGACGGCAAGGGGTTCTTCGCCTCAGCGGAAGAGATGTCGGCAGCGACTCCGTACACCCTGCGACCTGTGAAGGCCGCTGTCGCAGACCTGATGCAGGACGGTTGGATCGAACGCTCGCGCAGGGGTGGTCGATCCGGCAACGGCACGAAATGGGCAAGCGAGTACCGACTGACCATCCCGCCTCAGGGTGCTCGATCGAGCACGTCGAGACCAGGTCAAGGTGCTCGATCGGAACATCAAGGTGCTCGATCCAGCACCCCATTAGACCCGACTCCATTAGACCCTCCTATATCTCTAGAGGCTCCCTGCTTCTGCCACGGGCGGACCGACTGCCCGGACAAGGCACTGGCGGAGATTTCTCACGACGAGAGATCGCCGTGCGGCTGCTTCCCAGGAACGTCCTGCCCGGAGTGCAGAGGAGACCTACTCAAGCACTCGAAGCACTCGCCGGAGAAGCTACGGCAGTTCTACGAGCAGCACGTCGAGCGCGACGAGGGCTTGGGTATCGACGGCACCCCGCTCGGTCAGGAGAAGCCCTCTACCGGCTACCTCTCCAGAGAACGAGCCTGAAGGCCATCTCTCATCCCTCGCCGCTGCCTCTCCGGTGGCGTGCCGAGGTGACCAGCAAGCACAGGTCTTCGACCTGTCGTGCGCGTACCCAGCAACACCCATTGTCTGAGTCGCACTGACTCACCCAGCCGACTGGCACCCCGCCAGCCGGCAATCAACCAACCCCTACATCAGGAGGATCAGCATGACTAATGCAACGACCGAGAACACGACCGCCGTGGAGAAGGCGGAGCAGGCTCTCGCGGAGGCCCGGAGCACCCTCGAAGAACGGCTCGCGGCACGTCAGATCGCCACGACTCGCGTGGACGTGATCGAGAGCGCCTGGACACGCGGAGACGACTCGATCAGTGCCGCTGAGAAGATCGAAGCGGAGGCAGAGGTTTCCCGGATGGAGACACTGATCCCTGCCGCCGAGCGAGCCGTCAAGATCGCTGAGCGCAAGCTCAAGTCTCTGACTCCGGTGCTCGCTGAGAAGGTGGCTGACGCCCTCAATGACTCCATCTTCGGCACGCCAGCTGAGGTCGCTACGGCAGCTCCCGTGAAGGGCTCGGACACCCCGAAGGTCTACGTCGTGGAAGTCGGTGAGCGACGGTACGCCGGCCAGTCCATCCACAACCAAGGTGACTTCTCAGTCAGTGGCGGTGCCATCACTGGCGACGTCGAGATCATCGTCACCGGACCCGACTACATGGCCCCGTTCGACAGTCTCGACGTGGTGACCCACCTGCGAAGCCGAGGCGTCATCACGGGCGGCCACGGCGTCCTTCGCGGTCCGAGCGTCCAAGAGCGCGTCAAGGGCGTCTTCGCAGCAACGTTCCGCATCGACTCGACTCTCCCCCTCATGCCAATCATTTCCGCTGTCAGCGAGAGCAGCGTTCGCCACTTGGAGGGCTTCGATCAGTCCTTCAAGCGCCAGACGTACTCGCACTACCTCGACGCCGAGACGGCGGCGGGCTCCAGCAGGGCCGAGTTCATCAACGAGACGGTTGATGACGACGGAATCCGTCGAGCCAACGTGGACGTATCCCTGTTCATTCGTCCGATCAACGGCGCCCGCATGGAAGCCATTCAGCGGCAGGCCGAAGAGTTCATGGCCGCCTCGTTCTCGAAGCACAAGGGGATCAAGTACGTCGGCACGATCGAGAAGGCCAACGTGACCACCGAGGCGCATATCTTCGACGTGGCCCGACCTGCCGGAGACAACTTGGCAATCGCGGGACTCAAGGTCACTGCTCACCTCACGTTCGTGAGCAAGGCAGCTGAATGAACAACACCGGCTTCCCAATGAGGAAGTTCCCATCCCCTGCCTACCTCGTGGGCTCGTTGCTAGAAGACGGCGTCGACATCGACCTTGCCCTTCGACTCGCCAAAGGCTACGCCGACGCACGACCAGCGATGAACGACGAGCAGACCCGACTGTGGCTCATCGCCGTGCTAACACGCTTGGGCGGCGTGGATCGCCAGAGCACCGCCCTCGCTGCGTTCGCCTACCCAAGCGGACACGACACCGCCCGCTACGAACAACTCGCCCACGAGAACGGGTGGAAGGAGCCCGAAGATGCCCACACTTCCGAACAGATCTGACGACCTCACTCCAGCGGGACAGCGCAAGCGCAAGGAGCGCGGCACCAACGTTGCCCGAGGCAAGAGCATCCCAGCCACCATCCCTGAGCCTGACCCGCAGTGGTGCAAGGCCGCGAGGATGGTCTGGGACTCGATGCTGGCCAGCGGTGGCGCTGCCTACTTCGAGAGCAGCGACTACGCGGTCCTTCATCTGACCGCCGATCAGATCGACCACCTCTACCAACAGGGAGGCCGACGCTCACCCGAGTACCTGCGGGTCATCATGCAGACGCTCGGGAGCCTCCTCGCAACTGAGGGCGATCGACGCAGACTCCGCATCGAGCTCCAGAACGCTCCTGACGATGACGATGACTTCCTCGCCGGCCTGGACGACCTCTTCAACGACTGATGAACAACGGACCCCCGCAGAGCCACTGACGATGGCGCTGCGGGGGTCTCTTCGTCGTTAGCCACCCCATCGCCATCGGTTTCGTTGGACCCAGATGGCGAAGGACTTTCGTATGCCGATCAGTGGTCCGCTGGCCCGAACGGTCCGTGCGAACTCCTCGACGGCGACTTCGCGTGCCTCGCGACGGCTCTCCCGGTCGTGATCTGACGTCAGTACCCGTAGCGCATTGTGCGTCTTCACTGACTTCAGGCTCTTGTTCAGCTCCTGCACAGCGGTGGCCACTTCCGGAAGGCCCTTCTTCGGCGTCAAAGTGTCCGCGTAGGTCGCTAGATCAAAGGGGTACTCCTCAGGCGTCACCCACTTCTTCTTGGAGTCCCTGTACTTCACCGTGGCCACGTACTCCGTTGGCAAGTCAGCGCGCTTCAGGCGGTCGGGCATGCGATCGAACGGCACGTGGATCGATCGTCCCGGGGCGACCATCGGGATCGGACGCGCAAACACCGCGACTTCCTCCAGAGGCTTGCGTCGAGTCATCGTCGTCTCTAGAGGCTTGTCGAACGTGACTCGCACGTCGTAGGCCGGGGTCGCTCCGATGTTCTGCACGACGATGCTCACCCCGAAGCCCCGGAAGTCGATGTCCACGATCACGTACGGGCGTGCTTGCTCCTCGCGGAGCTGCTTGGCCTGCCGCACCTGGACCCAAGCGAAGGTCGCGACGACGATCGCAATGACCAGCCCGCCAACGGTCGCTGCCGCTTCTACGTCTGCCGGTCCCCACGTCGAAATATCCACGCTCGAACCCTACGAGCACACGGGGACGCTTCCGGACCTCTGAGCGTCACAGGACGCTCGCTGCTATGACATAGCGGTGCCCCGTCCTCGCCTACGGGGGTCATACCCCCACCGTCTCGGGGTCGGTCGACCGCTGGGCGTGCGCCTGCCTCACTGCCTACCTGTCGTCCTGCCATGCGGTCAGTGAGCAGTGCCTACATGCCGTCCTACTTGCCGCGCACGCGCCAACGTCCTGCGTCCTGACACGGCTCCGGCCCCATCCCGAGCGTGACTACGCCGTGCTGTCTATGGGTGAGGGCGAGTGAGTCAGCGCCACTCATGTACCGCTGTCTCGTGCGTGCTTGCTGCCGCCCAGGCGTGCCGACTCGGTCTCGATCGTCTCAACATGTGGGAAGACTGGGCGTGGTGTTGCAACACCACTCCTCGTCGTGCATTGTTGGTGTTGCAACACCACGACGAATACGACGAGAGGCCACATCATGACCATGATCGAAACCGACACCATCACTCTCTGCGAGTGCTGCGCGCTGCTGATCGCCAACGGCGACGAGAGCGGATGCCGCGACTACTACGGACACGACCACCAGAGCGCCACCGTGCCCGCTCACACCGTGCTGACAGACGAGAGCGACCAGCCGTGCCACGGCTTCACGTGCGACGGATGCCGGGAGCCTCAGGCGCTCTACGCCTACCGACTCTGGGCCACCGTGCTGGAGCCCAAGCACCGACACGGCTACAACTTCGCCCGCTCTGTCTGGTGGTGCTCCGACTGCGACTCGCTCACGGACTTCTGCGAGCAGAACTGAAGGCGAAACAGGCACGAGTCACGTGCCTGTCGTCGCGGGATGACTGCCCCCGACCTGATGAGCCGAGTCACCAACCAAGAGGAACGACATGACCACCATGACCGACACCACCCTGAGCAGCGACGAGCGCGAGTTCCTCGACTCCTTGCCTGAGCACCTGCACGACGCTGGCTCTGCCTACCTGCGCTGTGTTGGCGACACCGACCCGGTGACGTTCGATGACGCCTACGCGGGCGAGTGGGACACCTTCACCGAGTACGCCGAGCAGTTGGCCGATGACACCGAGATGCTCGCGGAGGTTCCCGAATGGGCACGTCCGTACTTCGACATGGACAAGTTCGCCCATGACCTGACCTTCGACCACGCCACTGAGACTGCACCCGGTGGAGGTGTCTTCGTCTTCCGTTCGATCTGAACAACGGCGAAACCGCGAGGACGGGACAGTGCTCACGGTCGCGGAGAGGGTGGCCCCCTCCCGCCTGACGATGCCAAGCCCATGACAAGAGGGACAGACGATGAAGCCCATGACAGTGAGCGAGCTCCGGCACGCCCTGGACTCGCTGCGCGAGCAGAATGCCCCCGTCCTGATGTGGACGACCCGAGCCGGTGAGTTCGTCCCGCATGTGATCGAGACCGGGGAGGATCGCGTCCTCGCGGTCTCCTGGGACGATGTGCGTGAGGTCTACGTGATCCACACGACGAGCACAGAGAAGTAGGGGACATGAGCGACAGCAACCTGAGGCGCGGCCCGGTCTGCATCGATGAGTTGGTGACCGTCGAAGCCGTCTATGACCCGCAGGAGCGTTGGAACGGCTTCCTGTGCCCTCGCATGGATCGGGACGCCGTAGAGATCGTCATGGCTGCCTTCGGCGAGGACGACGGTGAGTCTGACCCGCGACCGCCCTCGCATCGCTGGGACGGTGACGTTCTAACGCTGACTCAGTACGACGGAGATGAGGCGTATACCGAGACCCTGACGCCTGACGCTCTCGGGCTGTACGCACTCGGAGCCCGCGAGTGGGTCTGGTCGGAGGATGGAGACTCTCGGGCGCTAGACGAAGAGCGCGATGCCGAGATCATCCACCTGGACGACAGGCGAGGAGACGCCTGATGGATGAAGACCATGACTCCGAGACATGCGGCGCTGTCGAGTGCCTGACTTGTCTGACTCGGGAGCGGCGCGAGTCTGTCATCCGACTGGAGACCGCGCTGATGGGATTGGAGGCGAGCCCTGAAGGCAGGGAGGGAGCGTGGCTAGACCTCCGACTGACCGTTGACGCGCTTGATGTGCGGAATGCGCTCGACCTCCTGAGAGACTGACCACCATGAGTTCGGAGAAGCGGGATGACCCTCGCGTAGGTGTCCCCGGAGCGAACCTGGACCGAGGCAAGAAGCCGGTACGAGGCGTGCGCGTAGAGGAAGACTTGTGGGACGCGGCGAAGGCGAAGGCTGATGCGGGAGGCACCAACCGGAACACGGTGATCGTGTCTCTGCTGCGCGGCTACGTCGATGGCTCGATCGACCTCCCCGAGGAGTAGCCATGCACTCCCATTTCGAGGTTCGCGGGCGTAGCGGCGAGCTACTCGGGATCTTCCCCTCACCCATCACTGAGCATGCCGAGCAAGTCAGGGCACTGATTGCTGAGCACCCCGGAGCCGAGGTCCGGCCCACCGTCAGCATCGACAACCCATGCGCCGAGCACGCTGCGTTCGAAGCTGACAACTGTCCTCGTTGCGGCACGACCGGACGCGGCGGCCCCTCGCCATTGGACCAGCAGCCTTCAAGATGACCAACTGCGACTGGACACGAAGAAGGGGTCAGTCGTTAGACTGACCCCTAGGGTCCCACCTCGGTGAGGATGCGGCTTACGAAACCGCGTCTACTCACCGTCTCCGTCCCCTAGCCGCCGTACTTGGGCGCCTAGGGGATGTTCTCTACTCCGGGTCGTCCTGCTCCTCCGCTGAGAAGGCGAGACTCTCCACGAACGCAGCGATGCGCTTCGCGTCCCGAGGCGTCAGGTCCGCCGGAAGGGCGAGATCGATCATGAGGCCCGGGCGAAGAGGCATTCGGTAGGCCACCAGCAGCGGCGTCGAAGTGTGAGCCGGGGTCTCGACTGATGCCTCGACGGCGGCCGAGGCTGCCGGAGCGACGGTCGTCGGGCTCTTGCTGACCGGCGGCGGCGACGCCTTCTTCGACTTCCGAGACGACGGCTTCCACGGCTCGTTGGCCAGCCACGCCAGATAGGCCAACACTGAACTCGAGAAGCGAGACTTGTAGGTGGCCATGCTGCCGGACGTGTACTTGGTGCGGTTCAAGTTCTCGAACCGGCTCAGCAGTTCATCCACGTTCGCTGACCGCAGGTCGACCGGTGCCGGATCACTGTCGAGGTTGAGGACGCGACGACACGCCACGGCCCATGCTTCTGCCGTCTTGGGGTTCATCTCGCCCGTACGTCCGGCCCACTCCAAGAACTCCAGCAGGGCTTCAGCCGACCCTTCGGGTGCCTGCACGTGCTCCGTCATTCCGATCACCTCCGTCTCGTGTTGTCTTCCTGAAGTCAACGATACACCATCTAGCCGTCCGATGCAATCCCTGGACGCCTATACGGCAATATAACAAATCTAAGCGACAAATCGAGATGCATATTTGCATGATAAGTAGGAGCATAAATCGGCCTAGTAAACCTCATAATCGCCGGAACGAGAACACGATCGCGAAGTCAGGACGCTGGGGACGAACCGCGTGGCCGTGGCGCTCGTCTGGACCAGGCGCAGGTCATCTCTCGACTTGAGATTACTTCCCTATACGACCTTTTTTGTTTCAAGTGCGAAAATGACGGTGACTGGGAGGATCAGGAAGACAACGGGGAGCATCATTGCCACCTCCTTGCGTCCACCTGCCTCGATCAGCTCGCGCCGGCCCGACTCGCGGACGTCAGCGGCCTGGGCGTGCAGAACGTCGACCAGAGGGGTGCCGCGCTCGACCGCGATCGCGAGACCCTCGGCGAACCGGGCAATGCTCGTGACGCCCGTACGGGCCGCCAGCGCGTCGAAGGCATCGGCCATGGGCATGCCGGTGCGCACGTCGGCGACCACACTCGCCAACTCGTCGGCCAGGGCGCCGTGGCACACCCGCATGATGCGGTCGAGGCCAGCGACGGGGCTCTCACCGGCGGCAACCGCGAGCGCGAGCAGATCTGCCACGACGGGGAACTCGGCCTGCATCTCGCGTTCACGCGCGGTGACCTGACTCGACAGATGCTGGTCGCAACACAGCACCCCGGCGACGAAGCCAATCGCGCAGATGACCAACAGCAACGGGACGCTGGTCCGTCCGCCGACCCACAGGATCGACGCCACGGCAACACCGCCGCCCAGACCGGCCGCACCCCAGATGACCTGACGGATGCGGAACTCGTCGACGGTCATCGACGAGCCGAGTCGGACGAGTCGTCGTGACACGCTCGCCGACCCGCCGAGCACATCGCCCACGACGGCACCAGCCCGCCTGACAGGCGGGCCGAACACCGCGTCGAGGACATGAGGGGTGCGGGAGGGGCCGACGATCTGCGGATGGACGTCTCGGACGTACGGCAAGACACGTTGCTCGAGGGTCGGTCGGCGGGTTCGGAGCCAGCCCGAGACCGCGAGCAGCAACCCCGTGGACACGAAGAACCCGATCGCTGCGCCTGTCACGCCAGGATCCTTCGCTCGGCCGGCAGGCGCCCGATCCACATCATCAGTCGGTACGCGACAACACACAGCGCGCCACCCACCAGGAGCACGATCAGACCGATGCCTGTGGCGAAACGTCGCACGACGTCGCCCTGGAGGCACATCAGCAGCAGGACAAGCCACGGCGCGGCCACGGCGAGCCTCGCACCGTTGACGGTCCACGACTGGCGGGACTCGATCTCTCCGCGGGTCCGCAGGTCGTCGCGAAGGAACCCGGACAGCGACCGCAACATGCGGCCGAGATCCCCACCGCCGACCTCTCGGGCGATACGC
>Ga0075364_10001024_pt1 | contig 14834 bp, 8 predicted proteins | sample EndMetdeltDD1764_FD_71517 | JGI IMG/M metagenome (GOLD analysis project Ga0075364, IMG submission 71517) | Populus endosphere microbial communities from Tennessee, USA - Endosphere MetaG P. deltoides DD176-4 | ecosystem: Host-associated > Plants > Roots > Endosphere | place: USA: Tennessee... | reverse complement strand
TGCCCGGCGCCCATCCAGACCGTCGAAAGTTCCTGCAGCTGAGCCCGGTCGGTGACGATGACAAAGTCCCACGGCTGGCGGTTTTTCGCGGACGGGGCGCGCCATCCCGCCTCGGCGATGCGGTTCAGGTCTTCTTCCGACACCGGCTCCGGCCGGTATTGCCGGACATTGCGCCGGGCACGGATCGCATCCCAGGTTTCCATCTCTCCCCTCCCACGGGCCGCCGTCTCGACCATGGTGCCACCGCGAACGGGGTTTGATTGCCCGACTCCTTCCTCGCGCCGTCCCGGCGCTCGCCGTCGTCGGGCTAGTGTGGCGCTCGATGGCGCTTCATCTGCACCGTGCCGCGCGGACCGACCTGCTCGCCGACGGCCTGGGCGCGCTGCTGGCCGACCCGCTGCCCGACCCGTTCGCCGAAGAGTTGGTGCTGGTACCGGCGCGCGGCGTGGAACGCTGGTTGAGTCAACGGCTTTCACTTTCGCTGGGGCGCCGGGCCGACCATGGCGACGGGGTGTGCGCGGGGGTGACGTTCCGCAGTCCCGGCTCGCTGATCGCCGATATCACCGGGACGGCCGACGCCGATCCCTGGTCACCCGACGCGATGGCGTGGCCGCTGCTGGAGGTGATCGACGCCAGCCTCGACGAGCCATGGTGCCGGACGCTGGCAAAACACTTGGGCCACTTCGATATCGACGAGGAGGCCGAGCTGCGCAGGGGTCGCCGCTATGCGGTGGCGCGCCGGCTCGCCGGGCTGTTCGCCTCCTACGCCAGACAACGGCCGCAGCTGCTAATCGCCTGGCTGGATGGCAATCCGGGCGACCTCGACGCCGACCTGGCCTGGCAGCCGCAGCTGTGGCGGTTGCTGATCGCCGCGCGCCCCCTGGACGCGCCACACGTGCGGCACCGCAACGCCGTCGCGCGGCTGCGCGAGGCGCCCACCGAGCTGCCCGCCCGGCTGTCGCTGTTCGGCCACACCCGATTGCCGGTCACCGACATCGAGCTGCTCGACGCGCTGGCCACCCACCATGACCTGCATCTGTGGCTGCCGCATCCCAGCGACGAGCTGTGGCGGGCACTCGCCGGCAGCCGCGGCCCCGTGCCACGCGCGGACGACACCAGCGGCAGGCGGGTCGGTCACCCGCTGCTGCAGACATTGGGCCGCGACCTGCGGGAGCTACAGGCCGTGTTGCCGGCCGAGCCGGCCACCGACGAATACCTGGGGTCGGCGCAGGGTGTATCCGCGGAGCGCGAGACCTTGCTGGGCTGGCTGCAATCCGACATCGCCGCCGACGCGGTGCGGCCCCACAACCGCGCGCTCGCCGCCGGCGACCGATCGGTACAGGTACACGCCTGCCACGGGACGGGTCGGCAGATCGACGTGCTGCGTGAGGTGCTGCTCGGGCTGTTGGAAGACGATCCCACACTGGAACCCCGCGACATCGTGGTGATGTGCCCGGACATCGAGACGTGCGCGCCGATGATCGTCGCCGACTTCGGCCTCGGCGAGCTGCCCGGCGCCAACCACCCGGCGCACCAATTGCGGGTCCGGCTGGCCGACCGCGCGCTCACCCAGACCAACCCGCTGCTGGGCGTCGCCGGCGAGCTGCTCGGCATCGCCGGCAGCCGCACCACCGCCACGCAGGTGCTCAACCTCGCGCAGGCGGCCCCGGTGCGGGCCCGCTTCGGCTTCACCGACGATGATCTCGATGTCATCACCGCCTGGGTGGGCGAATCCGGCATCCGCTGGAGCTTCGACACGGAGCACCGCACGCCGTATGGACTCGACCACATCGTCTCCAACACTTGGCGTTTCGGGCTGGACAGGATCCTGACCGGGGTCGCGATGTCCGACGATTCGCAGGCCTGGCTGGCCACCGCGCTTCCCCTCGACGACGTGGGCAGCAACCGGGTGGAACTGGCGGGGCGACTCGCCGAGTACGTTGACCGGCTGCAGTCCGCGGTCGACTCGCTCGACGGCATCCGCCCGCTGACCGAGTGGATCGAGGCACTGACCGACGGCGTCGCGGCGTTGACGCGGGTAGACGCCGGCGACGCGTGGCAACCCGGGCAGCTGCGCCGCGAGTTCGCAAAGATATTGGCAGAGGCGGGCTTTCGCGGCAACGCCGCATTGCGGCTGTCGGACGTGCGGGCGTTGCTGGCTGAGCACCTGGCCGGGCGGCCGACCCGGGCCAACTTCCGCACCGGCACCCTGACCGTCTGCACCATGGTGCCGATGCGCTCGGTGCCACACCGCGTGGTCTGCCTGGTCGGGCTCGACGACGGCGTGTTCCCGCGGCCGGCGCTGCCCGACGGCGACGACGCGCTGGCCCGCCGGCCGCTGACCGGCGAACGCGACATCCGCTCCGAGGACCGGCAATTGCTGCTCGACGCGATATGTGCGGCCACCGAAACCCTGGTCATCACCTACACCGGCGCCGACGAACACACCGGACACCCGCGGCCGCCGTCGGTGCCGCTGGCCGAGCTGCTCGACGCGCTCGACCAGACCACGCCGGCACCGGTACGCGACCGTGTGCTGATCGAGCATCCGTTGCAGCCCTTTGATATTCGCAACGTGACCCCGGGCGGCCTGGTGCCCGGACAACCATTCACCTTCGACCCCACAGCCTTGGTGGCCGCCCGGGCCGCCGCGGGCGACCGGCACCCGCGGCCCGACTTTGTCACCGATCCGCTGCCCGACCCGGCGCCAGACGACGTCGCGCTCGCCGATCTGCTCGCCTTCTTTCGGGATCCGGTCAAGGGATTCTTCCGCGCGCTGGACTACACGCTGCCGTGGGAAGTCGACGAAATCAAAGACGAAATGCCCGTGGAGATCGACAACCTGGAAGAGTGGTCGGCCGGCGATCGGATGCTGCGAGACATGCTGCGCGGCATGGACCCCGGCAAGGCGGCCGAAACCGAATGGCGGCGCGGGACCTTGCCCCCGGGACAGCTCGGCTGGCGCAAGGCCAAGCAAATCCGTGCCCAGGCGGCCGGGCTGGCCGCCGAGGCGCTGCGGCATCAAAGCGGCGGCCCGCCCGAGGCTTACGACATCGACGTTGCGCTGGGCGACTCGCCCAAAGGTCGCAGGCTCACCGGCACCGTGACACCGGTCTTCGGCACCCGCACGGTATCGGTCACCTACTCCAAGCTCGGCGGCAAGCACCTGCTCGAGGCGTGGATTCCCCTGCTGGCGTTGAAGGCCCGCAATCCGCGGCGCGACTTCACGGCGCTGTGCATCGGGCGGGCCAAGAGAAGCGACCGGATTGAGCGGCGGCTGCTGGGGCCGCCGGCGGATTCCCGGGAAACGCTGCGCGAGCTGGTGCGGCTGTACGACGCCGGCCGCCGCGAGCCGTTGCCGTTGCCGGTGCGGACGTCGTTCGCGTGGGCCGACGCGCGCAACTCGGACGGCGATCCCCTCAGGGTCGCGGGCTTCCGGTGGAACTCGCAGGACAACTATCACGGCGAGGACGCCGAACCCGCGCACGAAAGGGTCTGGGGCACAAGGGCTCGGCTTGACGTTCTGCTAGGGCCGCCGCGCCCCGGCGAGGAGGTCCCCGGTGAGGGCACCCGGCTGGGCGCGTTCGCCGCCCGGCTCTGGGGGCCGCTGCTGCGCTCGGAGCGCTCGGCGCGGGAGTTGGACTGATGGAGCGCTTCGATCTGCTGGGCCCGCTGCCGGTGATGGGGTCCACGACGGTGCTGGAAGCCAGCGCCGGCACCGGTAAGACGTTCGCGCTTGCCGGGCTGGTCACCCGCTTCATCGCCGAGGGCGTGGGCGGACTCGACGAAATGCTGCTGATCACCTTCAGCAAGGCCGCGAGCCGTGAACTACGCGAACGGGTCCGCTGCCAGATCGTGGACGCCGTTGCCGCACTTGATGGTTCGCCGCCGCTGGCACCCAACGACCTGGTTGCTCACATGACCGCCGGCACCCCCGCCGAGCGCAGCGAGCGACGCGGGCGGCTGCGGGATGCGCTCGCCGATTTCGATGCCGCCACCATCTGCACCACGCATCAGTTCTGTCAACTAGTACTCAAATCGCTGGGAGTGGCTGGTGACACCGACACCGGCGCCACCCTGGTCGAGAGCCTGGACGATCTGGTCGCCCAAATCGTGGACGATCTGTATCTCGCGCACTTCGGGTCACAAAGCGACGAGGTGGCGCTGAGCCACCGCGATGCCCTGGCATTGGCCCGAGCGGTGATTGAGGACCCGTGCGCCGAGCTGCGGCCGCGGGACCCGGAACCGGAATCCGTTGCTGGGGTGCGCCTCCGGTTCGCCACCGATGTGCTCGAACAACTCGAATTGCGCAAGCGCCGGCTCGGCATCTTCAGCTACAACGACCTGCTGCTGCGACTGGCCAAGGCCCTGGAAGGCCCGCCGAACACGGCGGACTCGGCCGCCCGCGACCGGATGCGCCGCCGCTGGAGCATCGTCATGGTCGACGAATTTCAGGACACCGATCCGATTCAATGGCAGGTCATCGATCGCGCCTTCAACGGCCACTCCCGGCTGGTGCTGATCGGCGACCCCAAGCAGGCGATCTACGGCTTCCGCGGCGGCGACATCTACACGTATCTGCGCGCGGCGGACACCGCCGGCGACCGGCGGACGCTCAGTGTGAACTGGCGTAGCGATCGAGCGCTCGTCGAAAGCTTGCAGGCGCTGTTGCGCAGGGCCGCGCTCGGCGATCCGGCCATCGTGGTGCGCGACGTCGAAGCCCACGTCGGCGGAAGTCGGCTCCGCGGCGCGCCACGCGATGCCCCGTTCCGGCTGCGGGTGGTCAGCCGCGCCACGTTCGGCTGCGCCGAGGGCAGAACCATCCCGATCGACCAACTGCGCCGCCACATCCCGGCCGATCTCGCCGCGGACGTCGGGGCCCTGCTGGCCAGCGGTGCCACGTTCGACGGCAAGCGGATCCAGGCCGGTGACATCGCGGTCATCGTCGAATCGGGCAAAGATGCGCGGGCGTGCCAATCCGCGTTGACGCAGGCCGGGATTCCCGCCGTGTACACCGCGGAGGGCGACGTGTTCGCGGCCGAGGCCGCCAAGGACTGGTTGTTCCTGCTCAACGCGTTCGACCAGACGCACCGGGCCGGGCTGGTACGGGCGGCGGCCGCCACCGTGTTCTTCGGCAAGACCGCCAACGACCTGGCCGCGGGCGGCGACGCCCTGACCGACGAAGTGGCTGCCGCACTGCGGGATTGGGCCGACCAGTTGCGCACGCGCGGACCCGCCGCGGTTTTCGAGGCCGCGCAGCTAGCCGGCATGGGACGGCGGGTGCTCGCCGAGCAGGGCGGCGAGCGCACGATGACCGACCTGGCCCACATCGCTGAACTGCTACACGCGGTTGCGCACCGCGAGCGGCTGACATTGCCGGCCCTGCGCGATTGGCTGCACCGGCAATGCGAGGAGCGTGGCGGGGCGCCCGAACGCAGCCGCCGGATCGACAGTGACGCCGCCGCGGTGCAAATCCTGACGGTGTGGGGCGCCAAGGGATTACAGTTCCCCGTCGTCTACCTACCGTTCGCGTTCAATCGGCACGTCTTCATTGACGACATCCCGCTCTACCACGACGACAACGGCATTCGATGCCTGGACGTCGGCGGGCCGGGCGGCCCCAATCGCCGCGGCATCGAAGGCTTCAGCCGGGCCGAGGCGGCCCGGAACGACATCCGGCTGACCTATGTGGCCCTCACCCGGGCCCAGTCGCAGGTGGTGGCGTGGTGGGCTCCGTCCAAGGACGAACCCAACGGCGGGCTGTCCAGGTTGCTGCGGGGGCGACAGCTGGACCAGGCCGAAGTGCCGGATAGCTGCGTGCCCAAGACGATCTCGGACGACGAGGCGCTGGCACGCTTTCGATCGTGGGAAGCCGCGGGCGGCCCCGTCATCGAAGAAGCGTCGGTGGCCGACGCGACCACGGTCCCCCGGGCCGGCCCGTCGACCCCGCTAGCGGTGCGCCACTTTCACCGCTCGATCGACACCACGTGGCGGCGCACCTCGTATTCGGCACTGATCCGTTTCGCCGAGGAATCCGCGAACTCCGGTGTCAGCAGCGAGCCGGAGCTGACGGCACGCGACGACGAGGTCGATGACGTCATGATCTCCGCAGAGCCGGCCGGTGGCGCTGAGCCCGCAGACCTTGCGTCCCCGATGGCAGAGCTGCCGAGCGGCGCGACGTTCGGCTCGCTGGTGCACGCGGTGCTCGAGAACACCGATCCTTTCGCTTTGGATTTGGCCACGGAGTTAGAAGGTCAGGTGGCCGAACATGCGACGTGGTGGCCGGTGGACGCCGAGCCCGCCGCGCTGGCCTCGGCGTTGGTGCCGATGCACGACACGCCGCTGGGGCCGTTGGCCGAGGGGCTGACGTTGCGGGGGATCGGGCTGCGGGATCGATTGCGGGAGCTGGACTTCGAGATTCCGCTGGCGGGCGGCGATCTCCGCAATCTTCGGGTCCCGGTTCCGGCGGCCCGGCTCGCGGACGTGGGTGCGCTACTCCGCGCACACCTACCGGCCGATGATCCGCTGGCCGGCTACAGCGGCCGGCTGATGTCCGATGCTCTCGGCGGGCAGTCACTGCGCGGATACCTCTCCGGCTCGATCGACGTGGTATTGCGGACACCGGGGCAGCGGTATCTGGTGGTCGACTACAAGACCAACATGCTTGGCGGCGCCGCCGCCGATTACAGCTTCGGCCGACTGGCCGAGGCGATGCTGCATTCGGACTATCCCCTGCAAGCGTTGTTGTATACCGTTGTGCTACACAGGTTCCTGCGGTGGCGCCAGCCGGAATACGAACCTGCCACGCACCTGGGCGGAGTGCTGTACCTATTCGTGCGGGGCATGTGCGGGCCCTCGACCCCACTGGTGGACGGGCATCCATGTGGGGTGTTCAGTTGGCTGCCGCCGGCCTCGTTAGTCGTGGCGTTGTCGGACTTGCTCGACGAGGGGCGGCGGGCGGCATGAGCGTCACCGACATCGAGGACCCGCTGGACTGGCGGGTCGCCGTTGGTGCCGGCGGTTTGCTGCGGGCATTCAACCAGGCCGGCGTGCTGGAGTCCGCTGACGTGCATGTGGCGCGACGGATTAGCGCGCTGGCACAGGAGACCGATGACGCCGTGCGGCTCGCGCTGGCGTTGGCGGCCCGGGCACTGCGCGGCGGCTCGGTCTGCGTCGACCTGACAACGGCGGCCACCGACTCCGGCCTTCCCGACCTGCCATGGCCCGAGCCCACGACGTGGCTGGCGGCGTTGCGCGCGAGTCGGTTGCTTCGCGATCCGCCCGTGTTGCGGCTCTACGACAACCGGCTCCTCTACCTCGACCGGTACTGGCGCGAGGAAGAGCAAGTTTGCGCCGACCTGCTCGCGCTGCCGGTGCCCGCGGCGCGCGACGAAGGGCCCGACTACTCGCGGCTTTTCCCGCCGCCGGAGTTTGAAGAGCAGCGAGCGGCCGCCGAAATTGCCATGTCGCAAGCGGTTACCGTGCTGACCGGTGGCCCGGGCACCGGAAAGACCACCACCATCGCGCGGCTGCTGGCGCTGCTCGCCGAGCAGGCGGACCTGTCGGAAAAGCCCGGCCTGCGGATCGCGCTGGCCGCGCCCACCGGCAAGGCCGCGGCCCGACTGGCCGAGGCGGTGGCCGCCGAGGTCGGGCGACTCGAAGCCGTTGACCGCGAACGGCTTTGCGGCCTGCACGCCGTGACCCTGCATCGGCTGCTCGGCAGCCGGCCCGACACCTCGGTGCGGTTTCGGCACCACCGCAGCAACCGCCTGCCGCACGACGTGATCGTCGTCGACGAGACATCGATGGTGTCGCTGACGATGATGGCCCGGTTGCTGGAGGCGGTGCGGCACGACGCGCGGCTGATCCTGGTCGGCGACGCCGACCAGCTGGCGTCGGTGGAAGCCGGTGCGGTGCTGGCGGATTTGGTCGATGGCCTGTCGGACCGCACCGACATGCGGGTCGCCGAACTGCGAACCTCGCACCGGTTCGGGGAAACGATCGGGGCCCTGGCCGACGCGATCAGGGCCGGCGATGCCGACGAGGTGTTGGCGCTGCTGCGCTCCGGCGACGAGCACCTCGAGTTGATCGAGGACGCCGACCCGACGATGCGGTTGCGCGAGATCTTGGTGCCCCATGCGCTGCGGCTGCGCGAAGCGGCGATTGCCAGTGCTGTCGAACTCGCGTTGGCGACGCTCGACGATCACCGGTTACTGTGCGCGCACCGTCGAGGTCCGTTCGGCGTGCAGCACTGGAACCAGCAGGTGCAGAGGTGGCTGGCCGAGGAGACAGGTCAGCCGGCATGGTCGCAGTGGTACGCCGGACGCCCGCTGCTGGTGACGGCGAACGACTACGGGCTGCGTGTCTACAACGGCGACACAGGTGTCGCGGTGGCCGGCGCCGACGGTCTGCGGGCCTTCATCGCCGGCGCCAGCGGACCGCTTGACTTCGCAACCAGCCGTCTCGGCGATGTCGAGACCATGCACGCCATGACGATTCACAAGAGCCAGGGCAGTCAGGCCGGCGAGGTGACGGTGCTTGTGCCACCGGAGGATTCGCGGTTGCTGACGCGGGAGTTGCTCTACACGGCGGTGACTCGGGCGAAGGCCAAGGTGCGTGTGGTTGGCGCCGAGGCTTCGGTGCGGGCCGCGGTTGAGCGCCGGGCGGTGCGGGCCAGTGGGCTGCGGCTGCGCCTTCAGCGGGCCAGCGGCTTGTAGAAGACCAGGCCGTTGCCCTTGTTGTCGTAGACCACGGCACAGCGTTCGTGCGCGTCGTCGTACGGCCCCTTCACGATGCCACCGCCGCTGGCTTCAACGGCCTTCGCCGCGGCGTCGACATCGGCGGTCTTGATACCGACGACCACCTGCCCGGGTATGGGATGGTCCACCGCGGTCGCCAGGGCGACGGTGACCGGCCCGCCATCGAGAGCCGCAAAATGGGTCCCGTCGCGAAACTTCAGCGTCATCCCCAGGGTTTCGCCGTAAAACCGGATCGATTCATCCAAGTCGTCGGTCGACAAAATGATCATCTTTACTTCGTGCTCGCTCATGGCGCCTCCTCTGCCGGATCGCCCAAGCCTAGGTCGGAACTGCCCGTTGCGGTTTCGCGATAGCGCATGCGATATCGAGTTTGAAGAAGGCCTATCCCCTGGAGCGTGACCGGTCGCGAGCTATAGGTGACTTTCGAAAGCGATAGCGCATGCGATATCGCGTTTGCTGGGAATCCCGATGTCGCGCCTATCGAGCCGAGCCTGGTAGGGAAGAATCGGTGTCAGCATGGTCGACAACGACATTTCCTCACCGACTTCCCGCCGACGCCACATCTTGCGGCTTGCGGTGTTCGCCTGCTTCCTGCTCGGAATGTTCTACCTGGTAGCCGTCGCGCGGGTCATCGACATCGAGGACGTGCGGCGCACGGTCTCCGCGACCGGACCGGCGGCGCCGCTGGCCTACGTCGTGGTATCGGCCGTCCTCGGCGCGTTGTTCGTGCCCGGCGCGATCCTGGCCGCGAGCAGCGGGCTGCTGTTCGGTCCCGTGCTGGGCATCTTCGTGACGCTGGGCGCGACGGTGGGCACCGCGATCGTCGCCAGCCTCATCGGCCGCCGCGCCGGCCGGGACAGCGCGCGGGCGCTGCTGGGGGCGAAACGCGCCGAGCGCATCGACGCGCTGCTCGAACGCCGCGGACTGTGGGCGGTGGTAGGCCAGCGCTTCGTCCCCGGCATCTCGGATGCGCTCGCCTCGTATGCGTTCGGCGCATTCGGAGTTCCGTTGTGGCAGATGGCCGTCGGTTCGCTCATCGGGTCCGTGCCGCGGGCCTTCGCCTACACCGCGCTGGGCGCCTCGATCGGGAATCGGTCGTCGCCCTTGGCATACGCCGCGATAGCGGTATGGTGCGTGACCGCCATCGTCGGCGCGTTCGCTGCACAGCATGGCTACCGAAAGTGGCGCCGGGAACACGCTGGCCGCCGCGAGCGTGGGGGCTAGGTACGGCGAGCTACACCCGCTGCGCGGCGACGAACAGGTTCCCCGGGACCTCGTTCTCGACCTCCGTGGGGGCCTTGCGGTTATAGCCGGCCATCAGCTCGTCGGACGGCGTCACCGTCACGTCCCAGCCGTGGCGACGGAACCAGTCGCCGACGTCCTCGCGCTCCTCGAAGTACCACAGTTCGTCGGTCCTCGGGATCTGCCGCTGCGGGTCCACCTCGGCCATCAGCGCGCGAATCCGATCCATTCGCGCACGACGATTCGCGCGAAAGTCCGGGTCGAGGAACTTCGGTCCCAGCGCCTCGACGGCGACGCGGCTGCCGGCTGCGGTGAGCCCATGAACACGGTCGAACAGCAATTCTTGGGCGGCGGCCGGCAGATAGGGCATCAGCCCCTCAGCCGACCAGGCGCTGGGCGCCGCAGGGTCAAAACCCGCCTGCCGCAACGCCGTTGGCCAGTCGTGCCGCAGGTCCACCGCGACGGCGACCCGGTTGCACGCCGGCTGCGCCCCGTGTTCGGTGAGCGTCGACAACTTGAATTCCAGCACCGTGGGCTGGTCGAGTTCGTAGACCGTCGTCCCGTCCGGCCAGGGCAACCGCCACGCCCGCGAGTCCAGCCCGGCCGCCAGGATCACCGCCTGGCGGATGCCCGCGCGTGTCGCGTCGACGAAGAACTGATCGAAAAACGCTGTGCGGCAAGCCATGTAGCCCACCATCGCCTGCATCTGCAGCGGCAGATTGGGTTCGGCCGCGACGAGCTCGTCGGGCAGCTGCGGGGCAGAGTGCCAGTTCCACACCCCGTCGCCGACGGCGTCGAGGAACACCTGCGCGAACGGATCGCTGATCAACGGATTCGCACTGCGGGTTTCCGCCGCGCGCGCCGACGCCACGCCCAGCGCCGTCGCCCCCACGCTCTCGGTGATCTCCCAGGTGTCGTTGTCCGTTCTCGCCACGCTCACGTCCTCCAGTTCGATAGCAGACCTATCTAGGTGACAGTACGCGCGTCGGGTGTGAGCAAGCTGTCAGCCGGCCGGCGCCAACATCTCCTTCCATCCGTCGTCCCCGACATGGCTCGAGTTCTTGACGGAGTACACCGCACCATCGGGCCCCACCACCAACCCGCTCTGCACGTCGTAAATCGAGGTGGGAGCCGCGAACGGGGTGTAGCTGCACGGGTTGGGTTGCTGCCCGTTGCACAGGACCGTGCCCGAGCCCGGTCGCTGCAGCGGATCGCTGACCGGCGGCGGTGTGCCCGGCAACCGATCGGCGGGCGCCGGGTTTTGGCCATTGTTGACCGACGGCGCGGGGATCACCTGACCCGGCTTCACGGGCTGATCACACCGCGCGGCCGGCGCGGGGCAGGTCAGGATTTGATTCGGGTCGCCGTACCACGGGTTGGTCCCCAGCGGCTCATAGGGCTTGTCGCTGCGGCACTCCCGCGGGGACGCCGCACGCTTGTCGGGTACGTCCACGCACGGGTAGTTGCGTGCCCCGCGCACCACATTCTGCGCGTCCATCGGGATTTTGCAGTAGGTGCCGCTCGGCAGCGGCGCCGTGTTGGTTTCGGCCGGCGGCCGCCATTCCGACGCCGACATGAAGCCGGTCAGGCACGGCGGTGGTTGGTTGAAAGCCAGGGCGCCGAAGCCGAGTGACGCCTGGCCGGGAAATGCCGAGGTCACCGTCTGGGCGGCCGCGGCAACCTGCGGCAGGAACACCAACGCCTGCTCGACGCCATTGTGGTAGCGCTTGAGCATGTCGAACACGACCTCGAGATTGGCCAGCGCCTGCGGCAGCGAGTCCCGCACGTCGCTGAACGTGGCGTTGACCTGTTCGACGGTCGGCGGCGCGGCCGCCAGGATGCGTTGAATCGCTTCATCCTGCTGCGCGGTCTGCGCGGTCAGGGTATTGAGATTGGCGGCCCAGCGCGCGATGTCGTCACCGGAGTTGACTTGGCTGTCGATGATGGGCGCCGAATGGTCGATGATGTCGTCGATATCGCCGATGCTGCCGTTGAAGTCATGCGAGATCGCCTGGGTGGCGTCGACCAGGCGCCGCAGGGACGGACCCATCCCACCGAGCGCCTCTGAAGCCTCGCGCAGCAGCGCCGCCACCTTGTCCTTGGGCAGCACGGCCAATCCGCGGTTGGCGGCGTCGAGCGCCGGGCCGATCTGGCTGGGGACCGTGCTCTTGGTGACCGTCTGGTTGTTCTGAAAGTACGGTCCGCCGGTGCGGGTCGACACCAGGTCGAGGTACTGCTCGCCGACAGCCGACACCGAGTGCACATTGGCCGACGCATCGGTTGGTATCTGGTAGCCCTCGTCGATGCTCATCGTCGCGCGGGCGCCCCGCTCGGTTGGTTCGACCTTGGTGACCGTCCCGATGGTGATGCCCCGATACGTGACGTTGGCCGTTCGATACAGGCCGCCGGACTGCGGCAATTCGGCGAACAGCGTGTAGCGACCGATCCCGACCATGCTGGGTATCCGCAAGAAGTACCAACCCAGGAACACCACCGCGACGAGCGCCAGCACCACGAACAACACCAGCTGGGTTTTGATGAGGCGGGTCAGCATCTCTCACTCGCCCCTCTCCACCAGCGGCCCGCCCGGGGCATCGTTCGGGTTCGGCGTATAGCGGATATCCGGGATCATCGTTTCCGGATCCCGTCCCCACGCCTGCTCGAGCGCGCGCAACATCCCCGAGAGCCCCGTCCCGCTGAGCGCCGCGTTATCGATGGCGCTGAGCGTCAAGTCGAGCGTCGCCGACACGTTGACATAGTCGCCGCGGATCAACTTCGGGACGCCGTCGATGTTGAACGGCGCCGTCAGGCCCAGCCGCAATGCGTCCACCACGTACGGCGATGCCGGGACCAGTTGCTTGAGCGGTCGCTGCAGCAACTGCAGGTTCTGGTGCAGGTTGGCCCGCGAATCCGTCAGCGCCCGGTTGGCGGCGTCGCTGAACCGGCCCAGGGATTCGGTTGCGTCGGCGAATAATTCGCGTGTGTCGGCGAAATGGGCGATCAGCGGTGGGAAGTCGGTGAGCACCCGATCCAGCGTGTCGTTGTGGTTCGCGACGATCGCCAGGAGTTCGTTGGTCGAATCGATCGCGCGGGTGAGGTCGCCGCTGCGGCGGTTCAGTTCGGTGACGAAAGTGTCTAGCCGCCTGAGGAATTCGTGGACCTCGTCGACGTGGCCGTCGAGAATGTTGAGGATCTCGGTTTGAATCACGTCGAGGTGTGTGATGCCGCCGCCGGTGAGGATGACCGCGATGCTGGCCAACGTCCGTTCGATGGTGGGGTAGGCCGACGAGTTCATCAGCCCGATGGTGTCACCGCTCTTCAACGGTTGCGGCGACGGGTTTTTCGGTGCGGCAAGCTCGACGTGCTGCGTTCCCAACAGGCTGGTCTGGCCGATCTTCGCGGTCGCGTTCGCCGGGAGCTTCACGGTCGGATCGAGGTCCAGCGTCAGCGTGGCGATCCAGTTTTTCAGCCTGATGTCACGCACGGTGCCGACCCACACGTCGGCGACCCGCACCCGGCTGTTGGTGTTCAGCGCCAACGTGTCCGGCATCTGCACGTAGATCGTCAGGTGGTTGGGACCCGCGCCACGGCCGATCGGCAACGGCACGTTGGCGATGCCACGCCAGTTGCACGATGTCAATACCATTGTGGCCATTAAGAACACGAGTCCGCGGCGGCCCGCGCCGACGATCCGTCGCACCGCGGCGCTCACTGGCCGGGCCCCGGTCGCGCGGGCTGCGGATACCACGGCGGCGGCAACGGATTGGACTCGTCGTAGGCGTTCGGCGGCCCGGGCAGGTTGGCTCCCGGCGGCGGCGGCGCGATGTCCGGGCCACCCATGAGCTCGGCCAACGATTCCGGGGTCAGCATGTTCGCCGTCGACGGCTGAACCGGAATCCCCTGCATCCCGGGCGCGACGACCCAGCCCGGTTCATGGTTACCGTGCGAAAACGATGTGTCCGTCGAGAAGATCCCCGGCACGGTGGTGTCCTTGTATCCCGGCGGAGGGCGCAGCCGCTCCTCGGAATAGGCCACCTCCTTGGGCAAGGTGGCCGCCGAGTTGACCGGGTTTGCGCTGAAGGGCAGGTAATTGAATTTGATCGCGTCGAGGACAGGCGCCAGATACTGCGCGCACAGCTCGGCGGAGTCCTGATAGCCCAGCCGGCTGCCCGCCTGCACGGAACTGCAGATGAACTGCATGGGGTTCGCGAAGTTCGGGAAGACGAACGTTCCCACCAGCGCGCCGTGTGCCGGGTAGTAGATGTTGTTGAAGTTGGCCGCGAACGTGGGCAGCACGTGTAACGCGGTTTCCAGGCCGTTCCGTGGCTCGGGCTGCAGCAGGGCGGTGGTCGCGTCGGCGAGGTTGTTGACGTCACGGGTCAGCGGGGATCTGTTCTCGCTCAGAAACTTTCGGGAGATGGCGAGCACGTTGTCGACCTGCGCAACCGTGTCCGCCACGTCATGGTCGGACTTGGTGAACCAGCCGGTGAACTGGGCCAGGTCGTCATTGAGCGCGATGAACTGTTGATCGTTTTTGTACAGCGCGCTGATGAACTGCGCCAGGCTTTTCGTGATCGCGACGAAGTCGCCCCGGCCCTCGTTCAGCGCGGTCAACGCTTCCGACAAGCTGTTCAGGGTGTCGTGGATCTGCTTGCCCTTGCCCTCCAGGTTGTTCGCGGCCGATTCGATGAGCTCACCGAACGGCCCCTCCGGCTGCTCCGGTGTCGGGCCGAGCTGGCGCAGGATCCCGTTGAGGGACTCGCGCAGCTGGTCCCACTCGACGGGCACCTGGGTGCGTTCGATCGGGATCACCGCGCCGTCCTTCAGCACCGG
>Ga0075364_10001023_pt1 | contig 14840 bp, 12 predicted proteins | sample EndMetdeltDD1764_FD_71517 | JGI IMG/M metagenome (GOLD analysis project Ga0075364, IMG submission 71517) | Populus endosphere microbial communities from Tennessee, USA - Endosphere MetaG P. deltoides DD176-4 | ecosystem: Host-associated > Plants > Roots > Endosphere | place: USA: Tennessee... | reverse complement strand
CCCAACGACGCGATGTTCTTGGCGATGACGGCAGCGGCGCGGTGGTCGGATTCGACGAACACCGCCGACGCCGCACCCCTCGACAACGCCTCAAGGCCGAGGGCCCCCGAGCCCGCATACAGGTCGAGCACCGAGGCTCCTGCGAAGTCGATGCGCGACGCGAGCACGTTGAACAGCGATTCGCGCACCCGATCGGTGGTCGGCCGAGTTCCGGTGCGGGGCACCGTGATTCGCCGTCCGCCGAACGCGCCGGCGACTATGCGGGTCAGCTGACCACCACCAGCAGGTCGCCGCCTTCGACCTGTGCGGTTGCCGAGACCGCGACACGGCTGACCTTGCCCGCCTTGGGTGCGGTGATGGCGGCCTCCATCTTCATCGCCTCGATGGTCGCGATCGTTTGACCCGCGTCCACCGTGTCGTCGACCGAGACGGCAACGGTGACCACGCCCGCGAACGGGGCCGCGACATGGTCGGGGTTGGACCGGTCGGCCTTTTCGGCGGTCGGTATGTCGCTGGCGATGCTGCGGTCACGCACCACGACTGGCCGCAGCTGGCCGTTGAGGATGCACATCACCGTGCGCATGCCACGTTCGTCGGGATCGGAGATCGCCTCGAGCCCGATCAGCAGCTCGACACCGCGCTCCAGCCGTACCCGATGTTCTTCGCCGGACCGCAGCCCGTAGAAGAATTGGTTGGCCGACAGGCTGGAAGTGTCGCCGTACTGTTCCCGGTGCGCTTCCAATTCCTCTGTCGGACCAGGGAACAGCAGCCTGTTCAGGACTGCTTGTCGTTTCGGGCCTGCCTGCGCGAGCGCCACTTCATCATCGGGGCCGAGCTGTTGGGTGGGTTTGGCGGCTGGGCGCCCGGCAAGGGCCTTGCTGCGCAACGGTTCGGGCCAGCCGCCCGGTGGATCACCGAGTTCGCCGCGCAGGAAGCCGATCACCGACTCGGGAATGTCGAACCGCGCCGGATCTGCGGCGAATTCGTCGGCGCTGATGCCGGCACCGACAAGGGCCAGCGCGAGGTCGCCGACCACCTTGCTCGACGGCGTCACCTTCACCAGACGGCCAAGGATGCGGTCTGCAGCGGCGTAGTTGGTCTCGATCTCCTCGAATCGATCGCCAAGGCCGAGCGCGATCGCCTGCTGGCGCAGGTTCGACAGCTGACCGCCGGGAATCTCGTGGTTGTACACCCGGCCGGTCGGCGCCGGTAGGCCAGACTCAAACGGCGCGTAGACCTTTCGCAGCGCCTCCCAGTACGGCTCCAGGTCGCACACCGCGTTCAGGGACAGGCCGGTGTCGTATTCGGTGTGCGCCGTGGCGGCCACGATCGAGCTCAACGCGGGCTGGCTGGTGGTGCCCGCCAGCGGCGCCGAGGCGCCGTCGACCGCGCTGGCGCCTGCCTGCCAGGCCGCCAGGTAGGTGGCCAGCTGCCCGCCTGGCGTGTCGTGGGTGTGCACATGCACCGGCAGATCGAACCGGCTGCGCAGCGCGCTGATCAACTGATGGGCGGCCTGTGGGCGCAGCAGCCCGGCCATGTCCTTGATCGCCAGCACATGCGCCCCGGCATCGACGATCTGCTCCGCCAGCTTGAGGTAATAGTCCAGCGTGTAAAGGTTCTCGCCAGGGTCGGACAGGTCACCGGTGTAGCTCATCGCGACTTCGGCTACCGCCGTGCCGGTTTCGCGCACCGCATCGATCGCAGGCCGCATGGACTCGACGTTGTTGAGCGCGTCGAAAATCCGGTAGATATCGATACCCGTCGCCGTGGCTTCTTGCACGAACGCGTTGGTGACGGTTTCCGGATACGGCGTGTAGCCCACCGTATTGCGGCCCCGCAACAGCATCTGCAGGCAGATGTTGGGGACCGCCTCACGCAGAGCGGCCAGCCGCTCCCACGGGTCTTCCTTCAAGAACCGCAGTGCCACATCGTAAGTCGCCCCACCCCAGCACTCGATGGACAGGAGCTGCGGCGTCATCCGCGCGATGTAGGGCGCCACCATCAGCAGACCGGTTGTGCGCACCCGGGTGGCCAGCAGCGACTGATGGGCATCGCGGAACGTCGTGTCGGTGATACCCACCGACCGGGACTCGCGCAGCCAACGAGCGAAGCCCTCCGGCCCCAGCTCGGTCAATAGGTGCTTGCTCCCTCGCGGCGGTGCCGATTCCAGATCGATCTCGGGCAGCTTGTCCTGTGGGTACGCCGTCGACGTTCGCGGCCCGTGCGGCTGGTTCACGGTGACCTCGGCGAGGTAGTTGAGGATCTTTGTGCCACGGTCGGCCGGGGTGCGCGCGGTCAGCAGATACGGGCGCTCGTCGATGAACGACGTCGTGACGCGTCCGGCGCGGAAGTCCGCATCGTTGACTACCGCCATCAAGAACGGGATGTTCGTCGAGACGCCGCGCACCCGGAACTCGGCCAGTGCGCGACGGGCCCGCGCGATCGCTGTCGAGAAGTCACGCCCGCGACACGTCAGCTTGACCAGCATCGAGTCGAAGTGGGCGCTGATCTCCGCACCCAGATGTGAGCCGCCGTCGAGCCGGATGCCCGCACCACCGGGCGATCGGTAGCCGGTGATGCGGCCGGTGTCGGGGCGAAAGCCGTTGGCAGGATCCTCGGTGGTGATCCGGCACTGCATCGCCGCCCCGTGCACCGTCAATGTGTCCTGGCTCAGCCCAAGGCCGGCCAGCGTCTCGCCGTCGGCGATGCGCATCTGGCTGGCGACCAGGTCGACGTCGGTGATCTCCTCGGTGACCGTGTGCTCGACCTGAATGCGCGGATTCATCTCGATGAACACGTAGTCGCCGCGCTCGTCGAGCAGAAACTCCACAGTGCCCGCGTAGCTGTAGTTGATCTCACGCGCGAACGCCACCGCGTCGGCACACATCTTGCGCCTCAGCTCCTCGGGCAGGTTCGGCGCCGGGGCCAGTTCGATGACCTTCTGGTGCCGGCGCTGCACGCTGCAGTCACGCTCGAACAGGTGCATGACGTTGCCGTGAGTGTCGGCCAGGATCTGCACCTCGATGTGGCGCGGATTGAGCACGGCCTGCTCGAGGTACAGCGTCGGGTCACCGAACGCCGACTCGGCTTCGCGGCTGGCAGCCTCGATCGCCTCGGGCAGCGCGCCAGGGTCGGTGACACGGCGCATGCCGCGGCCGCCGCCGCCCGACACCGCCTTGACGAACAGCGGGAACTGCATGGTCTGCGCCGCGGCCATCAGCTCTTCGGCCGACGCCGACGGCTTCGACGAGTTCAGCACCGGCAGCCCCGCGGCCCGTGCCGCCGCGATCGCCCGCGCCTTGTTGCCGGTCAGCTCCAGGATTTCAGCGCTGGGGCCGATGAACGTGATGCCTGCGGCCGCGCACGCGGCGGCCAGATCGGGGTTCTCCGACAAGAAGCCGTATCCGGGATAGACCGCGTCGGCGCCGGCATGCTGGGCGACGCGGATGATTTCGTCGACCGACAGGTACGCCCGGACGGGGTGGCCCGTCTCCCCGATCTGGTACGACTCATCGGCCTTCAGCCGATGCAGGGAGTTGCGGTCCTCATACGGATACACCGCGACTGTGACGATGCCCATCTCGTAGGCCGCCCGAAATGCACGGATCGCGATTTCCCCGCGATTGGCCACCAAGACTTTCGAGATCACGCCCAACCCTAACCCGGCGCTGAACTGCTTAGAAAAGGCTGGACCAGTAGTTCCAGAAGCGGACGAGGATCAGCAGAATCACCGCGGTGAACCACAGCGCCACCAGCGACCACCGCCACGTGTAGAGCACCCGCGCTACCGCATTCGACTGGAGCGGCTGCAGCGCGATCGAGGCGACCACAACCAACAGCGGGACGGTGACCGCCCACACCGCCATGCAGTAGGGGCACAACGCGCCAATGCGGTACAGGCTCTGAAAGATCAGCCAATGGACGAACACCACGCCCAGCGCCGTGCCGGCCGCCAGGCCGGCCCAGTACCACCGCGGCAGCCTGACCTTGCCGAGTGCGAGCACACCGGTCACCACCACGACCGAGAACGAGACGATGCCTATCAGCGGATTGGGAAACCCGAACGCCGACGCCTGCGGGGTGACCATCACCGAACCGCACGACAGCACCGGGTTGATGCTGCACGTCGGCACGTAGTCGGGGTTGATGAGAAGCTCGATCTTCTCGATCGTCAGCGTGATCGCCGCGGCGAGTCCGACGACGCCTGCGATCAGAACCCATACCGCGCTGGCCGTCCGGACCGGCACCCCGTTCGACGCGTCAGCCGCGGGTTCGCTCGGCTGGACGTCGCTGGGCGCGGAGACGGTCATGGCGCGGGCGCGGGAGCCGGGGCAGGTGTCGGCGCGGGCGCCGGCGGGGCGGCCTGAAGGCCTGGAACGTCGCCGACGATCTCCTTGATCTTGGCGACTAGCGCATCAGGGGTGGTCGGGCTGTAGTCCTCCCCGTTGATGCGGATGGTCGGTGTCGATTGGATGTTGTTCGCTTTGGCCAGACCTTTCGCCATTTCGGTGTAGCGGCCACTGCTGATGCACTCCGGAACCTTGCCGGCGACGCCGGCCTGGCGCGCCACTTCCGTCAGTCTCGAGTTATCCGGGAACGGCCCGACGCCTTCTTCTGGCTGCTGCGCGTAGAGAGCAGCGTGGAATCGGCGGAAGGCCTCCGTCGACTCATCGGCCACGCAGTAGGCGGCATTCGACGCTCGCGAGGAGTAGCCGTCGCCCTGGCGGTCGAGGATCGAGACCATGTAGTAGTCGGCGGCAACCGCCCCGGAGTCGATCAAGTTGCTCACGGTCGGACCGAACTGCCTCTCGAAGTTGCCGCAGGCAGGGCAGAGGAAGTCCTCATAGAGCGACAGCACCACCTTGGGGTCGCTGGTGCCCTCCTTGGTCACGAGCTTGCTCGACGTGACGCGGATCGACTTGGACTCACCTGACGATGGCTTCTTTTCGTTCGACAGCACGATGTAGCCCACCAGCGCGACGGCGAAGATGACCACGATCGAGGTCAGCCCGATCTGGATCGCCAGGTTGCGTTTGCGGTCGGCCGCTTTCAAGTCGTAGCGGGGGGCGTTTTTCTTGGGTTTGGCTGCCACGGGTCAAGAGTACCGGCGGCTCACCGGCGGCTTTTCACGTGCGGGCGAGATGGGCCCGCAGCGCAGAGATCGATTCCGCCAAGGCGGTCGCGCTGCCGCCGCCCTGCGGGAAGAAGTTGGCAAAGCCGTGTATCAGCGATCCGAATTCGCGGTAGTCGACAGCCACCCCGGCCGCGCGCATGGCTTCTGCGTACTGCCTGCCCTCGTCGCGCAGGGGGTCGAAGCCCGCGGTCAGCACCAGTGCCGGCGGCAGGCCGGACAAATCGTCGGCCAGCAGCGGCGACACCCGCGGGTCGGCGGCGTCGACGTGCGCACCGTCCAGGAACTGGTCCCGGCACCACTGCAAGTCCTTCTTGGTCAAGAAGAACCCGTCGGCGAACAACGTCTGCGATCGCGTCTCGTCGCTGTAGTTGGTGACCGGGTAGAACAACACCTGCAACGCGGGCAGCCGTGTGCCCTCGTCGCGAGCACGCAGCGATACCAGCGCGGCGAGGTTGCCTCCGGCGCTGTCCCCCCCGACCGCCACCCGGCCGGGGTCGGCGCCCAGGTCATCCGCATGGTCGAGTGCCCAGCCAAACGCGGCATACGCGTCGTCGGATCCGGCGGGCGCCTTGTGCTCGGGTGCGAGCCGGTAGTCCACCGACAACACGTGCACCCCGCCCTCGCGGCAGATCTGACGGCATAGGTCGTCGTGCGTCTCGAGGTCGCCGATGACCTGACCGCCACCGTGATAGAAGACCAACAGTGGTTCGCCGTCGCCATTGATCGGCCGGTAGTGCCGCGCCCGGATCGGATCTGCCGGGCCGGGGATCGAGAGATTCGTCACCGTCGCCACAGGGATGTCCTGCTTGAAGCCGGCCGCCAGGATTCTCAACTGGGTCCGGGCAGCGCCGACGTCGGGGCTGGCGACCAGGGCATTGAGACCGACCGCCGTCATCCCGACGAGCATCAACTGCAACGTCGTGTCCAGGGTGTTGCCGTCGATCGTGATCGAACGACCGCCCAGCAGCAGTCGTTTGACGGGGTTCGGTATCCGCGGAAGTCCACGCAACGTCAAGCCGGCGAGCGCGTTGACGACGGGGCCCTTGGCACCTCGCGGCGGTCCGACGGGCGTCGCCTGTCCTGGCAGACTCGGGGTCATGGCAGCTCCCTCGATCACGCTGAATGACGGTAATGCGATACCTCAGGTCGGACTTGGCGTTTGGCAGACGCCGCCGGAAGACACCGAGCGTGCGGTGGCGACCGCGCTTGATGCCGGTTACCGGCACATCGATACGGCCGCAGGCTACGCCAATGAGCGCGAGGTCGGTCTGGCGATCGCCAATTCGGGTGTGCCCCGCGACGACGTGTTCGTGGTGACCAAGTTGTGGAACGCCGACCAGGGTTATGAGAACACGCTGACCGCGTTCGGCAAGAGCATGCACAAGTTGGGCCTGGAGTACCTCGACCTGTATCTGATCCACTGGCCGATGCCGGCGAAGAACGCGTTCGTCGACACGTTCAAGGCGTTCGCACACCTGCGCGACCAAGGCCGCATCCGGTCGATTGGAGTCAGCAACTTCGAACCCGAACACTTGCGAATCCTGGTGGACGGCACCGGAATCGTCCCGGCGGTCAATCAGATCGAGTTGCATCCCCTGCTTCAGCAACAGGAGCTACGCGAAGTGCATGCGCAAATGGGTATCGCCACCGAAGCGTGGAGCCCGCTGGGCCAGGGATCACTGCTGAGCAACCCTGCCGTGACGGCCGTCGCCGAGGCACACGGAAAAACCCCAGCGCAGGCACTGATTAGGTGGCATATCCAACTCGGTAATATCGTCATCCCGAAGTCGGTGACCCCCGAGCGAATTGTGAGTAACTTCGACGTGTTCGATTTCGAGTTGAGCGAGCAGGACATGGCGTCCATCTCTTCGCTCGGCGACGGAACACGCCTGGGTCCCGACCCACGAACCTTCAACTTCACAGGATAGGTGCCATGACTCCATCGGGCCCGGAGGCGGCTTCGATTCCCACCGTCGCTCTCAACGACGAGAACACGATCCCGGTGATCGGCCTCGGCGTTGCCGAGCTATCGGATTCCGAGACTGAGCAGGCCGTATCGACGGCGCTGGAGGCCGGCTACCGATTGATCGACACGGCAGCCGCCTACGGCAACGAGGCCGCGGTCGGCCGGGCCATCGCCGCATCGGGTGTGCCGCGCGACGAGCTGTACATCACCACCAAGCTCGCGACCGAGGATCAAGGCTTCCAAGCGTCCCAGGACGCCCTCAAGGCCAGCATCGAGCGGCTCGGCCTGGACTACGTGGACCTCTACCTCATCCATTGGCCCGGTGGCGACCCCGGCAAGTACGTCGACAGCTGGGGCGGCCTGATGAAGGGCAAGGAGGATGGCTTCACCAAGTCCATCGGCGTGTCCAACTTTCACGCCGAGGATCTGTCGAACGTCATCGACCTGTCCTACTTCACACCGGCCATCAATCAGATCGAGCTGCACCCGCTGTTGAATCAAGCGGAACTGCGGGCGGTCAACGCCGAGTACGGCATCGTCACCGAGGCGTACAGCCCACTGGGCGTTGGCAAGCTGCTGGAAAACCCGGCGGTCGCGTCGGTGGCGCAGGCGCACGGTAAGACGCCGGCGCAGGCGTTGATCCGATGGAGCATCCAGCTGGGCGATGTCGTCATCCCGCGGTCGGCGAACCCGGAGCGGATCAAATCCAATATCGACGTGTTCGACTTCGAGCTCAGCGACGACGAGATGGCCGCGCTCAATGCTTTGGACGACGGCACCCGCTTCCGGCCGGACCCCGAAACCTATACGGGCACTTAAGCGGTCGGGCAGGAGGCAGCCGCGTCCCGTAGTACTGGAACCGACGGCGCGTCGACCGGCAACCCGTATCCGCGCAGCACGGCGATGAACTGCATTGCGTACTGGCACCGGAACGCCGCGTTCGGCGGCATCCAGATCGCCGGTTCCTTGTCACCCTTGTCCTGATTCGCCGGACCGTCGACCGCGATCAGGTTCGCTGGATCGTTGGCGAACCGAACCCGCATCTCGTCGGGCCAATTGCGGGCACCGAGATCCCATGCCAGCGCGAGCGGCACGATGTGGTCGATCTGCACCACCGCGCCGACCTGGGCGCCACGCACGAACGCCACGGTGGCGTCGGTGTACGGGTCGTGAAGGGTTCCGGTGGCAACGGCATTGGGACACCGCTTGATTGACACATACGTCTTGTCGACGAGGTCGCGCTCGAGGATGTCGTTGCGGGTGTCGCAGCCGTTGTGTCCGCCGGGGGCGGGATTGTCGTCGGTCCAGGTGTCGCCGAACGCGGCCCTGCGGTAGTCGTGGCCTCGGATCCGGACCGGCACTTCGGCGATGCCTGCGAGCACATCGACACCCGGTGCGACGGTGGGGATGTCCGCCTGGGCGACGAATTGGGCCCGCTGCCCCGATGATCCGACGACCTGATAGGCGACCAGCACCGCCAGGGCGACCACCACGGCTAGCCACAGCAGCCGGGTCCGGGTCATGACTTGTCCAGGTATTCGACGCGGTCGGTATCGGTGAACTGTGCTGCCAGGACGGCCATTCCGGGGTGCCCCGGATTCTGTTCGTACAGCGTTTCGCAGTACTCACGTGCGGCCAGAATAATGTCGAGGTGCTCGGAGAGAGATAAGAATCTCAGGGTGATGGGCCTGCCGGACTGGCTGAGTCCCAGCACATCTCCCTCCTTGCGTTCCTGCAGATCGAGGTCCGCGAGTTTGAATCCGTCAAGCGTGCCGGCGACGGCCTTGAGCCGCTGCCCCGCCTTGGATCCCTCCGGCAGCTTCGTGGCGAGCAGGCACAGGCTGGGATGCTGACCGCGACCGATGCGGCCACGCAACTGGTGTAACTGGCTGATACCGAACCGGTCCGCGTCGATCACCATCATCACCGTCGCATTGGGCACATCGACGCCGACCTCAATCACGGTGGTACACACGAGGACATCGATCTGGCCGGCGCGGAAAGCCGCCATCACCGCGTCCTTTTCGTCACTGGGAAGGCGGCCGTGCATGAGCCCGAGCCGCAGCCCGGACAGCGCACCGCGCTGAAGGCGGTCGAACAATTCCACCACCGTGGTGGCGGGCGGGCCGCTGTCATCCTTCGCGGGTTTGTCGCTCTCGTCGATCCGCGAGGCGACGACGTAGGCCTGACGGCCGGCGCCCACCTCCTCGACGATGCGATTCCATGCGCGGTCGAGCCATGCCGGCTTTTCCTTGGCGAAGATCGTGTTCGTCGTGATGGGTTGGCGGCCGCGGGGCAGTTCGCGCAGCGTGGAGGTCTCGAGATCGCCGTAGACGGTCAGCGCGACGGTGCGTGGAATCGGCGTTGCGGTCATCACCAACAGGTGTGGCGTGAGCCCTTCGGGAGCCTTGGCGCGCAACGTGTCTCGCTGCTCGACGCCGAACCTATGCTGCTCGTCGACGACGACCATGCCGAGCCGCTTGAACTCGACGGCCTCCTGCAGCAGTGCGTGCGTGCCGATGACGATGCCCGCATCTCCAGTAGCGACCTCGTCGCGCACCTCGCGTTTCTGCTGGGCCGACATGGAGCCGGTCAGCAGCGCAACACGCGTCGCACCCTCGGCGCCACCGAGCTGACCTGCCATCGCCAGCGGCCCGAGGACATCCCGGATGGAGCGAGCATGCTGGGCGGCAAGGACTTCCGTTGGCGCTAGCAGTGCGCATTGATATCCGGCGTCGATCAACTGCAGCATTGCCATCACCGACACGATCGTCTTGCCCGAGCCGACCTCGCCCTGCAGCATGCGGTTCATCGGCCGGCTCTCCGAGAGCTCGCCGGACAGCACGTCGAGCACTTCCTTTTGGCCATTGGTCAATTCGAAGGGCAACTGCTTACGCATGGCGCTCAGGAGGCCGTCGTTTTCGGGCCGCGCGACGGGACCCGATTCACTCAGTTCACTGTATCGCCGACCCACCAAGGCCCATTGCAGCCCGACCGCCTCGTCGAACGTGAGTCGGGCCTGAGCGCGCTCGCGCTCGGCAGTGTTCTCGGCGAGGTGAATCGCTCGTAGTGCTTCATCTTCTGAAATTAGATTCCGTTGCCGCAGAATGGATTCCGTCAGCGGCTCGTCGATCGGGTCGAGCACGTCGAGTACCTGACGCACACACGCGTAGATGTCCCAGCTCTGCACCTTCTTATTGGCTGGATAGATCGGGAAGAAATCCCGTTCGAACACCGACAGCAGCTCGTCACCGGTTGCACCCGATGCGGCAGCGATTGTCTTCAGTGATTTTGTGCCGAACTGTCTTCCGCTCGGCGAACTAAGCACGAAAAAGGCGGGATGCGTCAATTGCAATGTGCCCTTGAAGTATCCGACTTCCCCAGACAGCATGAGGCGGGTGCCCTCGATGAGGCCCTTCTTCAGAAACTTCGCATTGAAGAACGTCGCCGTGACCTTGGGCCGTCGATCGCCGAGGGTGACCACGAGGTACTCGCGCTTCGGCGGCCGGTTCGTCCACTTGGGTTCGGCCTTGGTGATGACGTCGACGAAGGTGACGTGTTCGCCTTCCTCGAGTTCCTCACCCTCACCGAGCACCGTCATTCCGTCGCTGTACTTGCGTGGGTAGTGGCGCAGCAGGTCGTTGACGGTGCGGATGCCGAAGTGTTCCTCGAGCGGGCCGGCGGCCTTCTTGCCGAGGACGTAGTCGAGCCGGTCGGTCAGCGCGGCCACGCCTATTCCACCCCTATCAACAACGCGTCGCCGCGGTGGTCGGTGTGATAGGTCACCAACTCGGTACCGGGATGCTGATTGTGGACATGCGCCTGCAATGCTTCACCGACGCTGCCGTCGACCCCGGCACCCGTCAAAACCGTAACGAGTTCACCGCCCGCGGCCAGCAACAGGTCGATCAGGCCCGCGGCAGCCTCGGTGATGTCGTTGCCGACGATCAGCACCTCATCGCCCGCGAACGCCAACCCGTCACCCGGTTTACAGGTGCCCGCCCACGTCAGCGCCTCCTCGGTGGCCACCCGCACCGAGCCGTGCCTGGCGCCCGCCGCCGCCCGGGCCATGGTGTAGCCGTCGTCCACCGCCTGCCGCTCGGCATCGTGCACCGCCAGCGCGGCCAGACCCTGAACCATGGAGCCGGCGGGCACCGGCACGACGTCGATGCCCCACCCGATCGCCGCGGTACAGCCCGCGACGAGCTCCTCGGCGGCGACGTAGCCGTTGGGCAACACCATGATCTGCGCGGCGCCCGTGTTGACGAGCGCGTGGAGCAGTTGTTTGGCGCTCACCGGCCCGTCGGCTTCGGGCCGCAAGACCTGCGCACCCTCGCCGGCGAACAGTTCCTCGGCACCGTCACCGTCGACGACGGCAAGCACCGCGCGTTCGCGGGTCCACCCACCCGCCGGCCGCGCACCGGCACCGCCCGAAAGGGAGGTGACCTGGATCCGGCTCGGCGTGCCGACCGACAAGGCCGCCTCCACGGCAGCGCCCGCATCGTCGGCGTGGACGTGCACCGAGTAGTGGCCCGCTCCGTCCGCCGACGCAGCGATGGCCACCGATTCGCCCAGCTGGTCAAGGCGCTCGCGGAGCGTCTCAACGCCGCGGGCGTCGCAACCGTTCAGCAGATACATCACCTCGAACTGCGGGACGGCGGCGGTGGTCGCGGCGGCGTCGGTGTGCGGCGGGGACGGCAGGTATTCGTGCCGGTGGGGCGCACGCCCCGTCAGCGTGGTGCTCATCGCGTCCAGAAGTACCAGCAGGCCACGTCCTCCGGCATCCACCACGCCGGCCTCGGCAAGCACATCGAGTTGCCCTGTGGTCTTGTCGAGTGCGACGGCCGCGGCGTCGGCGGCAGCGGACACCACCTCGGCGAGTTCGGCGCCGCGGGCGCCCGCATGCTCCGCGGCGCCCGCCGCGTCCTGCAGGACCGAGACGATCGTGCCCGGCACCGGCTCGCCCATCGACGTGGCGACCAGCCCGACCGCGTGCCGCAGGGCCGCCGCGAAGACGGGGCCGCCGATATCGGCCAGCGCTCCGTCGCGGTCTGCGGCGGCGGACGAAACCACGTCGGCGAGACCACGCAGGATCTGCGACAGGATGACGCCGGAGTTGCCGCGGGCGCCGTGCAAGGCGCCGGCGGCCAGCGCCGCGGCGGCCTGCGTGACGTCGTCGCGATCGGAGTGCATTTCGGCTTGCGCCCACGCCGAACGCATGGTGAACAGCATGTTTGTGCCGGTATCGGCGTCGGCGACGGGGAAGACGTTGAGCCGGTTGATCTCGTCGGTGTGGGAAATGAGGTCGCCGACGGCGGTGTGTGCCCAGTCCCGCAATGCGGAGGCATCGAGCCGCCTAGCCGACATCGAAAACCTCCCACCCGCTGTGCCGCCGTGGGCGCCAGCCTAGCCATCCTCGGCGACAACACTGGCAACAACGCCGGCGGCTGTGGAGCATGCAGGCCAAGGGCATTTTGGCGATACCTCCAGCTGCCGGTATCCTGGTCAGGTTGTCGGGTCACCCGCCTGGTTGTTGACCCCCAAGTACTGATCCGAGGAGTTCCACATATGGCTGCCGTCTGCGAGATCTGCGGGAAAGGCCCCGGCTTCGGCAAGTCGGTGTCGCACTCCCATCGCCGGACCAGCCGTCGGTGGGATCCCAACATTCAGACCGTGCACGCCGTGACCCACCCCGGCGGGAACAAGAAGCGCATCAACGTGTGCACCTCGTGCATCAAGGCCGGCAAGGTCGCGCGCGGCTGATTTCTGCCGCACACTCGGCGCAATTTCCATTCGCCAGGTGAGAGCTCCTAGGCCCCAGTAGCGTGTCCTTTCGCTGACTTGCGCAGATCTCCCAGCGGAAAGGTCGCCTCAATGTTCGGGTACGTCTCCCGCATGGCGTTTGCCGCCGCGGCGGCGTTACTGGCGATCGGCGTCGCACCAGCCCCACTCGCTGCGGCCGTCGACGCGCAGACACTGGTGGGGGCTTGGGTCGGTCCCGCCACACTCGGATATGCGGGTGAGTGCGGGCGGATGGCGGGGCAATTCTCGTTCTCGCCAAACGGCGTTTACCGCTACCTGGCTGTTCACCCGGACTGCGGGATACTCATGATCGACGGACACTATGAACTACAGGCCGACGGAGGCGTGCTGCAGCTTTCGATCGAGGAATGCGGAGACTCAGGCTGCCCTCCCGGGTTGTCGACTTTCACCACACCGATCAGCGGCGTCGACCCCGACACGATCGTCCTCGATGGCGGCACCTACCAGCGCCAGCACGACTGATCTCAGCCGGGCAGGCGCCAGTCGATCGGATCGGCGCCCATCTTCTCCAGCAGCTCGTTGGCGCGACTGAACGGTCGCGAGCCGAAGAAGCCGCGCGACGCCGACAGCGGCGAGGGATGCGGTGATTCGATCGCCGTGCAGTCGCTGCCGTCGAGCATGGGTTTCAGCGTCGAGGCGTCGCGGCCCCACAACACAGCAACCAACGGCTGATCCCTGGCCACGAGTGCACGGATCGCGCATTCGGTCACCGCTTCCCAGCCCTTGCCCCGGTGTGACGCTGGATTGCTCGGCCGCACGGTGAGCACCCTGTTCAGCAGCATCACGCCACGCTCGGCCCACGGTGTGAGGTCGCCGGTGGCCGGTGCTGGATAACCCAGATCCTTCTCGTACTCCGCGTAGATGTTCGCCAGGCTGCGTGGCAGCGGTCGCACGTCGGGCGCCACCGAGAAGCTCAGGCCGACCGCGTGCCCCGGCGTCGGGTAGGGATCCTGCCCGACGATGAGAACCCGCACCTGGTCGAACGGGAACGTGAAGGCGCGCAAGATATTCGGCCCGGCGGGCAGATATCGGCGGCCCGCCGCAAGCTCTGTCCGCAGGAACTCCCCCATCTGAGCGACTTGTGGGCCGACGGGTTCCAATGCGTGGGCCCAGCCGTCTTCGACGAGTTCATTCAGCGGTCGTGCGGTCATGAACGGTCAACTTAGCGTGCGTCGTTCCTCAGAACGACTGCCAGCCCGCGTCTCCGTGCCATTCGTTTCCGTCCACCAGGACCCGGGGCGGTCCGTCGAGCACCCTGCCGATCGCGCGCCAACCGGCTGGCGGTGATGCGGGGAACGTTGCGACCAGTGCGTGGTCCTCGCCACCGCCGAGCACCCACGCCAACGCGTCGGCCCCGACAGCCTCGGCCGCATCCGCGACGACATCCCGGTCGGCGGACAGCGCGGCGGTCGATACGTCGATCCCGACACCCGATGCGGTGGCGATGTGGCCAAGGTCGGCGATCAACCCGTCGGACACGTCCGTCATCGCGGTGGCTCCGGCATCGGCGGCGACCCGGCCCTGCCCGTAGGGCGGTTCGGGCACCAAGTGACGGCGACACAGCGCGTCAAACGTGTGAACCCCGTTGAGCAACAACGCATATCCGGCCGCCGACCAGCCGAGGTCGCCCACCACAGCGACGGTGTCACCGGCACCGGCGCCGCCGAGAAGGACGGCTTCGCGGCCGGCCAGATCGCCAAGCGCGGTAACCGAGATCACCCACTGCGGCGCAGTCACCAGGTCACCGCCGACTATGCCGGCGCCCAGCAGGCGCGCCTCGTGCCACATGCCGTCGTCGAGTTCGAGCGCCCGCGCGGTCGGCGTGTCACCGGGCGCGCCGAAAGCCACGACGAACGCGGTGGCCGCCGCACCCATCGCCTCGATGTCGGCGGCGTTCTGCGCGATCGCCTTGCGTCC